>ERZ1106939.1535-NODE-1535-length-17137-cov-3.923194_pt1 | contig 17137 bp, 17 predicted proteins | sample MGYA00403669_ERZ1106939 | MGnify/ENA primary metagenome ERZ1106939 (study PRJEB35170, sample SAMEA104062447) | human gut metagenome | biome: human gut; feature: human-associated habitat; material: faeces | place: Denmark | collected 2012-09-28 ...
TTCTTAATTATGTACTCAACTTTCGTTTCATAACACTTAATATTTTTCAATTCTCTGATTATATCTTCATTGTTTGGTAAAAACTTAGCCCTAAAGATAATAACAAGAACGATAGATATAAAAGGTATTATTAATAATAATGAAATGATTATTTTCTTTTTCATACGCTTTCCAATGACTACTTAATATCTAAATGATTCTGACTTAGCCACCTCGCAAAAACATCAGCGAGGACATCATTGTTCAAGTCCTGCATCAAGAAGTGGGTGTTACCATGAATTCCCTCCTTTGGAAGCTCAACTAACTTGGCATTACCACCATGACGATTGATACATTCAACAAACTTACGTCCCATCTGCAAGCGCACGCGCCAGTTCTCATCACCAAGATTCTTGCTGGGTTTCTCCGGAATGTAATCGCCGAAATACATCACTATGGGAATCTCCGTCAAGCGCCTGAAAAGGCTCATTGGCACAGGGACTCCGGTACTGCCGCCAGTCAACCCGTCAATCTTGGCAGGCACTTCACCCTCTGGGAAAACATATACTCCAGGCTCATAAGCAGCCACTGCCTTTACCTTAGGATTCTGCATCGCAGCCATCCAACCAGGGAAGCCACCTGCCGAATGGGTGACGAGTATGGCAGAGTCGAGCTCCTCCACCAAAGCGTCGATGGCGGGAATGTCCTGCGTATGGTCGCTAAGATCAGGTGTCATCTCGCGGAAGAACTGGCTCAGATAGGTTGAGTCGGTCTTGAACTGTACACCTTTATTATATTTAGGCCATACACCAATGCGCCAAATATCAAACCAGAACATTTCGTCGGCCAAGGGTTTTACTGTTGTTGTGGACGATGTTCTTCCTGCCCGCCCGCGCCCAGGAAGATCCATTACATAGGTTGGATAGCCATGACGCAGCATAAGCGTAGAGAAGCCCTCACGACCATCAGGCGTCATTTCCCAGCAAACACCTGAGCCGCCATAGCCATGCACGAATATGAGTGGGAGCTTACGGGCATCAGCTGGCACCTGATAATTAACAAAAGCATGGTCCACCCGGCAGCTCTGTCCCGTTTCATCTTGTTCAGCCCAGCCGATAAACTTCGAATTATCATACTTCCCTTCATGAAGAATCGTCTTCCCACCCACCGAGAAGCTACCCTGCCTGGCTATTGACAAGGGCTGTTGTGCCATTGCGCCAGCTGACATCACCAGCATGACAGCGATAATAATTTGTCTTGTTCTCATTTCTCTAAGTGCTTTCTATGTTTGACTTTATCTGTCTATATTCTTCTGACTTTCCGCCGAATACCGGTCACCTTTCAAGACAATGTTGTCCAAAGCTTTGTTGATTTCCGCCATTTCAGCCTCGGTGTAAGTGACTTCGGCAGCGGCAATGTTATCCTCCAAGTGTCTCAAGCTCCTACTACCGGGGATTGGAACAATGAATGGTCGCTGCGCTTTAAGCCATGAGAGAGCCACCTGTGCTGGAGTGATATTCTTTCGTTGGGCTATAGTCTTGACCAAATCTACGATAACCATATTTGCTTCAATATTCTCTTGTGAGAAGCGAGGCACCGTAGAACGGAAGTCGTTATTTCCAAATTTTGCATCTTTTGTTATTGTACCGGTGAGGAATCCTTTGCCTAACGGGCTGAAAGGTACGAGTCCTATACCCCATTCCTCCAATGTCCCTAAAAGTTTCTCTTCCGATTCACGCCAAAACATAGAGTATTCACTCTGTATAGCGGTAAGTGGAAGAACGGCATTGGCACGACGGATATTGTCTATACCTGCTTCCGACATTCCCCAGTGGAGCACTTTCCCTTCTCTCATGAGTTGAGCTACTGCATCGGCTACCTCCTCAATCGGTGTATTCTTGTCCACACGGTGTTGATAATAAAGGTCGATATGATCTGTGCGAAGTCGGCGCAGCGAACCCTCCACGCTCTCACGGATTGTTGCTGGAGAAGAGTCGTGTATCTGCTTGAAGCCCCTCAGCTGGATACCAAACTTCGTTGCAATCTTCACTTCATTACGAATAGGCTCTAAGGCTTCGCCAACGAGTTCTTCGTTAACATACGGGCCATAACACTCTGCGGTATCGAAGAAGTCGACACCCAAGTCATGTGCCTTGCGGATAAGGGCGATCATCTCTTTCTTGTCCTTTGGTTCACCATATCCGTGGCTCATGCCCATACAACCCAATCCTATTGCCGACACTTCAAGGTCTTTGCCTAATATTCTCTTTTCCATTATTCTTTTCTTATTTGATTGTTCATGTAAATATAAATGATGTTTGCTATATTTGTCTGTAAGAGCATTGGTGCCAATGTAGCGGTTCGCTGCAAATTCTTTATTACAGATGGTTGATGAAAAACTGGTCTATCTTGCTAACAATCTGCTCGACATACTCCTTGACAAAATATGTCTGGATATGTGTAGCGCCTGGAACGATAAAGAGAGCCTTGTCTGCCGTGCCCGTTGCCTTGGCAAAAGCCTCTTCCGACATATACCTGCTGTCTGCCTTTTCGCCTGCAATCACAAGCAGAGGCTGGCTGATGAGGTCAGCATGGTCGGTAGCGTCCCATGCCATCATATCCATCAACGAACTTTTCAGGTAACTGCCTGGTGCGTTAGGTGTACGGTGTGTAACGGCATAATAGAAAAAGCCCTCGCGATAAAGGTCTACCTTTATTTTGCGTGCCTCCTCTGGCGACATATCTGCAAAGCCCAGTACTTCGGGCTTTTCGCCTGCAGCTTCTTTCTGTCTTGCCAGTGATGCCTCTTTCTGTCGTTCCTGGATGGTATTCATCTGAGTGCGCATAAAGCCGTTGCGGCGTACTTCGCCCGTATTGAACAGGCTCAATGTAGCCACAGCTTTGATACGCTTATCCGCCTGAGCCGTAGCAAACGTATAACCGCCACCGCCACAGATGCCGAAAGCTCCGATTCGTTCTGGGACGACACCGGGATAGTTCTGTATGAAGTCCACGGCACCGCTGATGTCACCGATTCGGAAAGCCGGCTTGTCGGTGCGACGTGGTTCGCCACCGCTTTCTCCTTGATAGCGTGCGTCGAAAGCCAGGGTTACAAAGCCCGCTTCCGCCAATCGTTGGGCATAGAGCCCGGCAGTCTGATCCTTACTTCCTCCGTTAGGATGTGCCACCACAATGGCTGCGTAGTTTCCTTGTGGCGTGTAGCCTGCTGGTGTATAGACATTGCCCACGACGTCAATCCCGTCTACTTTGTAATTTACTTTGTGAATGTTCACTTTGCCGTCCTCGTTCTTCTCAATAGCGTTCTCATAGACCAGTCCGAGATTGTTCGGCGTCAGTGTCGGTCCCTCTTCGTCATAATGCTGTGCGTGAGTGTTTGTTAATGTTGTTGCCATAATTGTCAATGTTATTAATAATTTCTTCATTGTTGCCTTTACTTCTTATAAAACTATTACTTTACAAGTACCTTCTTTGTAGTCCCATTACCTGAACGTACTATATTAAGTCCCTTCTGCATAGCAGTCAGTTGCTTACTATCCAAGCTATATATCTTATCATCCTGCCCATCTACATTGCTTCGAACACCTTCGATAGCAGTAGGTGTAGGTGTAAAGGTATGATTGTAAGTGTAATCTTGGAAATTACCAAAGGTCCAGTTACCATAAGCCAAATTGAATGAGCGTCCTGCATTACCACGATCAATCGCACGAATAGCTGCCATCTCTGCGTCCGATAGAGCAAAATCAAAGATGTTGATATTCTCACGAATGTGCGCAACATTCGTTGAACCAGGAACAGGGCACAAACCCTCTTGCATATGCCAACGGAGAATAACCTGATAAACCGACTTATTATGTGCGTTAGCTATTCGCTGAAGTGTAGCGTTATTGACGTCCCCACTATTATGATTCAATGGATACCAGCACTCCACTTGCATATCATAATTATTGGCGTAGAGCTGACGTGCCTCTATGCGCTGTGCAAGTGGGTGACATTCTATCTGTGCTATCTGTGGCTTTATCTCTGCATTCTGCATGATATAGTTGAAAGCTTCCATGCGGTTATCAAAGTTACTGATGCCAAGCGCACGAATTCGTCCTGCTTTATACTCTCTTTCCATCACTCTCCAACAAGCAAGAATATCTTGAAGCGTACCTGCTGGATGGTGAATATAAACAAGGTCGATATAATCAACTTGCAACCGACGGAGCATTCCCTCAAACGCATTCTGTGCATCCGCCAAGTTGCCCGAGATTTTACTGGTCAGCCATATCTGTTCCCGTGGGATGCCGCTTTCCTTTATTCCCCAGCCTGTGCCCCGCTCATTATAATAAAAAATAGCGTCATCGAGATGTCGATATCCCGATTGAAGGGCGGAGATAACCATACCACGAACCGTCTCGTTAAGCTGTTGCCGTTGTCCGGGGCTTTCCAAACTCTGTACTTGTGTGCCAAATCCGAAGCGAGGCATCGCAACACCATTATTGAGGCGCACAAGCGGAACTCCTGAAACAGATGTGATATTCGATACAGCCTGCGGCCCTCCATCGGAAGTGTCTCCACCCGGAGCGGGCTGTGTCACGCTGTGATCGAAATTGTTTAAGAGAAAGGATGTATTGCTGACATTTTTAATACTTTGTGCCATTACACCTGAACTCAACATAATGATTGCTATTGTTGCTACTATCTTTTTCATCTTTACTTCATTTTTATATTATTACCCAAGTTTCTTTTCATCTGTCTGTCAATCCGAGTTGTTGCAACCAGCGGTCTACATCTGCCGATATAGAATTGCTGACATTGCTTGCGCTTACCGCAAAACCGTTGTTCAAGACCTTAGCGTTGGGCTCTTCCTTGCGTATTACGGCGACGGCATCTGCCAGTCCGCTGCCTGCATGCGTCGTGGCGACGAAAACACTCTTGCCGTTGAGGTCGTAGGCGTCGAGAAAACTGTAGACAGGCATCGGCACAGTGTACCACCAAATGGCCGTTACAACGATAATGTTTGTATAGTCTGCCATATTCACTCGCCGTGATGTGAGTGCCGGATGCGTGTTGTTGTCGCGTTCGGTACGGGCAAATGCTGCCAAGTCATTATATTCAACGGGATAGTGACCGCTTGCCGCAGTAAGCCGCAATGTGTCGGCATCGGTTTTGCGTGCCACCATCAACGCCAGATACTGGGCTGCACCATAATCATTTCCATTCTCCCTAACCACATTCGTGGCTCCTGTAGTAGCGTCTACGCCCTCAGGGACGGTCTGCGAGAAATAGACTACGAGCGTCTTACCGTTTGTCGGTTTCGGGTCAGGACTTACGTTCGGGTCGGTGTTGTCGTTGTTATCGCCTGAACATGCAATGAATAACATCATCATAAGCGATAATATGCTTGTTGCAATTGTGAAGCTTTTCATTTTTATTGGTGTTTAACCGTTAATGATACTTGGGGGTAAAACTTACCGTAACGACTCGTCTACCCACGCTTTCAACTCTTTGTCGTTCCAGCGGTTCACGCGAACGGCAGGCTTCCATGTTACATCATAGTTAATGGACTTGTGCAAGTGCTTATCCGTTTCGCCCGGTCCGCTACTGTGAGAAGTGAAGAAGGGAATGAGGGTTTTGCCTTGCAGGTCGTGCGATTCGAGGAAGGTGTTGATGATGTTCGGAGCGATGTACCACCAGATGGGGAATCCGACGAACACCACATCATAGTCTTTGATGTTGTCAACCTTCTTCGCGATGGCGGGCCTACTGTCGGGTTCGGTCTTCATTTCGCGGTTCACACGCGAATGGTCGTCCTGCCAATCCACGTCGGCAGCCGTATAGGGTTGTGCCGCCTCGATTTCGAAAAGGTCGGCACCGGCGTATTGCGCTATCTTTTCGGCATAGCCTTTCGTAGTGCCAGAATAAGAGAAATAAGCCACTAATACTTTCTTTTGCATCTTTTTGTCCTCCTGATTTTTACTTGTTGTTGCGTTTCCTTTGCAGCAGGCCAGCATCAGCAGGGCTGCCAATAGAGTCATCATTTTGTTCATGTCGTTAAATATTTATGGATTTGAAGTCTTGGGGAAGAAAAACGGTAGCGCATTGTAGATGTATTCCACCATCGGTCGATACTCATGTGCGGCTCCGTCTTTCTCGTGAAAAGTCAGATTTTGCAAACCGAATATACCACCGGTTGCTGCCATACCTTCTATTTGATCAAGCGTTTCACGGTAAGCCGAGTCGGCGGTGCCGCTCGCAGCCCAGATATAGAAATCGTTTGCACCGAAGCCCTGTTGCCGTATACGCTGTTCCAGATGCCTTGCTGTTTCTACTGGACGGTTCATGCCGGCGAAAGCACCAAGCAACCAGCTGTCGCCACTCATCGGCAGAAACCAGCGAAACATCGAAAGCGCGCTGTCAAGAGCATACCATGTGGTTACGCCGCCCATCGAGAATCCCCCAATAGCTCGGTGGTTGCGTGCTGCGGACAATCCAGCCGAGTCTGCCGAAAGGGCATACGTGCGGTATCGGCTCTCTATCATCGGTATCAAATCGTGCAGCAGTTCCTGTGGCAATGCCTTACAATAGCGATCGGCATCTACGTAATTGGGGGTGGGGCGACCGTAATTGTAAGTCGGCGTCACCACAATAAGCGGTTCAATGTCGCCTTGCTCTATCATATTGTCGAGCAATTTGCGCAACAGTCCACCATCGACGGTGAGGAAAGTGGAAGCATCACCGTAGTGTCCATGCACGAGATAAACGATGTTGTAGCGGCGGTTCATGTCGTTGTCGTAGCCATAAGGCAGATAGATGTAGGCGTTGTTCGGCCTGCTCTGCCCCGTTCCGTCGGCGTAATCACGCGTGGTGTAATTCACTTCCACAACCTTTCCCCGCCGTGCTGCCTCTTGTTCGTAGGTGGCAGGATAAGGCGTTGTCTTGCTGATAAGACTGCTGTATGTCTTCGGCGTATCATCTTTGGTTGGTTCGCCTTGGTGCGGTTCGGGCGTGGAAACATCTGTTCCCGCGCCCTCCGAGCATGACATCAAAGCCAATGCAAGCATCGTTAAAGTAATTGCTTTCGCTTTCATATTGTCGTTATCGAATATAAAATTTCCGTCCGTTCATTACGTACACCCCCGGTACGAGTCCGGCGGTATTGCCGTTGCTGCGCACTTTCTGTCCGCTGATGTTGTAAATGTCGGCTTGTATCGCTTTGCCTGTAGCTTCGACGTTCCCAATCGCCGTGGTTTCGCTGTCCAATCCTATTCGACGAAGCCATGTGCCGATGGTGTTGCCGTTGTAGCTCGATGCGCCACGAATGCCGAGCCCTTCGAGGTGGTTTGAATTTGGTGTGGCTTTAACTATGTCGTTGAGTGTTTCATATTCCGCCGTGGCGTATGTGCAGAAAGGTATTATGGTTTTTCCTGCGAAGTTATATGTTTCGAGGAAAGTGTGCATAATCATTGGCGTTGTGTACCACCATACGGGGCAGCCGACAAAGATGTAATCGTATTGGCTGAAATTGCGATTGGTTTCTTTCAATGCCGGGCGTGCGTTGGTTTCCTTTTCGTTGCGTGCGATGGTGTACGCCAACGTATTGTAGTCGGTGGTGTAAGGCACGGCGGGTTCTATGCGGTAGATGTCGGCACCAGTCTGTCTCTGTATCTCTTCGGCAAGCGCCTGCGTGTTGCCTCCCCAACTGAAGTAGGCCACAAGGACATTGCTTGCATTCATTGTGCCGGTTATAGCCAGCATCATAACGGTGAATAAAATTGACTTTCTCATATTCTCAATTCTTTTAATCGTTGATTGATGTTGCAAAGTTACGCTGTTTTTCTTTGGCTGCTTTTACACAAAAGTCGGTTGTTGAGGCTGATTTTTCAGAAAAGGTAAAGAACGATCAGCTCTTTCCGGGAATCTGTTTAGTTTTGTTCGAAGCTTCTGCACCATCCGTGCATGGGCCTTGCACAAGGTGCGCTAAGTTCTCGCACGAAGCGTGCGACAGCCATGCGCCATTCTCAATCCAAGGGAGTTAGGGAGAGTTTTTAAAGCTTTTAGGGAATAAAGGTGGCAGGGGCTTGGAGATGTTTGGGGAAAAACGAGGGCTATCGAGGGACGGTTATTCATCCTTATGGGCCTGAATGACCATCCCGGCATCGGCTTTCATTCCGCCATATCCTATCAAGGCAATAAGACCGATAGTGCCAATTAGTATGAATGACAGCTGATAGTGTGCCGGTGAATGGGGATTCTCCGATACGGCTGAGGCGCATCTCAAAGCCAAAGCGCCCAAGCCTACGCCTAACCCCGAAGCCAGTTGGAGGGCCGTGCTGTAAAGCGTGTTGGCCGAAGACATCTTCTGTTGCGGTATGTCCACGTATGCCACTGTGTGCAAGGTGCTTAGTTGCACGGAACGGAAACACCCCATCAGAAACAGGCACACGATGATGGCGATGATCGGTGAAGCCTCGTTGAAGAGTGCGCACGCAGCAGTGGACACCGAAAGCAGCAGTGCATTGACGAACAGAATGTGCTTGATGCGCCAACGGTGCATCAGCCATACGGTGAAAGGTTTGGTGATCAGGTTGCCCATCATGAGTGAGAGCAACAACAAGCCGGAGTGGAAGGCATTGAAATGCAATCCTTCCTGAAACAGCAGGGGCAGCAGAAACGGGGCGGCCCCGATGACCATCATCGACAGCGTGCCGTAGGTGATGGTCACGGAATAGGTGGGCACGCGCATCACGGAATAGTCTATTAGCGGAGACTTGGTGCGTAGGGAATGCCGCACACTGAACGCAAACAGCAGGACGCAGAGGCCTAGTAGAGCAACGGGAAGCGCGAAGGAGGAAGTTTTGCCACCCAGCAATTCCAAACTGTACATCACGCCCGAGAGTGATAGGGCATTCAACAGAAAGTCAGGCACATCCAACTTTCCCCGCAACTTGTCTGCCGGCTGTTTGGGAATATACCTTACAGCCAAAATAAAGACAAGGAGACCTATCGGAATGTTGAGAAAGAATATCCAGTGCCAAGAGAGATAGGTGGCGAGAAATCCGCCTACAGGCGGTCCGATGACAGGCGCGATGAGCCCCGGAGTGGTAATTCATGCAATGGCATTCACCAAGTCGCGCTTGTCGCAACTCTTCAGTACGGCAAGCCGTCCCACGGGCACCATCATCGCCCCAGCCATGCCTTGCAGGAAGCGCACGATGGCAAATTGTGTGAGGTTGTGGCATAGCGAGCACAAAACAGACGCGCCAATGAAGTCCAAGACAGCGTATGCGAACACCGACCGTGTGCCATATCTGTCGGCCACCCAACCGCTTACGGGAATAAATACGGCCAGTGAAATCATATAGGCCGTAATGCCGATGCTCATTCTGCCATTCTCCACACCGAAGTCTGCGGCCATCTGTGGCAGGGCTGTCACCAAGGCGGTAGAGTCGATGTATTCCATAAAGAATGCCACGGCCACAAGGGCAATAATTATTCGTGAGATGTGCTGTTTCATCTGATAATCTCCCAATCGACAGCAAAGGTACTATAAATCCATTAAAAAGTAAAATAAAATCTTGAAACATTAGAAGAATGAAAGTCGGGGGATATGTCTTTTCTGTCTTAGATTTGATACTTTCTCCGGAAAATGAACGAAAAACCGACTTTTGTGTAAAGCCGGTTCTACGTTATCTCCGTATCTTTGCATTCAGAAACAAGAAACTAAATAAAATGAGGAAGATTTTATCATTTGCAATTATGCTGTTGGGCGTGCTGAGCGTTAGTGCCTGCACACCGGCTAAAAAGGAGACTGAAAGTATGAAAGGTAAGAAAGTGTTGGTTGCCTACTTCTCGTGGAGCGGTAACACAAGGGCGGTGGCTAAATATATCACCGGAAAGCTTGGAGCCGATGAGTTTCAGATTGTCCGCGAAAAGCCCTATTCCAAAGAGTATGAGCCTTGCACAGAAGAGGCCAAGGTAGAGAAAGAGAAGAACGAGCGGCCCGCCATCAAGGGACGGGTGGCGCGAATGGAAGACTACGATGTGGTGTTCGTCGGTGTGCCCGTGTGGTGGTACACAGCCCCGATGCCCGTCTTCACATTTTTGGAGCAGTACGACTTCAAGGGCAAGACAGTCATCCCGTTTTGCACCTGCTACACTGCCGAATACGAGACACTGAAAGACATTGTGAAAGCCACATCTGCTGCTGATCACCGCAAGGGGCTGACCATCGTCACCAAGGAGATGGGTGGCAAGGGAATGGACAACAAACATGCGCAGATAGACAAGTGGCTCGGAGAGATTGGCTTCTAACACAGGAGCATGCTCTCACAAAACAAAAACAAAACAATGAATATGGAAATAATCAAACTGAACAATGGAGTAGAAATGCCGCAGCTGGGCTACGGCGTGTTTCAAGTGTCGCCCGAAGAGGCTGAACGTTGCGTGGCCGATGCCCTAAGTGTGGGCTATCGGATGATAGATACGGCGCAAGCCTATCAAAACGAAGAAGGCGTGGGCAATGCCATCCAGAAAAGCGGCATCAAGCGTGAAGATATTTTCTTGGTAGACAAAATTTGGATGTCTAACTACGAGGGCGATGCTCCCGTGCACAGCATTGACGAGAGTCTGCGCAAACTCGGCACCGACTACATCGACCTGATGCTGCTCCATCAGCCCTTTGGCGACCGCTACAATGCCTATCGTGCATTGGAAGCTGCGCTGAAAGCGGGCAAGGTGAGGGCCATCGGCGTGAGCAACTTCTATCCCGACCACCTCATCGACCTCTGTCACTTCATGGATGTGATACCGGCAGTGAACCAAGTGGAGACACATGTCTTCTTCCAACAGACGGAAGCACGCAAGTATATGGACGAACTGGGCGTGAAACACATGTCTTGGGGACCGTTGGCCGAGGGCAAGAACGGCTTTTTTACCAACGAGACTTTGGCTGGCATTGGAGAAAAGCATGGCAAGAGTGGCCCGCAGGTGGCTCTACGCTATTTATTGCAGCGTGGTGTCATTGTCATTCCCAAATCTACCCACAAGGAGCGCATGGCACAGAACCTGCAACTCTTCGACTTCACGCTGACCGATAGCGAGATGGCCGAGATACTGAAACTGGACACCGGGCATCCCCTCATTATGCCGAGCCACCATGATCCGGAAATCACCAAGATGTTCATGGGGTTTGCTCCCGGGAAGCACTAAGGAGAAGTTTTGCCCATCAGCAATCATTGATTATATCGGAAAAAGACAAGGAGAGCCGACTCTATTGTAAAGCCGGCTCTCTTTTTTCTATCTACCTTTGCAGTCGCAACCAAATAGACAAAACAGATGAAGAAATCAATTTCAACACTCACATTGTTGGCCGTATCGGCTTTCTGCTGTACAGCTTGCTCAGGCAAGACAGATTTGGCCGATGCGCCCGGCGATGACGATACGCCTACAAAAAATGTTGTTCAAATGACCACAACAGTACCTCCGGCATACTTTCAGCCAGCCGGTGAACAAGGTAGGGTGGAGGTGGTGCACTACGAAGCAAAAGACTACACCCGTGCAGACCGCCCTACGACACACAAGCCGGCTTATGTCTACCTGCCATACGGATATGATGCCTCAAAGAAGTATGATATCATCTATCTGCTGCACGGTTGGACGGGGACGGCCGAACAATACTTTGGCATGGAGAATATGCCACAGATGAAGAACCTTTTCGACCATCTAATAGAACAGAGGCTGTGCAAACCATTTGTCGCCGTGTCTCCCACGTGGGATAAGGACAACCGGGCGAAGGACTGGGGAGAGAGTACACAGGAAGCTGCCGTGTTCTCCAACGAATATGTGAACGACCTCATACCCGCTGTGGAGAGTCGTTACAGCACCTATGCCGAAACCACTGACAAGGCAGGCATTCTCGCTTCGCGTGATCACCGCGCCATCGGCGGTTTTTCACTTGGAGCCATCACCACATGGTATATCTTTGAACAGGCTTTCCCTTACAGCCGCTGGTATCTGCCCATGAGCGGAGACAACTGGCATGTGGAAATGTTTGGAGGGCAAACCCGGCCAAAGGAGACGGCCGATTTCTTGGCCGGTCTTGTCAATGCGTCGCCTTATAAAAACGACTTCTACGTATGGTATGCCGTGGGAAGCGACGACGTGCGCTTGCCGCAAACCCACAATCAGGCACTCGCCATGGCGGCACTTCCGGAAACGTTTAACTCCCGTAACTTCTCTTACCATCAGAAGCAGGGCGGGCGGCATGATTTCAATGCCGTGTGGGAGTTCTGTTATAATGCCTTGCCGTTCTTTTTCCCGAAAGGGAACACACAGCAGCCGAAGACCTATACCCGCACGAGCCGCATAGCCGACGTGGTGTCCGACCCCTCGTTTTCGGGCTACGGGCGACTGATATTCCCCGTGGACGACGGCTATTGGAGTGGTGAGACGCTCGAACAACTCAGACTGACGTGGTACAGCCACATCGATCCTGACAAAACGGTGGAGGTCGTCAACTACATGAAAGGGAGAGTTGAGGCTGGAGAGCGGATCTTTTATAACATCTATACCGATGCCGAGAAGACCGCCGACCCGCAAAAGCGCAACACCGGCCTGTTCTTTTTCAGGGGAAGAGAGGGTGCTCCATTTGCCATCTGCAATGCCGGAGGGGGCTTTGCCTATGTAGGAGCGATGCACGACAGCTATCCTCATGCGTTGGAATTGTCGAAACGGGGCTATAATGCCTTTGCACTCATCTATCGTCCCGGAGCACAAACGGCTATGGAAGACCTCGCGCGGGCTATCACATTTGTCACCGACCATGCCGACGAACTCGGAGTGCGAGCCGACGGCTATTCGCTCTGGGGAGGTAGCGCAGGTGCCCGGACGGCGGCAGCACTCGGCAATGCAGCCTATCTCCGCCAGCTTACAGGGCGTACTGGCATATCCCGGGCCGCAGCCGTGGTGATGCAATATACGGGATACTCCGCAGTGTCTAAAGATGATGCTCCCACTTACAGTTGTGTTGGGATAAGTGACGGTATCGCTCCGTGGCGCACCATGCAGAACCGTTTGCAAAGTTTGTCGGCTCTTGGCATCCCAACAGAATTTCACGCATACGAGGGATTGCCTCACGGTTTCGGGCTTGGTACGGGCACCGTGGCCGAAGGCTGGATAAACGATGCCGTCAGCTTCTGGCAGTCACAGCTTGGAGCCACAGGCATTCGCCAGGCTCCTATACGCGCCGTAAAGGGCGGCACAGTCCATACGGTCGACGGCATTGGGCATAATAGTCCACAGAAAGGTGTCAATATCGTGGATAGTAGAAAAGTGATGAAAAGATAAAAACGACATTCCCTAAACGGATTTGCTTTTTATTTTATCGACAAAGAGGAAAACGGGAGTGGCCTTTTAGAGAGGTTCTCTTGCTTTGAACTGCATTCGTACAGTTTAAGAAAAAAATACAAGATATCATGAAACGAACGATATTTTATTTTTCGGCGACAGGTAACAGTCTGTATGTGGCCGAGCAGTTGAAAGGAAAAGATGGGCAGACCTTGAGTATTCCGCAACTGATGAGAACGGGGCAGGCAGAGTTTGAAGCAGACGAAATAGGTTTCGTTTTTCCTATCTATATGCACTTCGCGCCACAAATGGTGCAGGAATTCATAGCCGGTGTAAAGTTGAAGGCGGACTATCTTTTTGCCATACTCACTTATGGAGTCCGGACGGCCAGTGCTGTAGAACTGTGGCTAGAGGTCGCTGGCAAGGCCGGCTACCAATTTGACTATATCAACACGGTGAAAATGGTGGACAACTGGCTGCATCATTTCGATATGAATGAGCAAAAACGGATGGACAAGCATATCCCTGAACAGTTGGGATTGATAGAAGCTGACCTTGCCGTGCGCCGTCATTGGATACATCCGGTGAGTGATGAAGAACGTCGGCAACACAATGAGGCGTATCACTTGTCGGGACTTGACAAGACTGGTGGCTTTATCTTTCGCAGCGAAGAACATTTCATTGTCACTTCTGACTGCATCCGTTGTGGTGTTTGTACCAAGGTGTGCCCACGTGGCAATTGGAAATTAGGTGCCGGGAAGGCTGAAACGGCCGGGCAGTGCGACTACTGCCTGTCGTGCATACATAACTGTCCGAAGGGGGCTATTCAATTTGCCAAGAGCAGCAACCCTTTCCTGAAACAAGAGGTAAATTCTCACGCACGATATCGAAACCCATACGTGAGTGTCAGGCAAATACAGGAAGCTAACAACCAATATAAATAATATAAAAGGTGGAAGAAACAAAAATGAGACCACATATCATTTGTCATATCATGGCACCGGTAGACGGAAAAGTGGACAGCAGCCGTTGGACAGTTCCATACAAAGATTATGACGAGAAGGAAATGATGCAACAATACAGTGTCATAGGGCAGCGACTAAAAACGGATGCCTGGCTTTTTGGAACCACTACGGTCAAAGAATTCTTTCCCGAACGTTTTGATGGCTGTGCCTGCCATGTGGCCTATCCCGACCAACTACACACATTTGTTGGTGACTGTGATAGTGAGCGGCAGATGATAGCTCTTGTGCCCGACGGCGATGTGAGATTCACCACTAATCGACTTCGCGGCGACAACATCATTGCCGTACTCGGTGAGCATGTGAGTGCCGACTATCTTGAGTTTCTGGAAGATATGCAAATCAGCTATGTCTTTGCAGGAAGTGACGGCATGGACATCGGCAAAGCTATGGAGAATATTTGTCGCGACTTTGGTATTCACCGCATCTCGCTGCAAGGAGGAGGCGTTGTCAATGGCAGTTTCTTCCGAGCTGGGCTTGTTGATGAACTGAGTATTGTGGTCTGTCCCCGCCTTGATGGCCAACAGGGAGCACCAAGCATCATCGAGTATCATGGTAAGGGAAGTGACCAACTGCGAAGACAAACACTCAAACTACTTGGTGTAGAGAAACTTGATGCAGGCTGCGTATGGTTGCACTATCGGGTGTATCAATAGTGGTTCCCGACTTTTTGTAACAGTTGACCGACTTTTGTATAAAGGAGTTTCATCCTTTTATATGTACCTTTGCACTGGCAATTTAAAATAGGTGTAATCTTTCAAACAAAGAATAAGATGATTAAAAACATTCTTTTATCCGTTGCATTGCTGATAGCTTCAACGGCAGTGCGGGCACAAGTAGCAAACATCAATAAAACAAATGATAGTATGACAAAAGAATTAAAACCCATACAGCCGCCTATCGAGAAGGTAGACCGTACACCCGTCGTATTCAAACAGCAGGAAAATGACTTTACTCTTGCAGGCATTCTCTATCGTCCGCGTACATGGAGACAGGGCGAAAAACTTAAAGCCATCATCGTGGGAGGGCCGATGTACAGTGTGAAAGAACAAACGCAGAGCATCTATGCCATGCTTCTTGCAGAGGCCGGTTATGCCACACTTGTCTTTGACCACAGCTACATCGGAGCCAGTGAAGGTCATCCGCGTGGCTATGAAGATCCTGAAATCAAAGGAGCTGACCTCCGTTCGGCGGTGAGTTATTTGCAAACGCTCGATTGTGTTGACAAAGACCATATCGGTGCTGTGGGCATCTGCGGCTCGGGCGTATATGTACCCAACGGACTGCGTAAGGACAATCGTGTGAAAGCCATTGCCAGCATCGTCCCATTTATCATGATGACCGACATCAAGACCAATTCCGACGAGGAACTGTTGAAGATGAAAACCGACTATGAAAAGGGTGGAGAGGTGCAGCGGCTCGATCTCATCAAGGGTGGTGAAGGTGAAGCATATTATCGTAATCCCGACCGTGGAGCGGCTGTCCAAGCTTGCCCTACTCCAGCATGGAGCCAATTGGCATGGCACAAGTTTCATCCCACAGAAACGGTACGAGAACTAAAAGTGCCCTATCTGGTTATCGCCGGCGAAAAGGCCTTTACCACAGAGGGGGCAAAGAAAATGTTTGAGAATGCACCCGAACCCAAATACTTTCATCTGACCAAAGGGGCCACTCACTTCGAGATGTACGACATGGATAAGTATGTGAAAGAAAACGTAGGTGAGCTTCTGAAGTTTTTTGGAAAGTGTCTTTAATCCCTCAATCAGAAAATAGAAAGCCGAAGTGTTGTGGTAAGATTTCTTGCTACAACACTTTGTCGTATAAGAAAAAATGGTTATCTTTGTTGCTATAAGGTTTAAAAAGGAGAGAGTTTTATGCCATTCAACAAAAATGACCTCATCGTAGTGCACGACCTCAAAGGTCTCGGTACAGCCACATTGGAAAATTATGTGGCACATATTATTTGCTGTCGTGGACAGTTCGGTTTCACATTCGACGGACAGATTCTTACTTTAAAAGCAGGTGAGACAATGATTATCGGGCTTCAGCAGCTAATGGAAAAGATGCAACCCTCTACCGATTTGGAGGCTATGTGTATCTATGTGACTCCCGATTTCCTCGAGTTGTGCACCCCGCGCAGCAACTACGGCATCAAAGGTACGTTGGCTCTTTTTTCCTGTCCCGTGATGCAACCGGACCATGACCGGTTTGAACAGCTCCGACAAGACTTCCTCCAGATAGAGCAACGGCTGTTGAACGAACGAAACATGTTTCAAGAAGACGTTCTGATATGTGCCACTCAGATGATGTTTCTTGATTTCTTCGACATCCATGCCGCCCAGAACGGCTTGTCAAATATCTCATTCCAAGACACCGACATTATCACGCGTTTTATGCAAATGCTCGAACGCGGCGACTATGTGAAGCATCGCGAGGTGGGTTATTATGCCGATAAACTCTGTGTTACCCCCAAGTATCTCTCCGAAATATGCAAGAGCGTGAGTGGTAAAACCGCCAACTATTGGATTTCTCGTTTCACAACCATCCACATCCGCCGGTTGCTGCAAGAAAGGGAGATGTCGTTTACACAAATCTCCGATCTTTTCGAGTTCTCTTCACCCGCCTACTTTAGTCGCTTTGTACAGAAACATTTGGGTACGTCTCCAACGAATTTCCGCGAATGAATGATGACAAAACAGATTTCATAAAGCTTCTTATAGGCGTACTTTCTTTCTTAGTCATTTTTTTACTTTAATAGGGGGAATGTCTTATAAGAGAATTTAAAT
>ERZ1106939.1538-NODE-1538-length-17114-cov-10.886336_pt1 | contig 17114 bp, 14 predicted proteins | sample MGYA00403669_ERZ1106939 | MGnify/ENA primary metagenome ERZ1106939 (study PRJEB35170, sample SAMEA104062447) | human gut metagenome | biome: human gut; feature: human-associated habitat; material: faeces | place: Denmark | collected 2012-09-28 ...
TTTTCATACTTCTACCTTAGTCTTTTATGCGTATGTTTAATAACATTATAAAATCTATAAGTAGATTATTTTTAAAGCAATAAGTTATAATTGTAAAGATTAAAAAAGTAGATTCATTTAATCATTATATCTAAGATTAAAAGCATAGTTCATATATTTTATTCAACTGTTTGGAATTCTCCAACGCAGTGTATATTGTACGGGAAATTTTAATCCCAAAAAAACGATATTATTATCTTCACTATCCGGATTTTTTTAAGCATTTCTCCGGATTTTATGTGTCAAATATGCAATATTACGCAAGCAAGCGTATTGCGCATATTCAACTGCGTAAATTAGGCAAATACCACGGGGAATATCAACCCGAAAATATTAAGGCATATGCAGGACGCTAAGGCTGCGGCAATATCGTCGGCAACGCATCCAAGCCCGCCTTCAAAGTCTTGCATTTTATTTATTATAAAAGGTTTTGTGATGTCAAAAAATCTAAAGAATGCGAATCCCAACAATACTCCCCATGCGCTGTATTCAGAATGAAAAACCGGCAGGAAGCAAAACGGTATTGCGCAGAATTCGTCGAGCACAATGCACCCGGGATCGCGCATCTTTAGAAAGCGCTCTGCGGTATCGCATATCCCGACGCATATGTATGCGAATATCGCCGCGAAAATTATGTACCTGCCAAGCCCGATTCCGGCAAATAGCGCGGCGTACAGCACTATTCCCGCAGCGCTTCCCCATGTGCCGGGGGCATTTAGAGAGCCAAGCCCCCAAAGGGTGGCAAATCTTGTGGAGAGTTTTTTGGGAAGGGCTGCCGCCCACGGGTAGAGTTTTTTTCTGGCAGAGTCCATATTTTTGCGGAGTTTGAAGGGCTACTCTTTCAATAAATATCCGTAGCGGGTTCCGTAAACTGCGCCGGACCATACGGACAGTATTGTTGAGAGTATGAGTGTAACTATTGCTGAGAAAAAGGCAAATCCGTACAAAATGGAGTTTTCGCATTCAAAGTCTATGTCAAGCGCGCGGGCGCAGATTATCGCCCCGAGCGAGTACATTTGAAATCCCGCCTTGTATTTGCCCATTGTTTCTGCGGCAAGCACTATGCCGCGGCTTGCTGCTATCATTCTTATGCCGCTTACAAAAAATTCGCGCGACATCGAGAGAATTGCGCAAAACAGGGCCAATAATGTCCAGTCTCCGAACATGCCGAGCGCAAAAAGTGTGAGGAACGCGGTTGAAACCATTATTTTATCGCTAAGGGCGTCCATGAATTTCCCGAAGGTCGTGACAAGGTTGTTGCGGCGGGCTATGTAGCCGTCGAACCAGTCTGTAGCGCCCGCCGCGCAGTATATTACGAAGGCGGCTGTCGCGGCGTATTTTAATGGCAGGCACAAGAGCAACGCCGTTAAAAAAGTCAGCAAGACTCTCAGTGCGGTCAAAAAATTCGGAGTATTCATTGTTAAAAAAGTATTGCCACTATTTCGCGTTTAACAAGACTTTTTGAATCGCCTTTTTTAGGCTCGTAAAAAAACTTAATTTAAGCAAATGCAAAATTGTAAAAAAATCGCGGTCTATCCCGGTACGTTTGATCCCGTGACGAACGGGCATCTCGATGTTCTGCACAGGGCGTTGCGCCTGTTTGACGAAGTTGTTGTCGCTGTGGCGCGCAATGCTGGGAAGGGGCCGCTGCTCGACTTCCACACAAGAAAGCGCCTTTTCGAGGAAAATTTGAAGGGAATTAAAAATGTGAGGGTCGAGGCGTTCGACGGCTTGACTGTCGATTTTGTCCGCAATACGGGCGCGAGCGCCATCATACGCGGACTTCGGGCGGTTTCCGACTTCGAGTTTGAATTCCAAATGGCGCAGATGAACCGTCATCTTGACGGCGAAGTCGAGACTATTTTTTTGATGCCATCCCACAAATATTTTTATTTGAGCTCAACGTTGATAAAGCAGGTTGCCTGCTACGATGTCGGGCGCATCGGAGAGTTTGTGCCCCCGAATGCCTTGGAGGCGTTGAGGTCGGTGTTTGCGGGCGACGAGGCGTAATTTTAGAGAATTTTTTCCCGCCGCACCAAACAAAAAATGTCCCGCGAGCATTGCAGCGGGCGTTTTTTTTGTGAATTGCGCGGAGTGCCCGCGTGTTTCACATCTTGCCATTATATCAATGGAAATGCTGAAATCGTTAAGCCAAATTGTGCTGACTGCCCCTCAGGATTTATAATCCTAAAATAGCTGAAAATTATCGGCGTTTTTTAGGAGGGAATTTTTAAAATATTTACGCTGTTTTTTTACCAGTCCAAGGGTGTCTTTTACGATTTGCTCTTCCAAATCTGAAACGCAGCTGTTGCCACGTTCGAGCCAGTCGATAGTTTCGCGGTATCCTATTGCCGAGCTTGCGGAAGGGTTGTTTTTTATTCCAAGGCCGATTAGGCGCCGCGTTTCTTCTATTAGGCCTGCGCTTATCATTGTGCGGGTGCGAATGCGGACTTTTGGGGCAAGCTCTGAGTCTGGAAGGTCGAGAATGCGCACTTTGCGGAAAATATTGCCCATTGGGCAGGGGAGGGAGGCAAACCTCGCGGAGAGCTCGGCGCAAGTCATTCCCGACGCCATGCAGCGCGCGAGCGCGTTTTTTGCGCGCCGCGGGTTTAAAATATCGACCGTATCCGCGGCGGCAGGGTCTATTTTTAGAAGCGCCTCCTTAAGCGCGCTTGCTCCTCTCTGCTCTATCTCGTCGCAGACGCTTTTTATTTCCGACGGTATCCCGACTCCGTCGGTGACTGCCGCGAACCACGCGCGCAGGTAAAATCCGCTCCCCCCGCACACTATGATTTTTTTACCGCGCGCTGCAATATCTTCAAGGGCTTTTTTTGCGAGCGCAACGTATTCCGAAACGTCGAAATGTTTGTCGCAGTCGCAAACGTCCACAAGGTGGTGTGGAATCTCCGACATTTCTTCCGCCGACGCCTTTGCGCTTCCGATGTCCATGCCCCTGTATATTTGGACGCTGTCGCAGGATATTATTTCGGCGCCCTCTCTCCGCGCGAGCTCCATTGACATGCTCGTTTTCCCCGAGCATGTGACGCCCGTTATAATGAAAACTTCCGTCATTTTTTTGAGTTAATGGCGGCGCAAATTTCGCACATCGTTTCGGGAGTCTTGCATGTATGCGCCTTGCAAAAAGTCCTTCCGTAATATATGAATTGCAAGTGCAGCGCTCCCCATTTTTCTTTTGGAAAGAGTTTTTTTAGGTCTTTTTCGGTTTGCTCGACGCTGCTGCCGTCGGAGAGTTTCCAACGCTTTGCGAGCCTGTGTATATGCGTATCGACAGGAAATGCGGGCGTTCCGAAAGCCTGCACCATCATCACCGACGCCGTTTTATGCCCGACGCCCGGCAATGCCTCCAATTCTTCAAAACTGCGCGGTACTTTGCCGGCGTATTTATCCCTTAAAATCTTTGCAGTTTGGAGAATGTTTTTTGCCTTTGAGTTCGATAGCCCGCACGGCTTTATAATCTCCCGTATTTCCGATTCCGAAAGCTTCGCCATTTTTTCGGGGGTATCGGCAACGGCAAAAAGTTTGGGTGTCACCTCGTTTACGCGCTTGTCTGTGCATTGAGCCGAGAGCATTACCGCGGTGAGGAATGTGTAGTCGTCAAGGCTGTCGAGCGGTATTTCCGGGTGGGGAAAGGCCGCTTCGAGCCTCTCCTCCACAAACTTTGCGCGCTGGAGCTTATTCATCAGTCTTCAATGCCTTTGAGAATAAACGAGAACTCGTAGGTTTTTCCCGATTCTACCGTATATTGCTTTTCGGCGAGCCCGCTTTTGCTCCATGAATTTTTCCCGCCGACCCCGGCTGACAGCGCGGAAACTGTGACGACGTTAAAGTTTCTGCGCGGAATCTGGTGGTGGTGGGACGCCTGCTCTATGTCTTCGGGCAAGCACGGATAGGCGGAGAATTCTAAATTCTTGGAGTCGGCAGTTTCTATCAGCAGGGCGGCGTCGGCGTCGGAGCCCGATATTTTTGCGTATCTTACGCCAACTGCGTTTGACGATTCCTGCGGCTCTATATACGGGAAGAACGAGTCCGAGATTTTCGATTTAAACACGGCTTCCCACGCGCCCTCGCGGCGGTCGGAATACGTTTCGTACGGGCCTTCGCCGAACCACTCGCGCTCGTCGAGTTCGCTCGGAACGCGGAATTGCATGCCGATTCTTTGGAGCGGCGGCAGCCCGGCGGCGGGGGATACCTTTGCCGATACCGATATTGAGCCGTCCGGGCGCACTTCGTAGAAGAATGAGGCCTTGGAGCCGCGCGCGGGAATGTCGTATTGCGCCTCGACTTTCAGTATGGATTTTCCGCTTCCGGAAACGTGGTCGGACTTGAATTTTACGAGCCTCATTCTGTCTTCCGCCGTGCGCCATACCGCGAGCTCTTTCGAGAGCTTTGCGCCCATTTCGTTGTTTGTAAAGGGCCGCCTGAGGCTCAGCTTCATCGGCCCGTCAACCAGCAGCTGAGAGTCGAATTTGAATGATTCGAGCCAGCCGGTTTTCCTGTTGAAGCGTACGGTAAAGTTTTCGCCTTCGGCCACTAGAGTCTGGTCGTTTGTGGTGACCTTCATTTCGCCTTTTTCGGACACGGCGGTGCGGGCGTAGCTTCCTTCGAGAGGGAATTGTTCCCATGCTATTTCCGAGTCGGCTTCAATGCCGTTTGAAGTGTCATCGCGCGTTTTGAAGCTCAGGCGAAGGGCGTATTCGCCGCGCTTTGAAAAGTCGCAGTCGGACAGATCTATTTCAACGATTTTTTCGGTTTGCGGCGGGATTGCCGGGAGGTCGAAATCGTCAGAATCCGTTTCGCGGCCGTCGCGCGTGAGCGTCCATGAGGCTTCGATGTTTTCGAGGCCGGTAAAGAAGTTTTCGTTGAATATTTTAACTTTCAATTTTTTGTCGGCAAAACCGCACGGCTTCGCATGTATATTTTGATATACTTTCTTCACTTCCCAAGCCTGCGGCGACGGCTTCCAATCGGGGCGCACGATTCCGTTGAGGCAGAACGAGTAGTCCGTCGGGAAGTCGCCGAAGTCTCCGCCGAAGGCGAAGTATTTGTCATCGCGCGGCTTTTGGGCGAAGTCGGCGAAGTCGACCATCGAAAGTTCGCGTGCGCCAGAGGGCAGGGCGGTGAAGAAGTCGCTTCCGATTGCGGCGTCGATTACGCGGAATTTTTTTACGGCGCCGGCGAAGCGGGAGTGGGTTTCCTTGTCGTATTCGGCTATCGACAGGGGCGCGGCGGACGCTGTAAACTGCGCGTCGGCGACATCTTTTGAGGCGGCTTCGCGGCCGTCTATGTATATTTTCATCTTCCCGTTGCCGAAAGATGCCGCAATCTGGGCGTCCTTGCCCAACAAATCGGTTTTGGCTTCAAGGTTTATCCATTGCTTGCTGTCGAAAACGGAGAACGACACTACCTTTCTGCCGTTAAAGAATTTTAATTCAAACACGCCCGGCTGGCGAACAATGGTTTCCTCGTCAAGCTTCCACGGGGCGCGTTTTGTGTTTTTTGCGCCGCCTTCGTCGTAGGGCGTGCGGGGAACGAATCCTTCGGATGAGATTTCGATTGCCACTGTAAAGGCCTTCGCTGGTGTTCTGAAAAGCCCGGGGAACGCGACGATGGAAGCGTTTTCCATTACGTTCTTTGAGACGGTATCGTTGAATACGGCAATATCCCTTTGCGGGTCGGCGGAGTCGGATACAACAGTGTAAGGCTCCGAATTTTTGTAAATCCCCTGGTCTTTCCAGTCCCAAATAAATCCGCCTTGGAACATTGGTTCCTTGCGTACGAGCTCCCAGTAGTCGGTGAGGCAGCCGCCGCTATTGCCCATTGCGTGGGCGTATTCGCAGATTATGGCGGGCATTCTTTCGGATTCCGGCTTTTCTTTTTGGCGCGCAAGGTGGCGCGAAATATCTTCCGGAGAGGCGTACATGCTTGAATACATATCGACATATTTCTGGCCGTAGTCGCGGTCGAAGTGCAGTACGCGCGAAGGGTCGCGCTTGCGTATCTTTTCCGCAGCCTGCTTAAAGAATTTATTGTCGAGGGTTTCGTTGCAGAGCGACCATATTACGATGCTCGCATGGTTTTTGTCGCGCTCCACCATATTGTTGATTCTATCCCAAAGGGCGGCGCCCCATCCCTCGCCCTCCATGAACGGGGCTTTTTTGCCCATGCTGTCGAGGTCGTGCATCTCGATGTTGGCTTCGTCTATGACATACATGCCAAGCTCGTCGCAAAGTTCGTAGAAGTCGGGGCGGTTGGGATAGTGTGAGGTTCTGATGGCGTTGATGTTGTATTTTTTCATCTCCAAGATGTCGCGCCTTGAGACATCTTTATCGATTGCCTGGGCGAGCTTCGGGTGGTGTTCGTGCCGGTTTACGCCTTTGAACAGCACGGGCTTTCCGTTTACGAGAATTTGCCCGTTCTTGCGCTCCACTGTGCGGAAGCCCACTTTAAACGGAGCGTACATTTTTATTCCGGAGGCCGTTTCAAATTCGAGCAGTAAAGTGTAGAGGTTTGGCGTTTCCGCGCTCCACTGCCTGACGCCCGGAACGCTCGGGAAATTCCATTTGCAGACGGCGAATTTTTTTGAATCGAGGCTTTTTGAGGTCTCCGCGACCGACAGGCGTTTTTTGCCGTCAAAAAGGAATCCTTTGAGCTTGAAGCCGCGGGGCATATCGGTGGGGTTTTCAACTACGACTTCCGCGTCGAGCTTGCCGTCGCGGTATCCGTTTACTAGCGTCGGCTTTAAAAATACGTCGCGGACGAGTATTTCAGGCGTCCAGTAGAGGTTGACATTGCGGAAAACGCCGGCGAGCCTCCAAAAGTCTTGGTCTTCAAAATAAGAGCCGTCCGAATATTTATATACTTGAAGTGCGATAGTGTTGTTGCCGAATCTCAGGTATTTTGAGAGGTCGAAGACGGCAGGCGTTCTGCTGTCTTGGGAGTAGCCGACTTCCATTCCGTTTACCCAAATCCTAAACGCGCTCGCGACGCCGCCGAACTTTATGAATACCTTTCCGTTGCCCCAGTTTTGCGGGACTTCAAAGTCGCGCCGATAAAGGCCCGTCGGGTTTCTGTTTTCTATCGGGCGGGTAGTGAAGCGCTCTTTGGGCTCGTCCATTACGCGCGGCGGGTTTTTCGCAAACGGGTATGTGATGTTTGTGTAAAGAGCGGTGCCGTGCCCCGACATTTCCCAGTTGGACGGAACTTCTATGTTCCCCCAGTTAGAGTCGTCGAAGTCGGGCTTGAAGAAGTCGGAGGGAACTTGCGAGGGATTACCGTAGAATTTAAATTTCCAAGTTCCGTCGAGCGACATTTCGTACGGCGAATAGCCGCCTTGAAGCGCGCTTTCGGCGGTGGGATAGAATTTCATTGTCGCGGCGGCGGGCTCTTTATTGATTCTAAAAACGGCTTCGTTTTGCCAATCGTCCGTTTTTTTGTCGGCCGCGTTTAACGACGCGGCTGCGATTCCCGCGCACAATAATGTCTTTATAAAGCAATTCATGTCTGGCAGATTATTTTTTGATTTGCGAGTTTCAAGCATAATTCCGCAAGGATAATTTATGCGCTAAAAAAACCGGGGGCGTTCAGGCTCCCGGCGTAAGTATTTTTAGTGTTGCATCAAGTGCTGCTGAGGCGTCGGCGGGAAGCTATTGGCCGCGCTTTTGGCGTTCTTTAATCAGCACTTCATTGTACGGGTTTTGGGCGGCCTCCGCCTTTTTTACTTCCGCCTTCTTTTTGTACTGGTCGAGAGCCGACGGGTATTCTTCTGGCGGGAAATATTGCAGACACCACTCGACTTGGTCTTTTATAAGGCCGGCTGTCGCGTTTTGCGGGGTCATATTTATGGGGGAGAATCCGCGCCACGACCATATATCGCCGCTTTGCGGGAGCACTGCCTGTATTTCAAGCGTGGCGTAGGCATCTGAGTTTTGCATTCCAAGCGGCAGCGGCTGCGACGCCTGCATTGATATCGGTTCCGGATTGAAAGATTTCGATGCTGCAAGCGACAGATTCCATATAGGGCGGAAGATTATCTGGGCATCGGAGCGGTTCTTTACAATTTGATATTTTTTTGATTTCAGAAATTCTTCGACTGCGAGTTTTGTCTGGGAATTTATTTCGCTTGCATTTACGGCAAACGGAGAGCCGAGGCCGGAGGATTGTTCCACATAAACCTTGTCGAGGTTTGCGAAAGACGCGCCGTCCTTCATTTCTTGGGTAAAGTTGGAGCAGCCCGATAGAATTAAAGCCGCAAGCGGCAGTATTGATAAAAATTTTTTCATAATATAAAAGTTTTTCACGATTTATGGATGTATTCAATAAAATAAAGTTCCGAGTCGGCGTTTTGTGTTGAAACTAAGGCTATGTAGGCTTTTATTGGAAAGCGGAGAATTTTTTATGGACAATACCCAGAGATGCATCGACGCCGTATGGACGGCAGTCCGAGAGGAGGCGGCGGAGATAGCCGCGCGCGAGCCTCTGCTTGCGAGGCTTATAGACGAAGTGATACTGTCGCGCCGCGACTTGTTTGAATCTCTCAGCGTGAGGCTTTCGCGCAAACTCGGCCGGAACGCAATCGGCGAGGGCGACTTGTACACAATATTTATGGACGCGTTTTCCGACGACGAGGCAACGCGCCGAAACATAGTTTACGATATAGCCGCGATAAAGTCGCGCGACCCTGCCTGCACGGCGTTTATAAATCCAATTTTGTATTACAAGGGGTTTATGTCGATTTCTTCATACAGGGTTGCGCATTGGCTTTGGGGCAAGGGGCGCAAATCTGCGGCATACTATATGCAGAGCATTTGCAGCGAGATTTTTGGCGTGGATATCCACCCGGCCGCAAAATTTGGCGGGGGAATATTGCTTGACCATGCGACGTCATTTGTGGCGGGGGAAACGAGCGTTGTTGAGGACAATGTATCGATTCTGCACGAGGTCACTCTTGGCGGGACTGGCAAATCGACCGGCGACCGCCATCCAAAAGTCAAGTCGGGCGTGCTGATAGGCGCTGGCGCAAAGCTAATCGGGAACATAACCATAGGCACGGGAGCCAAAATAGGCGCCGGAAGCGTCGTTATTGACGATGTCCCGCCGCATACGACGGTTGTGGGAGTTCCTGCGCGCCCCGTCGTATCGGATATAGAGGCGATTCCCGCAAAGGAAATGAACCAAAAATTTTAATTTTCTATATTGAGATTTAGTATAATATTTTTTTAACTTATTTGAACTGCGAAATATTACAAAAATTTTTAATTAAAAATAAAGAACGCGAAATTATAAAATTTTCGCGTTTTCTATTATTAGAATTACAATACTTTCTTGTAGCCGTATAACGAGGCAATTTGAGTCAAAAATATACGGAATATGAGCAAAATATGATTGAAGGCAAAAACGGCAAAAATCGCTTTTTTTTTTTTGAAACGGGCGGTTAAAATATTTGACTTTCGGCCATTTCTGTTTTTAAAAAAAATAAATTGTTTTATATTATGAATATTAAAAAGAGAAAATTACCCCTTGCGCTTTCCATTGCCTCGCTAATAATATCTGCGGTTTGCGCCGGTGCAGATACATTATACTGGGTGGATTCAACAACATATTTTAATGCCGCCGCTTCGGGAAAAATTGAGGGCACCGGCAATATATGGGATATAGGCAGAGATTTTTCAAGCGCGGAAAAATCCAAGTACTCCGACGCATACAACTGGGCAACCGGATATACGATTAAGGAAGTTAAGGTTCCGTCCGACTCGGGAGAGACGACTTATTATGTGCCCGAATACACATACGCGTCGCCTGTTGTAGGCCCAAATGAAAATACCGATGTATATTTTAAATTTACAGATTTTTCCCAGGGGAGTTCTAGTGTAGGCTACCGCTATCGAGTGGCTGGTTCTCCCACCTTAACGGCCGACGTTACCATTAAAAGCTTAACGATAGAAAACGCAAACGACAATTGGCTGATGTTTAAAACAAGCGGCCACGATTTGACGATAAAAGAAGACCTTACATATCTATCTTCGGCAGTGGCGTATATTGGCAATGGTACTGGAACAGATATATCCGTGGGGGGATTTGTAAATATGCACGGCATTGGCACTTCCGTATGGAATGCATTACGAATTGGAAACGACGGGGTAAACTCTATAAAAATAGGCAAAGATATTGTTTTTAAAGGAAATCCAGGGCGCGTGCAGCTGGCAACTGCTGGGGCTGCCACGACATTCGCGACTCCACAATCTGAAGTATCTGGGATAGTTGATTTTTCAGGATATACTTCGCGTTTGGATTTGGGGCGTGCCGGAACATACGGAGTGGAGCAGTTTTATGCGTTTGGAGGTCTAAGCGGCACAAACAGCGGAGCAATGATATCTACGGGAGCTGAAGTGGGCGCGAATGGATTAAATTCCACTCTTGTGCTAAAAAATGCCGCTGACGCCGAATTTGCCGGAATGGTCACAAATCCCGTAACGGCAGACGACGAGAACGCCAAACCCGCGATAACGACGACTATGAATGTTGTTATGAATGGAAGCGCCAAGCAGGTGTTGTCCGGCGACAATTCATTTAACGGATACATACAGGTTGAGAGCGGCACTCTGGTATTGCGTACAGCTTCCGGAGCTTCGCACGGCAAGCTTACAATTAACGGCGGAAAGATAGGGGCTATAACAAATATGACCGTATCGTCCGCAGAGTGGAATGGGGGCGTAATAAGTTTTATCAATTCGGACGAGGCAAAAGCTAATGAGACGCCCGAGACTATAACTATAGAGGGCGATTTTCTGAAATCCGGAGCTGGGAAAATTATGATGGATTTCAATAATTTTGATACAATCGGTCTCGGTCTCGTAGATAAAGACATATGGTTTGATTTGATATACGTGGACGGAGAAACATTAGGTTTCGCTGACGATGCTAACGACAATTTTTATGCCGCGAATTTGGACACGTATGCGGATTTCCAGTGGATTGACGGCGAAGACGGGCTTGGCAAAGTCTTGCAGGTATCGTTTACATCTGTTCCGGAACCCGCGGAGTTGGCAGTGTTAATAGGTGCGATAGCGCTGTCTATGGCGGTTTTCCGCAGGAGGCGTTAGTAGTTTAGTTAGCAGGGCGGAGGCGCGCCTAAAAAATGCGGAGATTTTTTTCTCCGCTTTTTTTTGAAATAGATTTATTGAATTGGGTGGATTTTTTTCTCTCTTTCGCGCGGGATTAGAGCTCTTGATGTTTATCGCGCTATTTTGAGAAAAATCCTAAAATTCTTAGCAAGCGTTTGCACCTTGGGGAACATAAAAAAATACCCGTATTTGCCGCCTATAAAATTTTATCTTTCAGCGTTGCGGCGAAATTTTTTTAATTTTTCCGTATATACTGCTTTTTTTAATGAATAAAAAAGGCATAAAAACGATTGTCGGGATTTTTAGATTTATCAAAGAGAGGTTTGTGGGGAACAAAAACTTTGCGGTTTTGCGAGCGTGCAATTTAAAAAATTCTTGGGAATCTATTAGGAATTTTTTACACAAACTAATCGCCTTTTTTAATACTGTCTGAAAAGTGTATTTTTAACTTGCAGGGAATGTCTGTGCGGGCGATTTCCACCCCGTCTGAAAATACCGCAAAACCGGCGCCTTTCCCATAGCGCGAACCGTCTTTGTCCCATAAGACTGATATGAGCTTTCCTCTATATGGAATATTGTCCAAGGCAAAATAGTCCCATGAATCGGGCGCGAGAGGCTCTATTAGCAAGTCTCCGCCAAGCTGCGGCTGTATGCCGACAAGTCCGTTTATGATTAGGTCGGCGAAGGTGGAGTGGTTGTAGTCTTTGCCGCGTTCGACAAATTCTTCGTCCCATGTACCGTTTTTCCACTTCTTTAATCTTGTGCGCGAAATCCAGTCTCCGTTAAAGGGATTTATGTTTTCGTCTATCCAAAAGACGGTTTTACCGTCTTCGCGCGTTCTTTTATGGGAGGCAGCGTATGTTTTTAGGGCGTCGAAAAAATCGGATTTATCGAGTATTTTTTGAGGATTGCTTCGTATGAAATTTGCCATTGCGGAAATCGTTATCGACGTAGAGTAGGGCCATACGGGGCCGTTCCATTGGCATTCGTGGCCGACATAGTTTACGCTGAACAGGCGGCTGCGGCGCTCGAGAGTTGTGAGGCCGAATGGGGCTTTGAATCCATTTTCATCTTTAACTTGAAGCCAAGCTTGCGCGTATCGCTGCGGGGCGATATTAAAATACCACGGGGTGTAGCCGTGGAGTTCGCGGTGGGGCGAGAATATGGAGGCGTCTCCGCTTTTGGGAAGAACTTTATAGAATTTGGCGCTCTCGTCCCAGAGCAGAGTATTTATATTGTTTTTTAACATTAGCGCCTCATTGGCATAAAGCTCGGATTCTTTCTTATAGCCAAGCATATTGGCGATTTTTGAAAGGGATTCGCATTCGGCATACATGTAGCTATTTATAGTGGCGCGGTATCCTTTCCAAAATGGATGCAGCGAGCCCGAAGCCGATAATTCCATGCCATCGGCGAGATCGGTCGTCCAGAAAAGGCCTTTTGATTTGTCAAAATTGCTCTTGCGCCATGCGGCGTAGTTTTCCTTCAATTTTGGGTACAGGCGCTTTATAAATTCAATGTCGCCGGTGTTGGCGTAAATTTCGAGTGCGGAGGTTGCAAACCAAGAAGAGTAGGCGCGGGGCTTGCCGGACGAATAGCACCAGAAAGCCGCGTAGTCTTTTGCGATATTTTCGTCGCGCAACCATCGCGCCTCCCTCATATGGTGTGCGCTGGCGCACGATATGGTGTTGTGCTTTCCGGCCCATGAAACGTCGGGCATAAACTCTGTAATGACCCAGCCGTCCGATTCTGTTTTGCGCAAATGTTTTCGGAATGTCCACCAGCGGAAGTAATAGACTTTTTCTATTAATTCGTCCGGACAATCGAAGCGGGGAACATTTTTTAGCATAAATTCCGCTGCTTTCAAATTGGGAATTTTATTCTTATAAAGCTCTGTGTCGTCAGAATTGAATATTCTGACATTTTCTACGAGCGCGCCGTCCCCCAATTCATATGGAATTACACTTCCGCGCGATATGAGCGCACAGAATATTAAAAATAAAAAGGTGATTATTTTCATTACGACAACATTATGTGTTCGATATAAATCCTACAAATATTATGTAGTTAAGCGGCAAAATTCCAAGCACAAATGTAGATTCAATTTATTTTCGACTGCCTTTTGTCGCTGTTTGCGTTCCACGCCTATTGGGGAAAAATAAATTTACGCAAAAAAAAGGCGGCCCGAAAGCCGCCAAAAAGTCTATTTTATCAATTATTTTTTAGTGAAGAACTCGGTAATCGCAAGGATCATGTAAGAATGTTCTTCGGGAGAGATTTCTCCGCTCTTGCGCATTTCGTCAGCCTTTGCGATAGACTTGCTGAGTTCGCCGAAGGGGTCATTGCCGATTGAGTCGGGGAGGAAAGCCGGCTTGAGGATTTGGTCTATGCAGGAGGGTTCAAAAGTCTTGTAATAGCCTGCGTCAACGAGGGGGCCGAATTTTACAATCGGATTTTCCTTAATAGTTGCGACATTCATATTGACATCTTTATAGCCCTTTTTGACGAGCTTGATATCGTAAACTCCATCTGTTTTTAGGTTGATAATTGTGGGTGTCTGTCCCACGAGTTCATTGTTGACAAAAACATTAGCGCCTTCGGGCATTGAAGAAACCGCGACATCTTCGGTGAAGGTGCATGCGGAGAGGATAACTGCAAGTACAGGGGTTAAAAGTAGTTTTTTCATATCAATTATTTTAAGTGTCGAATTGAACTGTTGTTGTTTATAGGCTGTCAGTGTTTTTATAAAAAGTCAAGTATTTTGATTCTTTTTTTGGGAATAATTTTAGTTTTTTTTTTAGAGTTTCGAAAGTTGCCTTGAACGCTCTTGGGCTGCTTTAAGCGCATCGGAAACAGTCTTGCGGAAACCGTTTTTCTCAAATACGTCGAGGGCTGCGAGAGTCGTTCCGCCGGGGCTTGAAACGGCAATCCTCAGCTCGTCGGCGCTAAGCGGAGATTTGCACAGCAGCATTGCCGAGCCAAGTAGCGTCTTATCGGTGAGTTTTTTCGCTTCCTCTTCGGTAAAGCCGATATTCTTTGCGCCTTCGATTAGCGCTGCCGCAAACTCAAAAAGGTATCCCGGGCCGCTTCCGGACAGGGCTGTCACCGCATCGAGCTTATTTTCGTCGGTCTGCATGTATTCTCCGATGGAGCCGAGGACTGTTTCCACCGCTTTTAGCTCTTTGTCGGAAAGCTCGGATTCGGGCGCGAAGCAGGATATTCCTTGCGATATTTGCGCCGGCATATTCGGCATTACCCTGACTATTTTACCTACGTGCGAGAAACATTCGCGCAGGCGCGCAATTGTTGTTCCCGCAAGGATTGAAATCAAGAGGCTTGCGCGCGCTCCCGCCGCCGCTTCGGCGACTTGCGCGAGCTGCTGCGGTTTGCAGGCTGCGACTATAATTTCCGCCGAAGACAGCAGTTCTTCTATATTCTTAGCGAGCGAAATCCCCGTTTGTTCGGATAGATTTTTGCCGGTGTCGTCGTTGCCGCAGGCGCAAATTATTTCGCACGGCTTTACGGCTCCCGATGATATCATTCCGCGAACTATGGCGCCCGCCATTTTGCCGGCGCCTATAAACCCAAATTTTTTCATAAAATAGGCAGTAAACAATCTTGAATGTTTTAGTCAAGAATCGATTGTAGTTGCGCTCTGAAAACGATAGAAAGTTTTATGTAGCGTAAGTGGAGAAGAAAACTTTTTGTCTTGGGGCACAATCCACACAGTTTCAAGCGGGGGCGTATTGGCAGAGGTTTTTCCAAAAAAAATATGAAATGCGGACTTTTTTTTTAATCATGAGAACTTTTTTTCCAAAAATAGCCTGCGAAATGCTTTACAATGCCCGGCAGACCAGGCAATAGCAAGCCGCTGCTTACTCATTTTGGCAGGGAAACAAACGATTGAAAAAACGGCGTCCGGCGCAAGGTGGCTGGATATTAATAGTCAAATATAGAAAGATATTTGCGCAGGGCGGGATAGGCTGGGCCTATTTGGCAAATATTAATAAACGCCTAAGTTTTTGCGATGCACTCTATGGGGGCTTGGAAGATAAATGTTTTTGCGTAATCACAAAAATGCGCCCGCATACAATTTGCGGGCGCGGATTTATATCAAAAAATCTTTGTTCTGAAAGTTTCTTACGGCAAATTAGAGCATTCCTAGCGCAAAGTCGCGCGCGATTGCAGCGAGGAACTTTGCGGCGCGGTTATTCGCCTCTATTATATTAGGGGCAATTTTTGCGATTTCCCCGATTTTCACATCGGAGAGCTTCATTTCCTCCAGATCCGCCTCGGACACCTCGGACGTTCCGCATAGAATCCATATGTGCTTTTTATGCTTTTCAGCCATTTGTGCGAGCAGATACGGCCCTTTGCCTTGCGAGTCGGTCTTGTCGAACTTGCCTTCGCCTGTCACGAGCACATTGCACTCTTTCACAAACTTGTCGAGGTTTGCGTATTCGGCGAAGAGTTCAAACCCGCTGACTCTCTTTGCTCCGAGGAAGTTTATAAGCCCGTATCCGCAGCCTCCCGCCGAGCCTGAGCCGGGGGATTCGTGCAGGCTTTTGCCGAGGCATTTTTGGGAAATCTCAGTAAGGCGCTTCATATTTGCTTCGAGCTCTTTTATTTCGGAGTCGTTTGCGCCCTTTTGGCGCGCGAATTGCAGCGCCGCGCCGTGTTCGCCAAGAAGCGGAATATCCACATCTGTTGCGGCTATGAAGCGCGCGGGTATGGGCTTTTCCGGCGGGACTATTTCTGCGAGTTTTGCAAGTCCCCTTCCGTTGGGTTCTATCGGCTGGCCCTTTTCGTCTAAAAATTTAAATCCAAGCGGTATTAGGAGGCCGATTCCCCCGTCGTTTGTCGCGCTTCCGCCGACGCCTACGATTATCGTTTTATAGCCACGTTCCACGAGCTTTGCAAGAATGTTTCCGGAGCCGATATTTGTAAGAGTTGCGGGGTTGCGGTCGGATTCCGATATGAGGTTAATTCCCGAGGCTTCGGTGAGCCCCACAAGAGCCGTTTCGTCGTCGAGCAATGCGCATTTGGCTGTCAATGTTTGGCCGGTGGGGTCTATTGTTTTGAGCCTTATTACTTTTGCGCCTTTTTTAACTTTTGCGACGGTATCGACAAAGCTGTCGCCGCCGTCAGTCAGCGAAAATTCGGTAATTGTCGCGTTTGGGATAGCGGAGGATATCCCCATTTTTATTGCATGCGATGCTTGCGCCGCGGATAGAGATCCGCGAAATTTATCGGGGGCGACCAAGAAATTTAAAGGTTTTTTCATAGATTCCTTTATGTGCAAAGACTACATTTTATTATTTTTAACTCTAAAGAAAAACTAACAAAACACAATATTTTTTTTTAGCTAAATTTTCTTTGATTGCTTGGGATTTCTTTTTGTTTCAAAGAAAATCAAAAAAAACTTGAAAATAAAACAAAATAAAACAAATATATGTTTCATATGGCATCAAGTTATAATACTGCAAAACAGATATACGCCGATTTTGGTGTGGACACCGAAAAGGCGATGGAGGTACTCGACAAAATACCGCTTTCAATGCACTGCTGGCAGGGCGACGACGTCGGCGGATTTGAGACTCCCGACGCGACATTGGGTTGCGGGGGCATACAGGCGACCGGAAATTTTCCCGGCAAGGCCCGCAGCGTGGACGAGCTAAGAGCCGATATAGACGAAGCACTAAAATATATCCCCGGCAAGACGCGCATAAACCTGCATACCATATACGGCGAATTTTTCGGAAAGAAAGTTGACCGCGACGAAATTTCCTTCGACAACTTTAAGGGCTGGACGGATTGGTGCAAAGCCCGCAAAATGGGAATCGATTTCAACCCGACATTTTTCTCGCACCCGCTTGCGGCGGACGGCTTTACGCTCTCAAGCGCCGACAAGTCTGTCCGCAAATTCTGGATAGC
>ERZ1106939.1540-NODE-1540-length-17102-cov-3.744882_pt1 | contig 17102 bp, 13 predicted proteins | sample MGYA00403669_ERZ1106939 | MGnify/ENA primary metagenome ERZ1106939 (study PRJEB35170, sample SAMEA104062447) | human gut metagenome | biome: human gut; feature: human-associated habitat; material: faeces | place: Denmark | collected 2012-09-28 ...
GCGGATGACAACGAACATGCCGATATGCAGGGAAACACGAACTAATGGTTCAAAAAAATGGTATTATTCTCGAAAAGAATTATTTTTGTACAGAATGATTTTTCAGAAATATGAAATTCGTAGACGGGAAAGAAGAACGGGCAGAAAAACTTACAACTCACCACCTATAGCAAGAAACTTAGCCGGATTGCGAAAAAACATTACTTGAAGAATTAGAGCGATTGTCCGGACAAGACTTTACAACCGATTCGTCCGCCAAGAAAAATGAAAAAGGAACGTCATTCGGGCCACACGATGTTGCAAAAAAGCCACACTTGAAAGCTCACTCGGGCCGAACAAGAACGCAGAACGGGCCCTTTTGCAGTGCTATTTTGGCCGAATGACACTCCATATCAGGGTGGAAAAGCCCCCTTTAGGGGGTTAGGGATCTATTGGTGGATTGGAATCAAGAAAAAGGGAAGTGCTCCCACACTTCCCTTGCTCATGCAAAGATAACACTTTTTTCCTCCGAATACAAATCGAAAAGGAAATATGCTTACACTTTCTTATTCCTTCGGCACAAGGCCTTCGATGTATTTGCAGAGAATGCCGATACCCTTGGCGTTCTCGCCACCCTGCGGAATGATGATGTCGGCATAACGCTTGGTGGGCTCGATGAACTGCTCGTGCATGGGCTTGAGCACCTCCAAATAACGTTCTACGACCATAGACACGGTGCGCCCGCGGTCGATGGTGTCGCGCTGAATGTTGCGAATGAGCCGCTCGTCGGGGTCGCAATCGACAAATATCCGGAGATCCATGAGATCGCGCAACTTCTTGTTGAGCAGTGTCATGATGCCCTCGATGATGATAACAGGCTTCGGTTCCACATGGATGGTTTCCGGGAGACGGTTGCACTGTATGTAGGAATAGGTGGGTTGCTCGATGGCCCGCCCCTCCCGCAAGTCGTTGATTTGCCTATAAAGCAGTTTCCAGTCGAAAGCGTCGGGATGGTCGAAATTGATAGCATGACGCTCCTCCTCGGTCATGTGGGTCGTGTCGTTGTAATAGGAGTCAAGAGGCACCACAGCCACAAAGTGCGGCGGGAGGGTCTCCACGATTTTCCTGACCACGGTAGACTTGCCGGAGCCGGTGCCTCCGGCAATGCCTATGATAGTGATTTTATCATCCATATAAGTTGGGTTAAAGAGTTGTCACAATGCAAATGTCTCCGCATGGCCCACCAGCGGAAAGCCCTTGCGGAGACATGATGGCTAAAGTATGTCTTCAAACATGCGATGGTAATATTCCGCCTTTTTCTCCACAGCCATAGGATAGGCACGGCTGCTGCTGGGCAGACGGTAGAGACGCAGTGTGCGCCCTTCGAAGCCGAACTCCACATAGCCGCCCATCTTGAGGCCTTTGGCCTTGATGCCGTAGTGGTCGGTAAACACCTTGGTGGCCAACTGCCCGGCAGCCAATACGGCCCGGCATTGAGGCAAACGGCGCAACATGCCGTCAAGATCGGCCGGCTCCACGATATCGAGGTCTTTGTCGGAGGCGTTGTTTTTAGTGCGCCTAATGCGCAGTGCCGTGTCAAAGATGGCCACTCCCTTCTCTTTCAGAAAGGCCTTGAGTGCCTCCAGCCGATAGGTCTTGTGCGCTTCGTCCACAAAATGGAGCTTGTCGCCGAAGAAGCAGATGCCGAAAATGCGCCACATATCGTTCTGAAAGTTGGGGTAATACCATGGCATACACCAGCGGTGGGGAGCCGGCGGAAACGTGCCCAGCATGAGCAGACGCGCGTTGGCAGGCAACCACGGATCGAAAGGATGCGTCTCTATCTCCATTACTTCTGCTCCTTCAACAGATAGACCACCACGGGCAGATGGTCGCTGTAGCCGTTGAGCCACACACCGCCGGCCGTGGTGCGCTTGGGACTGCCCTTGTAGGGGCCCTCCTGCTGGAGCAGATAGTCACGGCGCACGATTTGGTTTTGCCAGAACTTGAGGGTCGAGAAGTCTTTGCTGCCTTTAGGATTGAGCAGATTGGGAGTCATCACAATCTGGTCGAAAAGGTTCCACGAGCCCCGATAGCTCAAGGTACCTATGCCCTGCTTGGCCAACAGGTTATACCACGGATTGTACATTTCGCCCTCTCCCACTTCGCTTATCTCGGCCTTGGCTCCCAAGGCCTCGGTCATGCTCTTGTTCACAGGGTCGTCATTCATGTCGCCCATGACGAATATCTTGCATCCGCTGTCAAGACGCAGCAGCGAATCTTTCACCACCCGGGTCTGGCGGCCGGCACTCTCCCGATAGAACGGACCGCTGAAACGGCTGGGCCAGTGGCACACGATGAAGGCCACATGTTCATCGGCCATACGCCCGGTCACGGTGAGGAAGCCGCGGGTCTTGTAGGCACTGTCTTTCGCGAGTTCCTGCACGTAGGGCACCAGTTTCACGGTCTCCACGGTGAAAAGGGCAGGATTGTAGAGTAAGGCGCAGTCCACGCCTCGGCGGTCGGGCCCCTCTACGTGTACATATTTATATCCACGCGCGCGTAACTGAGGCTGGGCCACAAGGTCATCAAGCGCACGGCTGTTCTCCACCTCGCTCAGTCCGATAACGGCACATCCCGTGTTGCGCAACGGCTCTTTGTCCGTGCCCATATCGGCAAGCGCCCGGGCCATGTTCTTCAGCTTGTTGGTGTAACGCATGGCATCCCAATGGTAGCTGCCATTAGGCAAAAAATCATAGTCGTTCTTACCGGCATCATGGCATGTGTCAAAAAGATTTTCCTGGTTGTAGAATCCAACGGCATAGCCCGAATACTTCTTTTGGGCTGAAACCGACATGCTTATCAATAGACAAGCAGCAATGAGCAATAAAGGTTTTTTCATATCAAAAATTTATAGTTATCAACTAATTGTTTTCTCGTCCACGCCCCCTGCCATCCAAAAAAGTAGGGAAACATTCTGCAAATATCGCTATTTAATCTGAATAAATCGCAAATTTCACGAAAATTTAATCAAAAAAACTTTCCTTTTCAAAATATATTTCGTTACTTTGCACTGAAAGTGAAAAATTAATTAAACATCGAACTATGCAAAACAAGGTAAAAATTGCAGTGATCGCTCTCTGCTATGCTCCTTTGGCCCTTGCTCAAACCAACAATGTCGAGCAAAAGGTGGCCAAAAACATGGACGAGAATGCCTTCACATTCACTGAAGCACAGTTGGGCGAAGACGACAACATGTCGCAAAACGTCACCATACTGAACTCCAACAGCAATGTGTATGCGTCGGAGGTGGGCTATCTCTTCTCGCCGGTACGGTTCCGCTATCGTGCCTTCAACCAGAAGTATAACGACATCTACATCAATGGAGCCCCGATGAACGATATGGAAACCGGACAGTTCCGCTATTCCGGCATTGGCGGTCTGAACAGATTTACCCGCAACGTAGATTTTGCGCTTCCTTTTGAGAGCAACAATTTCTCAATGCCCGGCATGGCCGGAAGCAACAACTACGATCTGCGTGCAGGAAGCATGGGGGCCGGCCATTACGTCTCGGTAGGTGCTGCCAACCGTAACTATACTCTGCGCGGCATGTACACATACGCCTCGGGCTTCAACAGCAAGGGTTGGGCGGTGGCTGCCGGACTCACCTACCGCTGGGCCAACCACGGATATGTGGAGGGCACTTTCTACAATGCGCTGTCTTACTATTTCGGTGTGCAGAAGAAATGGAACAACGGCCACAGTCTGGCTTTTAGCACATGGGGCAACCCCACGGAGCGTTCCACACAGGGCGCATCGACCGATGAAGCCTATTGGCTGGCCAACGACTATCAGTACAACCCCTACTGGGGCTACCAGAACGGGCACAAGCGCAATTCGCGCGTAGTCAACGACTTCGCTCCGTCGGCCCTGTTCACATGGGACTGGGACATCAACGACGACATGAAGTTGACCACCACGGTCTTCGGAAAATACAGCATGTACAAGAGCACCAGACTCAACTACAGCAATTCCGAAAACCCGCAACCAGACTATTGGAAGTCTATGCCAAGCAGCTTTGTCGACGTGTGGGGAACATCAGCATCGGCATCGGGCATCGCCTTGTGGCAGACGGCCTACAATTACTGGACCGCCAGCAAGGCCAACCGACAAATCAACTGGGACAACCTCTACGAGGCCAACCGGCAGAATGCTATCCTTGGCGGTGACGCACTCTACTATGTGCAGGCCAAGCACAACGACAACTTGATGTTCAACCTTGCATCTACGCTGACCACTCAGCTCACTAAAGATTCAAGGCTCAACGGCGGTCTGGTGCTCGCACAGAACATCGGTCGGCATTACCAGACGATGGAGGACATGCTCGGTGCCAAATCGTTCCATAACATCAACACCTACGCACTGGGGAACTATGCCGCTGACAATCCCTACATACAGTATGACCTCAACACCGCAGGCCCCAACGGCTTGGGCAAACTCGTCTACGAGGGAGACAAGTTCGGCTACGACTATGACCTCCTTGTGCAGAAAGGATTGCTTTGGGCCAACTACGCGGCCAATGTAGGCCGCTGGCAGCTGATGATGGCCGGCAAACTGGGAGAGACACAGATGCGTCGCAAGGGCTACATGCGCAATGGTATGTTTGCCGACAACTCCTACGGCAAGAGCGGCAGGGCCCGTTTCGGCGAGGGAGGCGCGAAAGGTAGCGCCACACTCAACGCAGGCCACGGCCATGTGTTTAAGATTGGTGCCGGCTACGAGTGGCGGCCACCTATGGCTTCTACGGCCTTCATCTCCCCGGAAGTGAACAACGACTATGTGCTTAATCTGGGTGATGAGCATGTGTTCAGCAGCGATTTCAGCTATCAGTATCAAACCTCATGGCTCCATGCCAACGTAAGTGCCTACTTCAGCTACCTCGACCACGTGACCGAGTGGCAGAACTACTTCTCCGACTACGACAACTCGTTCACCTACGTGAGCATGACGGGCATCAAGAAGAAGTATTATGGTGTGGAAGCCGGACTTGACTTCAAACTGACCTCCTTCCTCAACCTCCAGACCATCGGCACATGGGGCGATGCACGCAACATCAACAACGCTCAGGTCACTTACATGAATTCCACTTCAGCTGTGATGAAGCAGGACATCGTATATAATAAGAACATGCGTGAGGCCAGCACTCCGCTCACAGCAGGAAGCATCGGTCTGGACTTCCACCAGGGTGGTTGGTTTGCCAGCCTCAATGCCAACTACTACGACCGCATCTACCTCTCCTACTCGCCGATCTATCGCTACGGCAAAGTGCTGAGAGCCAACGGCAATGTCGACAACGAAGGCAACTATGTCGTGCCCGGACAGGCTAAGGGTCACGGTGGTTGGATGTTGGACGGCAGCATCGGCAAGAGCGTGCGCCTGAAGCACGGACAGCTCAACTTCAACCTCATGGTGACCAACATTCTCAACAACCAGACGATTGTAAATGGTGGCTATGAGCAAAGCCGTCTTGACGCTTCCTTCACCGATGCCGGTGAACGCAACAAGGAGCGCACCTACAAGTTCTCCAAGAACCCCAAGAAATATTACATATTCGGTACCAACGGTATGTTCCAGGTATCTTACAGATTTTAATTCATTGCACTCATGAAGAAGATTAAATATATCATCATGGCCATGACCGGCGTGCTCTTCGCTTCCTGCATGGGTAGCGACTATGCCGAACCGGCAAGCAAGCAGCCGGAGATCAAGCAAACCAATGTCATCTCCATCGACTCGCTGAAAACAATCAAGGAATATAGCACAGCCATCAATGGTAACAGCTACAAGGAAATCACCGAAGACATACAGATACTCGCCACTGTCACCGGCAACGATGCACAAGGCAATTTCTACAACCAGATATCCTTGCAGGACAAGACAGGCGGTATACTCGTACGCATCGGTAAGGGTGGTCTCTACGGCGATTTGCCCGTAGGTCAGCAGATTCTCCTCAACCTCAAGGGACTCTATATCGGTGGCTACGGCAAGCAGGCACAGCTCGGTACGCTCTTCGAGGGGTCGGTGGGCAAAATAGACCGCTTCACATGGCCTACACTCTATGGAAAAGTCGGCAACATCGACTTGAACTATAAGGAGACACTCGGAGAAGAGTTTGACGTGACCAAAATGTCGGATGCCGACTATATAGCCAAACATGCCGGCCGGCTGATGACCATCAAGAACGTATCGTTCCAGGATGCCAATGGCAAGAATGTCTATGCCCCCAAAGATGGAAGTGCCACAGTACAGGGCGGCAGTGTCAACCGTGCACTGAATGAATACAACTCCAGAAACATCGTTGTGCGCACAAGTACATTTGCCGACTTTGCCAATGCCAAACTGCCCTCGGGCAAGCAGAACATCACCGGCATCTTCACCCGTTACAACAACACTTGGCAGATCACCCTGCTCTCGGCCGACGATGTGCAGACCGCTAACAAGTATCAAGGTATCGACGGCACAGGTGAAGGCACCATCGAGTCTCCCTACGATATAGCCAGAGCTCTGAGCCTGATAGCCAAAGGGGCCCACAATCCCACCGAGGAAGTCTACATCACAGGTATTATCTCCGATATCAAGAGCATATCCCTTCAATACAAAAATGCCGACTACTACCTGTCAGACGATGGAAAGACAGACAAGCAGCTCATGGTGTTCCGTGGGAAATATCTCAATGGAGCCGACTTTACGGCAGAAGACCAAATCAAGGTGGGGCAGAAAGTGACCATCGTAGGCAAACTGAAGCTCTATAACACGACACCGGAAGTGGAACAAGGCAACAAGATTATTTCCATCAAATGATGGTCCGTCAAACAACTAACACATTCAGAAACAAAAATAAAAATCGAAATAAACATGAAAAAGCTTATTTATTCAATGGTGGCACTGGCTATGACAGCCATGACATTCACAAGCTGTGAAGATGTACCTATGCCTTACAACTTGCCGCAGAAAGAAGATGTGAAGCCGTTACCCGAGGCCAAGGGTTCGGGCACAAAGGAAGACCCATACAATGTGGCTGCTGCTTTAGGGAAAATCAAGGCACAGGCTGCCAATGTCAATACAGAGCCGATGTATGTGAAAGGCAAGATTGCATCCATCAGCAGTGTGGAGACAGCAACCTACGGCAATGCTACCTATTACATCTCCGACGACGGCACTGCCACCAACCAGCTCTATATCTTCCAAAGCCTCTATTTGGGCAACAAGAAGTTTACTTCACAAGAGCAAATCAAGGTTGGCGATGAGGTAGTCGTTTACGGCCCGTTTGTCAACTACAACGGCAATAAGCCTGAGACAGTCGGCAAGGGTGCCACCTATCTTTACTCGCTCAACGGCAAGACTGAAGAAGGCGGCAACACCGGTGGCGAGACCGGTACGCCGAAGGGCGATGGCACACAGGCCTCTCCGTTCAATGCGGCTGCAGCTGCAAAGGCCGCAAAAGCCCTTGATGAAAGTGGAAAGGTGGAGAATGTGTACATTACAGGTATCGTTTCTTCAGTGAAGGATGTAAATACCCAGTATGGCAATGCCACCTACGCCATTTCAGACGATGGCAAAGAAGCCGGCCAGTTCTCCGTATTCCGCGGTCTGTATCTGGATGGTGCCAAGTTCACCTCTGCCGACCAGATTAAGGTGGGTCAGAAAGTAGTCATCCTCGGTACACTCGTCAACTACAAAGGCAACACCCCCCAAGTGGCCCAAGGCAGCAAGATCATCTCTATCGACGGTGGATCTACAACCCCAGAAACACCGCAAACCGGAGAGAAGACCATTACTATAGATGCTACAGGCATGGGCTTCACCAAAGGCCAACCGCTGACAGTTTTCACCAGCACAGACGGGACGAAACTGGAGTTTGCACAAGGAAGTGGCAAGTCTGCACCGGCTTACTACGATGGCACCTACGCTTCTGTCCGCATGTACGCTCAAAACACACTGACCGTGACAGCCACCAAGGAGATTGCCAAAATAGTCATCATGACATCTGATCCTTATACAAATCCAAAAGATGGTGTTACCACGAAATACAACGGCAACAATGAAGCCTTTGCACAAGTGGGAGCCAATAAGTTTCCCATCACCAAAGATAGCGACACCCAGATCAGCTTCAATGGCTTGAACGGGAAAAATGTGGTCATCAACAACGACTTTACCGAGTCAAAGGGTGGCATCCAGCTCCGTGTAAAGAGCATCATCATCACCTATAAATAAAGGATGATACCAAGAAAATATCCCCAATAATTTGGCAGGGTGCAAAATTCTTTGTAATTTTGCACCCTGTTACGTTGTGACAAGAAGTTAATAACAATAATATTTAGATCAAAATGAAAAAAGGTATTCATCCCGAAAACTATCGTCCCGTCGTATTCAAGGATATGTCCAACGGCGATATGTTCCTCTCAAAGTCTACATGCAAGACCACAGAGACAGTAGAATTTGAAGGCGAAACTTACCCTGTGCTCAAGATAGAAATCTCCAGCACTTCCCACCCGTTCTACACCGGTAAGAGCAAGCTCGTTGATACGGCCGGTCGTGTTGACCGCTTCATGAACCGCTACGGTAAGTTGAAGAAGTAAGCATATATCCTTTTCATCAAGTATATATCCCCATTTTAGAAGTGCGTTCGAGCGTAGTTGCATATACGGTCGGTCGCACTTCTTTGTTTTTATCCATAGCAAAATGAAACAAACCAGACTTTTCTTTATCGCCATCGCAGCGTTGCTCATCAGCATTTATGCCTGCGGAGGAGACGACAACACCGTAAGCGGCGGAGACACTGCCAACAACAATAAAAATATGGTCACAGTAGGTGTTCCGCAAGAAGTGTTACGACTCGAATTTCCCAAAGTGAAAGGCGGAACAAGCGAGGTGATTGTACACTCAACCTCTGCATACGGCATGACCTACGCTCTTGAATGGGATCACACCAAACGCGCACAACGCTGGACTTGCTTCCAAATCTATGCCGGCAACAGGGCCAAGAATTGGGCGCGCAAAAACTGGGGAAGCACTCAGTGGGGAGGAGACCCGTTTCAGCGTGATCCTAAAGTGCCGGCTAACGAGCAGCCCTCGGTGCGGGGTGAGTTCAGTGGAAGCCATCATCCGGTCACCAACTCCTATTTTCAACGCGGGCATATCTGCGCATCGGAAGACCGTGTCTATTCGAAAGACGCCAATGAACAGACCTTCTACATGACTAACATGATGCCGCAGGTATCAAACCTTAACGAAGGAGTGTGGCAGAAGTTGGAAGCACGAGTGCGCACGCTGGCTGCCGATAGCAAAACCGACACCCTTTACATTTGCAAGGGGGGCACCATAGACCGAAACGACCAGATATTGACCCACACCAGAAGCGGCTTTATCGTGCCCCGATACTTCTTCATGGCCTTACTGGCCAAAAACAAATTGGGCTATAAGGCCATAGGTTTTTGGGTGGAGCATCTTGATGAAGACCACAGCCGCGACAATCTGGCCAACTACGTGGTCAATATCGACAAACTGGAGCTGCTCACAGGCCTTGACTTCTTCTGCAATCTGCCCGACGACATAGAGAACAGAGTGGAAGGTCTGGCGACGGAAAATGTGATGAAAGCTTGGGGATTCAACAAATAAAACACGTTATTTGTTTTTCACCATTTTGTCGTCATGCTGTCATTATCCCTATAATCATAAGACACTCAACGCTTTACGGCTGACACTAAAGATGACGGCATGACAGCAAACTGATGTCATAACAACAAAAAGCCGCACGCTCTAAAGTTGAGACGTGCGGCTTTGCTTATTGTCACGAGATTTAAAAAGTGTCTTTAGTGTTTCACGAGCCGGTGCTTGGTGTCACTGGTGCGAGGCTTCACCACATTCCGGCTTCCGAAGAAACGCTCTTTACCGGTAGTAGCTGTCATTGTAGTGGCTGTAGAGTCACTTGCAACACCTGCCCGGGTAGCCTTGGCACCCGCCGTCACACGGGTGAGGTCGATATACACCATATCTCTGTTGTTGGTACCCATCATATAGCCGCCAAATGTTCCGGATGCCTCGTTGAGCCAGAAGCCACGATTGGTAGAACCATAATCCATGACAAATTCGTTCTTACTGTCCGTGTAACGAATATGGATATCACCATTATTGATGTCGATATACCAAGAAAACCTCAATATCTGCGAATTTCCGTTACCATCATAGTCCCTCTCAGTGCCGGTGCCCTTGATAGCCGTCGAATTGTTTTGTACAAAGGTCATGTTGGCATAGAACTGCGAAACCTCTCCCGTAATGCCATTGGTATAGTCCACCTTGCCATCCCATTCGCCCGCAAGCACTTGTGCTTCATCAAGTGTGGTAAGACCGTTGTTCTCATAGCCACCGCCATTATAGTAGCCACCGTTATTGTAGTAATCATTATTCCAACTGTACCCTCCACCGTAGTAGCTATACCACCAAGGATCTCCATCATACCAATCGGCATCATCGCACGAGGCGAAAGCCAGTGGCACAATCGCTATCGCGAGCAGAACCACATATTTTTTCATCTTGTTCATGATTCCCTCCTAATTCTATTTGACAAATAAACGTACCGGTATTTCCTGGGTAGACGAAGCCCTCGTCCCGTCAAAGTAGGTCTGCTGCTTGCTCCAATACTCCCAACCATACCTGTAGTCGCTCCAGTTCGGTGAACTGATGTGGGTAAGATGGAAGTTGGCATAATCACCGTCTCTAACCTCCAGACGACCGGAAAAATCGTATGTGCCCAGACTGTAGTTGGAGATAATGGCATCGATATTCTCCTCCACAAAGTGGATATAGATATTCCCGTCTCTTACCGCCCACCTGATGTGGTTGGCCACGTAGTCGTAAGGAGCACCACTGTAATAGTCCACCCAAACGCCCGTACCGGAATTGTAACCACTATAAAACTCTATCTCCGAATAAGTGGCAGTGTATGTCCGTCCGCCATAGGCTGTCTTCACATACATATTTCCCCTCCACGCTCCGTCGAGATGATAGGCCACCTCTGCATCCTCGTCACAGCTCACAAACAAGAGCGACATCGGCAACATGAGTGCCATTGCGAAAATCGCGGTCAACTTTTTCATAATCGTATGCGTTTTAAATTGTTATTTACTGTATTCATTATCTCTTTCCGATGCTGCAAATGTAGTATAAATAATCTGCATGAAAAAGGTAATTTGTCTAAAACGGATAGGGAAATTCCTATTTCTCGATAGGTTTTCGCCCATTACAGTTGTCATTTTAATGGAAAATGAGTAACTTTGTGACTCTCAAATGCCAAATTCTCATCATGCTGCAGCATCGGATTACAACCTCCATTATACTATCACTCGGTATTCTCCTGTCATGGGCACAGCCTTACTGTGACGTGCGCAAATTCTCCATTCTCGACGGCCTTGCCGCCAACACCATTTCCGATCTCAAGCAGGCTCCTGACAGACTGATGTGGTTTGGCACATGGAACGGCCTCTCCTACTACGACGGCTATACATTCACCACCTTCCGCGATGCCCCCAACAGTCGCGATCTGCTGTCTACCAATCGTATAAGCTTCATCCGTCCCAACATTCTCTGCGACGTGTGGGTCGTTACCATAGACCACAAGCCCTATATTTTCGATACCCACCTATGCGAATTTGTGGATATCGGAGAAGTCATCAAAAAGGAATTGGGCATAGACATCCGCGTGAGAGACGTGTTCACCCTCAAGAACGGAAACACTTGGCTCACCTCCATGGACAACCGTTTTGTAGTGCGCATAACAGACCTGCCATCCCCCCAATCCAAATGCCCCAAACTCATTCGTCAAGGCGAGCAGGGACTCATCAGTGCCCGTGTGTCGAATATTGAGACCGACAGTTTGGGCAGAGAGTGGATATTCACCGACCGCAATACGCTTGTCTACGGACATCGCTTCAACAGCAATGTGGCGTGGCGACAGATGTGCCAAAGTGGCAAGAGTGTGTTTCTCTGTTCGGCTGACGGCCGGCTGGCCGAATACGACGAGCACGACCGCCTCCATCCCATCGCCATGCCGGTCGGGGTGAAGACCATCAACGACATCAAGACCGACGGGCACACCCTCTATCTCGCCACCAACAAGGGCCTCGTGGCCTACAATCAGGCAACGCGTGCCATGCGCACCCTCTCCATACAACATCCCAACCAGCCTTCGCCTGAGGCCACAAAGATATACATAGACCGCCATAAACGCATCTGGGTGTTTGCAGATGGCCGAGGCATCACCCTCGTCAATCCGACCGACTTCTCCACCCGTTGGCTCATGGCCGACATCAAAGATCCCATGCTGCGCACCACCTGCACACAGCACTTCATCATGGAAGATGACCATAACACGGTGTGGATGATTCCGTCGGGCGGCACTTTCAGCTATTACGACGAGACGGAGCGGAAACTCGTGCCCTACCCCTTGGTGTCATACGGTGCAGGCAACGTGTCACACGTGCCGCTCATCGACAAATACGCCATCAGCGACCAGTGCATCCTATGGGTCACAGGACTGCATGAGCTCACACAGGTGAATTTCAAATATCACAACTTCCGCTACACCCGGCTTCCCGAGAGCGAATCAGAAAACCGGTCACTTGCCCTCGATCACAAGAGACGCTGTTGGAGCGGTTTCGGCAACGGCGTGATACTCATCAGCGACCGGGATGGACGGCAGATGGGATTCCTCGACCGCAATGGGCGCATCACCTCCCGCCAACAGCCTTTTTCCGACAAGGCCATCTACGACATCTTCGAAGATGCCCGCCACCGCCTATGGATAGCCACCAATGGCGACGGACTCTACGTGCTTGAAAAAGAGGGGAAAAGGCCCCTGCACTTGCATTATGATGCCGCCGACAACCATTCGCTGCCCTCCGACGACGTGCGCGACATCCAGACCGACCGGCACGGGCGCATCTGGGTGTGTACCTTCGGGGGTGGGGCCTGCTATGCGCAGGAAGGGGCCAATGGCAGCATCCGGTTTGTCAGCATCCGCAACGGACTCAATCTGCCCCGTGGCGAAGCCTTTCTCCGCACCCGCCGGCTCACCGCCACCCGCAACGGTGAGATTCTGCTTGGCACCACGGGAGGTCTGGTCACCTTCTCCGACAATATCGCCAGTCCCCGCCGGCTCAAATATTTCACCAGCCACCACATTGACAAAGACTCCACTTCAATGCTGGCCAACGATGTGATAGCTGTCAGCGTGCGCCCCGATGGCGACACCTACGTGGCCAGTCTCGGTGGAGGTATCGAACGTGTGGAAGGCAAACAGCTGCTGCGCAACAACCTCAAACTGCTCTATCAGAAGATTTTCGACCCGGAAGAGGGCATCGTGCAGGCCGTCACCGAAGACAATGCAGGCAATCTGTGGGTGGTGCGTGAAGCCAGCATAGACAAATACAATCCCACAACAGGACTCATGGAGGTGTTCGGCCCCAACGACTTCGATGGCAACACCACTTTCACCGAAGCACGCCCCCTACACGATCCCGAGACCGACCACGTCACCATAGGCACCTCCAAGGGTTTTATCACCTTCCTTCCCCGCGAGCTCACCAAGACCCAATACCAGCCACGCATCGTCTTCACCGCCATGCAGTATGCGGGGGAAAACCGCAAGCGCCCCATCCTCAACAACACCTCCAGAATAGAAATACCCAGTGACAAACGCCATGTAGCCATCTATTTTGCCGCCCTCAACTACTCGCGCGACTATCAAAAGAAATATGCCTACAAAATCAAGGGAAGAGAGGACGAGTGGATTGTCATCGGAAGCCGCAACAACATCGACTTCAACCGCATACCCGCAGGCACCACCACCATCTTGCTCAAGGGCACCAACACCCACGGCGTATGGGCCGACAACGAAGCCACACTCACCCTCTACGCCCGCCCCACTTTCTGGGAAAGCATCTGGGGATATCTGTTCCTGTTCATGCTGGCGGGCGGACTCATCTTGCTGGGATTGAAAATATACAACGACCGACAGGCAGCCCGCATGGAACACAACCTGGGCGAAATGAAGTCGAGATTTTTCAACGACGCTTCCCACCGTTTGCGCACACCACTCACGCTCATCGGCGGACCGGTGGCCGAAGTGCTGCGTGAAGAACAACTGAGCGACAAGGGCACCATGCTGCTCGAAATGGTAGTACGCAACGTACAGAACATGCTCGCCCTTGTCAACCGCATGTCACGCTACGACAACCGCCACTTCTCCGTCGGTGAAGGGGCCACGGACCCTGCTGTAGGCGAAGGCATCGACGATGCCAATGCGGCAGAATACATCAAAGAGGGCTTCGACCTTGGCAGCCGGCCCGAATACGATTCCGACAAGGAGGTGACCATCCTCGTGGTGGAGGACAACAGTGACCTGCGCACGTTCCTTTACAGCATTCTGGGCCGTGACTACAATGTCATCATGGCCGAGAACGGAAAGGAAGGACTCGAAATGGCTATTAGGGAGATGCCCGACTTCATCCTCACCGATGTCTCCATGCCCGTGATGGACGGCCTCACGATGGTGCATCACATTAAGCAGAACAAAGACATCTCCCACCTGCCCATTATCATCCTCTCGGCCCGTGCCTCTATGAAAGATCAGGAACAGGGCCTCCGCGAGGGGGTGCATGGCTACATCACCAAACCTTTCTCGGCAGCCTACCTCAAGGGGCGCATCGAGAACATTCTGGCCCACCAGAAGATGTACCAGCAAAAAGCACTCGAACAGATACTCCACCAAAAGACTCTGACTGTAACTGCCGAAAACACTACAAGTGGCACCAAACCGACAGCCGGAACCGACACGCCCTCTGCTGTCTCCTCTATCGGAGACAGCTACGTTGAAACAGTAGACGGTGACGAACATGAGCGTGAAGACATAGACCCGACCATCGAACAGATTGTCAATTTTATCGACGACCATATCGCAGAACAAAATCTCAAGATAGACGACATAGCCGTCAACGTGGGCATGAGTCGCAGTGTGCTTTACTCCAAAATCAAGACGGCTGTGGGCATGACACCGGTCGACTTCGTGCGGCACATCCGGCTGCTACGGGCACAAAAACTCATCAACGACACCGACCAGTCACTGACTCAGATAGCCTACAGTGTGGGATTCAGCGACCCGAAATACTTCTCAAAAGTGTTCAAAAGGGAAATGGGTGTAACGCCTTCGGAGTATCGGGAAAAGAAAGATTAGACCTGTTAATATTTACTCATAATAGTGTAAAATCGTCTATATACGGAGATTTCCACAAAATTTCCACCCGAAAAAAGAGAATTTACCCCATCCAAAGAAGAAAAATCCTCTACCTTTGTGGCAGTTCTTAGAAAAGTAAAATGATAGATTAATCGTACACTTCCCCCACAAGTTTTTTCTTGGGAAGTGGAAGGAAATTTCCGACCGTTGTGAAACGTTCGGATTTTTTTGTTGTATAGGGTTTATGGGAGTGGAAAAGGATTTCCCTATTGCTATTCTGTTTCGAGCCTTCAATGATCGTCCCCACAAAACATAGGGGAATACACTCCGACTTATTTGAATCTTTAGAAAAGTCATGTTTTTTCTCTACCAATTTGCAGTTCCCCCTATTCTTTCGTATCTTTGCAATAGCAAGAGGAGCGTGATGGCGTTCCTCTTTTTTTAGCTCCAGCCTCTGAAAGGGGGCTTTTTCTCCCTTCTGTGATTATCATTCGGTCCGAATGGTCTTGCAAGATGGCCTTTTTCAGTTTTTCATCCGGCCCAAACGACCTTTCGACTGTGGCTCTTTTGCATAGTCGCTTGGGCTTGGTAACAAGAAAAAATCATGATTTCTGTTTTTTCAAACCATAGAAAGGCCAATACTATACTTTCCATGTCCGACCAAGTGTAAGCCTTTTTCACAATCTCTGTATGTTAAACACTATAGGGCCGTTTCCCCCTCTTGCAAACGGCCTCCATTCACTTGCCATCCGCAGAAGGGGAGTCTTCTCTTATCGGATTTACACACAAAAAAAACAAACACTTGTCAGTTGGGAAATATCAGCAAATAATCCGAGTGAGTGGACAATGCAAAAAAATGGCAAAAAGTTTCTATATTTGGCCACTCCGCCGGTGCCTGTCGCAAACCTTTCGGGCAATTCTAAAAAAGCAAAAAGGCAAGTAATTGAACATCAATCACTTGCCTTTTATCTACGTTGGGATACTCGGACTCGAACCAAGAATGACAGGACCAGAATCTGTAGTGTTACCATTACACCATATCCCAATGTCTTTGCAACAAGGCTCCAGCCCCATTGTGTTTGCAAAGTTACTGCATTTTTTCGATTCTCCAAAATAAATTGGGAGTTTTTTCATAAAAAAGCGAAATTCAAGATGCTTTTTAGCGTTTTTCGGATATTTAGGCGTACCTTTGTAACATAAAAACAATGATTTTTTTTCATCAAACATAATCTGAATTTAATGGAAGAGACAAAGCAATTAGTTGATATTATCACAGAAAGCATACAGGAGAAAAAAGGTTCTGGCATAGTTATTGCAGACCTCAGAGAGATAGAGGGCAGCATTGCCAACTACTTTGTCATCTGTCAGGGCAGTTCTCCCGCCCAAGTGGAGGCGATAGCAGAATCAGTGTCTGATTTCGCCCGCAAGAAAGCCGGTGAAAAACCTGTCAATGTGGCCGGCCTGGGCAATGACCAATGGGTGGCCATCGACTATGTGGATGTGCTGGTACACATATTCCAACCAGAGACAAGGGCCTTCTATGATTTGGAGAATCTTTGGGAAGATGCTCCACTGACAAAAATAGCAGATATTGACTAACGAGACCCAATAAACAAGAAATGAACAATAACTCTTTCAACAATCCCAACAACAGGCAACCCAAGACACCCCGCAACATGGGGTGGTTCTACCTTATTATATTAGTAGGACTGATTGTGCTGTTCTATACCAACGCGGCCAACTCCATGGCCGGCAGTTCGTCGCAGGATGCCACCTACACCAAGTTTAAGGAATACGTGCAAAAGGGTTATGCCTCCAATGTCGTGGTCAACAA
>ERZ1106939.1543-NODE-1543-length-17084-cov-25.529861_pt1 | contig 17084 bp, 20 predicted proteins | sample MGYA00403669_ERZ1106939 | MGnify/ENA primary metagenome ERZ1106939 (study PRJEB35170, sample SAMEA104062447) | human gut metagenome | biome: human gut; feature: human-associated habitat; material: faeces | place: Denmark | collected 2012-09-28 ...
CAAAAAGCACGCGCGGAATGTCTATGCGCATACGCGCGAGGAATGCGAGGAGAAGTTGAAGGTGCTGATCGCGGAGATGAAAGCGGAGCTGGCGGAGTTGAAACGGCAGAAAGGCAACAGGCATTGAACGGATGAACGGAACGCAGCCGTCCGGAATGCTTCGGACGGCTGCATTGTGTTTTGGGCGCGGTTTTGCTATAATGAAATAAATTGGGATTTGTTGCTCCATACGCCCTTGACAGTAGTCCTTACAATATACTATAATAATATTTACAAATACTATTTGTAAGTGGGGGACTTATGGAAAACAATCATTTTAACGTTGCGTGGGCGAAAAGCACTGCTCTATATACAAAAGCAGCTTCGGTACTTGGCGTCGGATACCCGGAAATGATGGTGCTGTATGCGCTGGAATCCATGGGAGAACTGACGCAAAAGCAGATCGCAGAGAATTTCGGTATGCAAAAACAGACGGTTCATACGGTCGTGAGCGCACTTCAAAAGAAGGGCTATTTACTGTTGGAGGCCAGCGAGGGCGATAAACGTGAGAAGCGGATCGTCTTGACTGAAAGCGGACAGATATACGCCCACAGAATGATTGCGCCTTTACGAAAAGCCGAGGAGAAGGTTTATAGAACAATCGGGAACGAACGGCTCCAAGCCATGTGTGAAATTCTTGACCTTTTCAATCTTCTCTTTGAAAGAGAGCTGAGCGGAGGTCTGGGCAGTGAATAACAAGCGGACTTTCTTTCAGTATGTGATTCCGTCCGTGTTATCCTTTGCGCTTTCCGGGGTGTATGCCATCGTTGACGGTTTCTTTGTAGGCAACTCAATCGGGGATGCCGGACTTTCCACAATCAACATTGCATATCCCATCACGGCGGTCCTGCAATCCGTAGGGACAGGAATCGGAATGGGTGGTTCAGTCAAATACTCCATTCTGAAAGCAGCAGGAAATGAGAAAAAAGCACGGGAGTTCGTTGCCGGTGCAACATGGCTGATGCTTCTTTTCAGCGCTGTCCTGACTGTCACCGTTTTCTTCACTTCAGAGAAAATCCTTTCTGCCCTTGGTGCATCGGGCGAGTTGCTTACTCTGGGAAATGAGTATATCAAGGTAATTGCCCTTGGAGCGATTTTACAGGTGTTCGGCACCGGACTGGTTCCGTTTATGCGTAATTACGGCGGTTCTTTGTGGGCAATGATCGCTATGATCTGCGGCTTTGCTACCAATATTGCTCTTGACTATACTTTTGTGTGGGTTCTTGGACGGGGCATGTACGGTGCGGCATTGGCGACCATTATTGGGCAGGGAGTTACCATGGCGGTTGCACTCGTGTATTGCGCCATCAAAAAGAACCTCACTCTGAAAATCGCACCTGTTGATACCCCGAAAACGGCATTTCAGATATTAAAAATCGGACTTGCTCCATTTGGCTTGACCCTTGCCCCAAATATCTCTCTTGTGATCATCAACCGATTTTCGGTTTCTTATGGCGGACAGGAGGCTATCGCCACCTATGCCTGTATCTCCTATATCATCTGCATTGTTTATCTTCTTTTGCAGGGTGTCGGTGATGGTAGCCAGCCGCTCATGAGTCAGTTCTACGGAGCAGGCGAAGAAAAATCGCTCAAACAAACCAAAATGCTGGCGTATGAATTTTCCATGGTTTTGGCGGTAATCAGTGCGATTCTGATTTACCTGCTCCGTGGAAAGATTGGACTACTGTTCGGTTCATCTGCCGAGGTAAACGCAGGGGTCATAAAGGTCATGCCGATCTTCCTTGTGTCGGTTCCGTTTGACGCCATCACACGAGTTTCCACGGCGGCTTTCTACGCAACCGAAAAAAATGTGCTGTCCTATGTTCTGACTTTTATCGAACCCATCATCATGCTGGTGTTGATACTGATGCTGCCGCCGGTGTTTGGCGGTCAAATCATGATTTGGTGGAGCACCGTATTTGCAAAGGTCATTACCGCATCAGTAAGCATTGTGCTGTCCGTTAGATATAGCGCACAAAGAAATCGATAACTTCCAGTTTGCCGAATCCGCAGCGCAAATCCTGCGCCGCAATAATCAAAGAATAACTTTTTGAAAAAATCGAACAATTTACATAGGAAACCCGCTGAAATCTTATGATTTCAGCGGGTTTTCTGGTCCGAGTGACTGGTTTCGAACCAGCGGCCTCGTGGTCCCAAACCACGCGCTCTACCATCTGAGCTACACCCGGTTATGAAATTGAAGTCTTAAGCTGTCTGTAGTCAGCCATGTGGTCAAAGGTGGTTTTTCGGGCGATTCCGGAAATCGCGGAAAACCCGCAGATGCCCGTGTGTCAAGGGGTTCCGGCGTTTTGGCTCCGACAGGTCGGATGAACGCTGCCACGCTCCCAAACCACGCGCTCTACCAGCTGAGCTACACCCGGGTATGAAATTGGGGGCGGGCTGTCTGTGTAAGAACCGCCGAGACAGCTTGGGTGGGATTATTATAGCGGATGGGCGGGGGAAATGCAAGGGGCGAGGAGAAAAAACAACCCCCGGTGGGGCTTCCGCGGGGCGGCGGGAGCTGGTATAATGGCGGCAACGACATGAAGAAGGAGTTTCCCCATGAAAAAGACTGTAAATGCAAAGAATCTGGCGTTCTGCGCGCTGTGCATCGCGCTGTGCGTGGTGCTGCCGATGGCGTTCCACGCGATCGCGAACGCCGGGATGATCTTCCTGCCGATGCACATTCCTGTGCTGCTGTGCGGGCTGGCGTGCGGGTGGCCGTATGGACTGATCTGCGGCGTGCTCGGGCCGCTGCTGTCCGGCGTGCTGACGGGAATGCCCGGGCCGGCGGTGCTGCCCGGGATGATGGTCGAATGCGGCGTGTACGGGCTCGTATGCGGGCTGATGATGCTGCGCGTGCACACGGGCAAGCTGTATGCCGACCTCTACATCAGCCAGATCACAGCGATGCTGCTGGGCCGGGTGCTCTCCGGCGTGTGCAAGGCGCTTCTGTTCGCGCCGGCGACGTTCTCGATCGCCGCGTGGGCAACGGCATCGTTTGTGACGGGTCTGCCGGGCATCATCATCCAGCTCGTGCTGCTGCCCTCGCTCGTGGTGGCGCTGACGAAGGCGCGGCTGCTGCGCGTCCGGTACGCATAAGATGAAGCAGCAGGATGTGATCGAATTTTTCGATCAGGCGGCCGCCGGCTGGGACGCACAGCTGCGGCGCAATGAGCCGGTGATCGCGCGGATTTTGGACAACGCCGGGGTCCGGAGCGGTATGCGGGTGCTGGACGTGGCGTGCGGGACGGGCGTGTTGATCCCGGACTATCTGCAGCGCGGCGCGGCGCAGGTGACGGCCATCGACATTTCGCCGGAGATGGCGCGCATCGCGCGCGAAAAGTTCCCGCAGGAGAACGTGACCGTGCTCTGCGGCGACGCGGAGCAGGCGCACTTCCCTGCCCCGTTCGACTGCATTGTGATCTACAACGCGTTTCCGCATTTTCCGGAGCCGGAGCGGCTGCTGGCGCATCTGGCCGGGCTGCTGGCCCCGGGCGGGACACTGACCGTGGCGCACGGATTTTCCCGCAAGACGCTGGACGCGCACCACGCGAAGACCGCGCGGCAGGTCTCGAACGGGATCCTGCCGGTGCAGGAGCTGGCTGAGCTGTTTTCGCGGTACGTGCACGTGACGGTGCAGATCTCCGACGAGGAGATGTATCAGGTGGCGGGACGGTATGCCCCTTGACAAATCTTCCCGATGCAGTATAATAAAAATAACCGAAGGACGCCTCGACAAGCGGTCATCCCCGGTTAGAAAGCAGATTCTTAAACTATGTTAAGAAACCGTCACTTGGCCGAGTGGCGGTTTCGTCCATTTATGCGGACCGTGATCGTCAATCCAAGGAAATGGAAAGTCAATGTGATCGGCATAAGAACACCTCCTTTCGGAGGGATTCCGGGAACGAACCGCCCGTCGCTGTTTTGGCGTCCTAAGGGGTCCATTCGGACCGGTTTTATCTTACCAGAAAACAGGAATTTTGTCAAATTGAACACAAGAAAAGACTCCGCCCGGATAAAATTCCGGGCGGAGTTTTTCAGCTGTTGCGGAAACGGGCGAGGAAGTCTTTGGTCTGCTGGTGCTGGGGATCGGAGAAGAGGGCTGCGGGGGCGCCCTGCTCGAGGATGACGCCTTCGTGCATGAAGACAACACGGCGGCTGACGTCCCGGGCGAAGGCCATCTCGTGCGTGACGACGAGCATGGTCATGCCCTCGTTGGCAAGGCTCTGCATGACGGTGAGGACCTCGCCGACCATCTCGGGGTCGAGCGCGCTCGTCGGTTCGTCGAACAGGAGGACTTCCGGGTTCATGGCCAGCGCGCGGGCGATGGCGACGCGCTGCTTCTGGCCGCCGGAGAGCTGGCGCGGCTTGGCGTTGACATAGGGGGCCATGCCGACCTTTTCAAGATAGCGCATGGCCTGCTCGTGCGCCTCGTCCTTGCTGCGGCCGAGGACCTTCATCTGGCCGACCATGCAGTTTTTGAGGACGGTCATGTTGTTGAAGAGGTTGAAGGACTGGAAGACCATGCCGACGTGGGAGCGGTATTTGGCGGCGTTGACGCTCTTGCCGGTGACGTTTTCGCCGTGGTAGAGGATCTCGCCGCTCGAAGGGGTCTCGAGCAGGTTGATGCAGCGCAGGAGCGTCGATTTGCCGGAGCCGGAGGCGCCGATGATGGAGATGACGTCGCCCTTGCTGACGGTAAAGTCGATATCGCGCAGGACCTCGTGCGTACCGAAGGACTTGCTCAGGTGCCGGATCTCAAGAATGTTGTCTGCCATATCAGCGGTCCCCCCTGCTTCGTCCAAATTTGAGTTCCTGCTCCGTGCGGTCGCGGAACTCCTTACTCTGCTCGTCATAGTTGCTGCCGCGCTTGGGGTGCGAATAGGTCCCGGCGGTCATGGTGAGCGGATCCTCCTGCACGAGCTCGTAGCTGTCGGAGCCATCCATACCCTTTTCGACCAGACGGAGGATGCCGGAGGCGATCAGGGTCATGAGGAGGTAGCCGGCCATCTCGATGACGGCGGACGGGAAATACTTGTTGTTGATGCCGACGATATAGCGGTGCGAGGCAAAGAACTCCGTGAAGCCGATGATGAACATGACGGAGGTATCCTTGACGTTGATGATGTAGTTGTTGCCGATCTGGGGGAGGATATTGCGGATGGCCTGGGGCAGGATGACGCTGGTCATGGTCTGGAAGTGCGTCATGCCGATGGCCTTCGCGCCCTCGGTCTGGCCGGGGTCGATGGAGATGATGCCGCCGCGGACGGACTCGGCCATATACGCGCCCGTATTGATGGAGACGATCAGGATGGACGCGGCCCAGATGTTATCAAAGCGCAGGGCGTTGTCGGTAAAGTACGGCAGGGCGTAGAAGATGAAGACGGCCTGCAGCATCATGGGCGTGCCGCGGAAGACCTCGACGTAGATGCGGATGATGACGCGGAGGATCTTCAGGAGGATGCGCTTGGGCCAGGGGTCGTTTTTGGCGCAGGGGATGGTATTGAGGATGCCGCAGGCAAGGCCGATGATGCAGCCGATGGCAGTCGCAGCCAGGGCAAGGCCGAGCGTGCTGAGCATGCCCTGCAGGTACATCGGGTGGTATTTGTCCCACAGGATGGCGATATCCTGCATGAGCTTGGCAAGCTTATCCACGGGAGAGAGCTCCTTTCAAGAATTCAAGACGGGAATACGCGAAGTCAATGCCTCCCCTTCCAGGGGAGGTGGCTCGGCGGAGCCGAGACAGAGAGGTCGCTGCAAATTTGTGACAACCTCTCAGTCAGCCTGCGGCTGACAGCATCCCTACCCCTTTTGTCCCTTCGGGACATTTCCCCCTGATAGGGGGAATCGGCCCCTGGAAGGGGAGCCTTTTCCGCTGCGGCGGGGATAACCTCTCAGGCCCTTCGGGCCAGCTCCCCTTGACAAGGGGAGCCTGGTGAGAAGGTTTGCTGATGGTTTAGACCTCCGGCTGGACGCGGATGGCTTCGTCCATGAGCTGGTTGAAGTCGTCTTCGGTCATGGTGGAGAGGACACTGTCGATGGCGTCCTTGAGGACGGTGTTGCCCTTGCGGACGGAGATGCCGATGTTGACGTTTTCGGCGCGTTCAGCCTCGGAGGCGAACTGGAAGTCGCCGTCGGTGCCGGAGAAGTTGAGGATGACGAGGTTATCGTCCTGCGCGGCGGCGCCAATGGCGGTGGGCATGTCGGTGCAGATGAAGTCGACGGAGCCGGTCTGCAGCTGCATGATCATGGCCGGTGCAGTCTCAGCGGGGGCAAGGAGGTCGGCGTTTTCGATCTGCGGCAGGCAGGAGTCATACCAGATGGTGCCGGACTGCGCGGTGCACTTGCCGCCGGCCAGGTCGGCGATGGAGGTAGCGCCAGCGTAGGGGCTGCCCTTGGTGGTGACGCAGACGATGGTGGCGTAGTAGTACGGGCCAGCCATGTCAACTTCCTGCATGCGGTCGGCGGTCATGGACTGACCGGCGATGTTGGCGTCCATCGTGCCGGACTGGACAGCCGGGCAGAGGGAATCCCACGCGGAGGAGACGATCTCAAGCTCCCAGCCGTTGGCCTCGCAGATCTTCTTGGCGATCATGACGTCGTAGCCGTTGGCGTAGGCACCGGGGACGTTGGAGATGGGAACGGCGCCGTTGGAATCGTCCATCTGGGTCCAGTTGTAGGGGGCGTAGGCACATTCCATGCCGACGGTCAGAACGCCGTCTTCCACGCCGGTGGCGGGGGTATCTGCAGTCTCGGTGGTTTCAGTGGTTTCGGTCGATGCGGTGGTCTCGGTGGCTGCGGGGGTGGCGGTGGTGGAGCTGGCGCAGGCGGCCATGCTCAGCAGCATCATGGCTGCAAGGACGAGGGCAAGGATTCTTCTCATTGTTTTCATTCACCTTTCGTTTTTTATTTTCCCAGACAGGCTTCACAAAAGCAACAAAAAAGTGGGTCGCTTCTGTAAAGCGATCCACGGAATGAACAGAAAACGGAATTCCCCGCCCCTGCCGCTTCCATCGATAGCGCTTCACAAAGTTTTTCTTTGTGACAGTCCGGCAGATCTTATCTGCCGAGCCAACACCGCATTTGCAGGCAGCGCCTGCGGCATTTCGGCGGTCTCCCCTTTTCCGAACGGCCACTGCCTGTGCTTGCCGCCCGGTACTTTTGAAGCCCGCGCCTCTATCTGGAATGATTGTCTGGATTATAGCGTATCACTTTGCATTTGTAAAGCTAAATTTTCGTTAGAAAGCAAAAATATTTTTCCGTGCTTTTGTGCAGAGTGCATAAGGAGGCGTTTTTTCCTGTCGGAAATCATTTTTGGAATTTGATTTGCTTTTACAGGGATTCTTTGCTATACTATAGGAAAATGAACATCAGGAGGTTCGTGTATCATGGCTGACGAAAAAACGATCCTGAGCTACAAGGGGCGGCCCCTCATGCGCAAGGACAATTTGGTATATTACGGTTCGATGGCAGATTCCCACATCGTGATGCTGCAGATCCTGGAGACGAAGAAGGTCGGCGACACCGACGTGGCGAGCAAGGTCTCCGTCGAGCTGCAGCTGACCGATCCCGGCGTGCGTGCGCGCGACCGGATCGTCAAGAAGAGCGAGAAGGACGGCTTCTTTACCGCGCTGGACCTCGGCTCCGTCTGGCTGGCCCGCGCGCTGAAGGACGCAAAAAAATAATTTCGTCCGTGTTTAAACGAGAGGAAGCCGCACATACTATCTGTGCGACTTCTTTTTCATTTTTCCATTCCTCTTTGGCCCGCCGCGTGCGGGCCGGCCGCCGGTTTTTGACGCCGGCGGTTATTTTTTTCGCCGCGGTACATACTAAGGACAAATGCTGACAGGGAGTTGATCGCCATGCGCAAGGGCGCGCAGACGCTTGTATTTGAATCGAAGCCGGTCATTTTGTCCCACGCCGCCATCGGCGGCAAAAAAGAGGGCGAGGGGCCGCTGGCGGCCTATTTTGATTTTCTGGGGAAGGACGCGAAGCTGTCGCAGAAGACGTTTGAGAAGGCGGAGAGCAAGCTGCAGGAGCTCGCGCTCGACACGGCCAAGCGCAAGCTCGGCGTGAGCTATGAGGATATCGACGTGCTGTTCGCGGGGGATCTGCTGAACCAGTGCATTTCCTCGTCCTTCGCCGCGCGCGGGACGTCGATCCCGTTTCTGGGGCTTTACGGCGCGTGCTCGACGATGGCGGAGTCACTGCTGCTGGCGGCAGCGTTCGTCGACGCGGGCTTTGCGCGGACGGCGGCGGCGCTGACCTCCTCGCACTTTGCCTCGGCGGAGCGGCAGTACCGCTTCCCGCTTGGCTACGGCGGACAGCGGACGCCGACGGCGCAGTGGACCGTGACGGGCTCCGGCTGCTGCATCGTGGGCGGCAGCGGCAGCGGTGTGCGCATCGAGGCGGCGACGATCGGCCGCGTGCAGGATTTCGGCATCAAGGATGCGAACAACATGGGCGCAGCCATGGCCCCGGCGGCTATCGATACGCTGCAGGCGCATTTCCGCGATCTGCGGCGCGTGCCGCAGGACTATGACCTGATCGTGACCGGGGATCTCGGCGCACTGGGAAAGAAGATCGTGCTCGACCAGTTCCAGCGCGTCGGCGTCGACCTGACGCCGGTGTATGACGACTGCGGCGTTCTGATCTACGACCCGAAGCGGCAGGACGTGCACGCGGGCGGCTCGGGCTGCGGGTGCGGGGCGAGCGTGCTGTGCGGGTATCTGCTGGACCGGCTCGAGAAGCGGGAGCTGCGGCGGCTGCTGTTCTGCGCGACGGGCGCGCTGCTCTCGCCGACGTCGAGCTGGCAGGGCGAGTCGATCCCCGGCATCTGCCATGCCGTGGCGATCACGGCGGAAGGAAGGTAAGGCTATGGACTATCTCAAGGCATTTGTCATCGGCGGCGCGATCTGCATGCTGGGGCAGGTTTTGATCGATCTGACGCGGCTGACGCCGGCGCGGATCCTGGTGTGCTACGTGGTGCTGGGCGTGATCCTCGGCGGGGCCGGGGTTTATGAAAAGCTGGTGGAGTTCGCGGGCGCGGGCGCGACAGTCCCGCTGACGGGCTTCGGCAACACACTGGCCAAGGGCGTGCGGGAGGCCGTGCAGGAACAGGGCATCCTCGGCGCGCTGACCGGCGGGCTCAGGGCCTCGGCCGCGGGGATCGCGGCGGCGGTGTTTTTCGGATTTCTCGCGGCGCTGGTGTGCAGTCCGAAGGATAAATCCTGACGCAGCGGGCAAACTACCCCTGCGGCAGCGCCGCAAGTTATCGCTGCAGGAGGCACATCATGAGCAAGCAGAACAAGACGAACAAGGCCACGCAGAACACCGAAGACGCACAGCAGAGTCAGTCCTCGAAGAACTGCAAGTGACAAAAGGAAGGTACCGCGGAGCGGTACCTTCTTTTTGTATGGTGCCTTCTCCCCATCGGTGGTGCCCCACCTCATCCGTCACGGCTTCGCCGTGCCACCTTCCCCTCATAGGGGAAGGCATGGGAGGCGCGCCGCATCTGGCGGTCCCGGTCGCTTCCGGACTTGACAGAAACGCGAAAGTATGAAAAAATAGAAGGAACTTCACGAAAGCAGGTGGCTTCTATGGAAGACATGATCACCGGGCTGTGTCCGCAGTGCGGGCACACGCTGCACATCCCCGCGGAGCTTGCGAGCTTCTCCTGCATGTACTGCGGCGCGCGGCTGACAAAGGAACAGCTGGCGGCTGAGCCGCCGGCTGCGCAGGAGGCGGATGAGGACCGGGCGGCGTATTATGACCGTGCGGTCTCCCGGCTCGGCTGGTGCATCAAAAACTTTGGCGGCTATCAGAAAAAGATCATGCGCGACGTCTTCTTCGAGGCCTTTGAGACCTATGAGACCGGCTGCGCGCCGGTCATTCAGGAGCTGGCCCGCGGCGTAGCGCCGGAGCGGCAGACGCAGCTGCTCGGGCGCGCGGCCGCCGCCATGCTCGACGAGCTGGAGGCCGGGTGGCAGAAGAAGGGCGACATGGAGGACGAGAAGATCGTCCTTGCGATCTTCTTCGTGCCGATGGTGCGCAAGCAGCAGCTGCCGATCAGCGAGGAATTCGTCACGATCCTGCAGAAGCAGTGGGTGGAGCGGTATCCGAAGTCCCCGTTCTATCTGGGCGACTATGAATCCATCTCCGGCGGCTTCCGCAAGAAGTTCCTCGGTCTGTGCTTCATCACGACGGCCGTCTGCCAGGAGCTCGGCAAGCCGGACGACTGCGAAGAGCTGACGGCCTTCCGCGCCTTCCGCGACGGGTATCTCCGTTCCCAGCCCGACGGCGAGGCACTGATCCGGGAATACTACAACATCGCCCCCGGCATCGTCACCTGCATCAACACCTGCTCGGACCGCCACGCGAGCTACGCGCGCATCCGCGAGGAATATCTTGCGCCCTGCTATCAGGACCTGCTCGCCGGGCGCAACGAGAGCTGCAAGGCCCGCTATGTGCGGATGGTGCGGGATCTGGAACGCGAATGCCTCAGCTGAGACGGAAATTTTCGAAAAAACAGGGTCTGCCTGCGCGGCAGATCCTGTTTTTTTGTGCACCTGGCACAAATGCATGCGGAAGAAAAAGACAAAACGGAGAAAAACAGGAAAATACTTGACAAGGCGGAAAATAGAGTTCTATAATTGAAAATGGAATGTGAATCCATTTTATATATAGATAAAAATATTGAATCTATTTAATTTCTTTGAAATTTAACGGTTTTTTCACAGACATAATGGAAGCAATCAAAATCTGTCGAAAAATTCTGGAAAAAACTAGAATAAATAAATTGAAAATATTTCCAGAATATGTTACAGTATTGTTGTCGCAGCGATAAAAAAAGTCAGTGTCTGATACAAACCATATAACGAGGAGAGGTCTAAGATGGAAAACCGTGTCAAAATTTTGATCGCAGACGGGAACGAGGAATTCTGCGCTCACGTCAAGCGGAGGCTGGAACAGGTTTCCGGCTACGAGATCGTCGGTACCGCCGCCGACGGTCAGCGCGCAGTCGAGCTGATGCGCGCGGCAAAACCGGATGTGCTGGTTCTGGATCTGATGCTGTCGAAGCTGGATGGCATCACGGTCCTCAAGCGCGCCCGGGAGATGGACAAGCCGCCGGCAGCGCTGGTGCTGACGGGGTTCATGACGGAGTATGTGGCCGGGATGGCCGCGTCGCTCGGTGTGCAGTATTTTATGACGAAGCCGTGCGAGCTGGACGCCGTAGCCGAGCGCATCCACGAGATGACCGCGATCGACGGCCAGCTCCGCCAGTCGGCGCAGCGCCGGCAGGAGGTCAATATCGAGGCCATGGTCACCTCGATCATCCATGAGATCGGCGTGCCCGCGCATATCAAGGGCTACCAGTATCTGCGCGAGGCGATCATGATCGCCGTGCAGGATATGGACGTCATCAACGCCATCACGAAGGTGCTCTATCCGCAGGTCGCCAAGACCTTCGCCACCACGCCCTCACGCGTGGAGCGCGCGATCCGCCACGCCATCGAGGTCGCGTGGGACCGCGGCGATCTCGAGACGCTGCAGCGCTTCTTCGGCTACACGGTCTCGAATACCAAGGGCAAGCCGACCAACTCGGAATTCATCGCGCTCATCGCCGACAAGCTGCAGCTGCAGCTGAAAAACGGGCAGGCGATCTGAGCGCGGCGAAAAACCTGCTGAAATGCTGTCAAACGATCCGGCCCGGGGCAGTGCGCTGCCCCGGGCCGGGACTTTCTTCGTTCCCGGGAAATTTCTGCTTGCGTATGCGCGGAAGGTGTGCTATAATCCGGGCAGATGGTTAAAGACCTCTAACTGAAATGGGGAGAGCCCAACCCTGCAGCCAAAGCTGCGCGGGGGTCCGGAGGACCGGAAGACAGGGGCAAAGTCTACCTGTTAGTTAGAGACATCTAACCAAATTCAAACCGAAAGGACGAGCTTATGAGTGTTGTGATTTTGGGCGGCAACGAATGTATGGAACGCCGCTATAAGGACCTTTGCAAGAGCTATCAATGTCAGTCGAAGATCTTCACGAAGCCCGCCGGCGGACTTCGGAACAAACTGGGGAATCCCGATCTGATGATCTTTTTTACCAATACCATGTCCCACAAGATGGTGCAGGGAGCGCTCAGCGAGCTGAAGGGGCAGAACACCATCATCGAGCGCTGCCACACGAGCTCCCTGTCCGCGCTGCGCGGGATTTTGGATAAGTACGCCGTGCAGGGTGCATTCTGATGTCAGAGGAGCTTGTGATCCGGCAGGCCGCGCCGACACTCGCCGGGATCAAGACGGGCAGTCTCTTTCCCTGCCCGTGCGAGGACAAGGCGGCGCTGCTCGCCGAGATCCGCGCGTTCAACCGGCGCTATCAGGCCCGCGGCCTGTGCCTGCTGCCGCTGCGGTTTACGAAGGGAAAGGCTCTTTTGTATCTCTACCGCCCGGCGGCTTTGCAGCGGGATCTGGATTCCGACGCGGCGGCCAAACTGCTGGCCGGGGCCGGATATCCCTGCGGCAGCTGCGGCGGCTGCGTGGCGGCGCTCGTGCAGCGGATGCGCAGCTCGGCGGAATTTCCGCACGAGGTCGGCCTGTTTCTCAGCTACCCGCCGGAGGACGTGAAGGGCTTCATCGAAAACCGCGCGGCGAACGCCAAATGCACCGGCGTCTGGAAGGTGTACGGCGACGAGCGGCAGGCGCGGCAGACGTTTGCAAAATATAAAAAATGTACGCAGGTTTACTGCGAGCGCTGGCAGTCCGGCTCCGGGTTGGACAAGCTGGCCGTCGCAGACCGATAAAGCAGACCCGGCTGGCCGCAGACCGGCCGTCCGGGACCAGAAAGGATGACAGATTATGAAGAAAACAGCAGTGATCTATTGGAGCGGCACGGGCAACACCGAGGCCATGGCAAACGCAGTTGCAGAGGGCATGCGGCAGGCAGGCGCGGAATGCAGCGTCCTGACGTCGGCCGACGTGACCGCGGATACGGTCGCGGCGCTGGAGGCCGTCGCGCTCGGCTGCCCGGCCATGGGCGCGGAGGAGCTGGAGGAGACGGAGTTTGCGCCGATGTTCGACGGGATCAAGTCCGCGCTCGCGGGCAAGGCTGTCGCGCTGTTCGGCTCCTATGGCTGGGGCGACGGCGAGTGGATGCGCACGTGGGAAGAGGACTGCGCCTCTGCCGGCATCCGGCTGGCAGCTGACAGCGTGACCTGCTGCGAAGCGCCGGACGACGAAGCGCTGAGCGCCTGCCAGGCCCTCGGCAAGAAGCTGGCGGAGTAAAGCTGCAGCCGCTTGACAGCGCCCCTGGCGTGTGTGATATAATATGGAAAAACACGACAGGAGGCGCTGATATGCTGCAGATCACAAAGGGCCCGACCCTGCAGGAGGCTCAGATCCCGTTTGCCTGGGTCGAGGTCCGGTATCCGGACAAGGACCGGTGGGACGAGGCGGGCTTTTATGCCATGGTCGACGAGCATCTCGCTGCGCTGTGCGGGCGATACAGGGACTATGTCCGTGCGGATGTGTTCGGCCAGAATCCGTATTTCCGGTTCTTCCGGAAGTTCAAAAAGACCTTTCCGGTCATGATGCAGTTTGAATCCGTGCTGCTCAAGGGCCGGGAGTTCCCCAAGAGCAATGCCGTGACCGCCGTGCCGTTTCTGGCTGAGCTGGAAACGCACGTGCTGACGGGGACGCATGATGTTGAGCAGCTGCTCGGCCCGGCTGAGCTGTATCTGGCCCAGGCGAAGGAGCCGTTTGCGGGGCTGCGCGGCGATCTGGTCCATACGTATCCCGGCGATCTCTGCGCCCGCGACGAGGGCGGCATCATCTTCAGCATGATCGCCGGCGCCGACGCGCGGACCTGCGCGCGGCAGACCAGCCGCCATGTGTTCTATCCGGTCTTCGGCGTGCCGGGGCAGGACCCCGCCGCGCTCCGCCCAATGCAGGAGCGGCTGGCCGAATACGCGAGGATCCTTGCACCCGACGCGGAGGTCTCGTGCCAGATGATCTGACGGAAAAAGCAGTTACAGGCGTCCGCATCCGTGCGGGCACCTGTATTTTTTATCAGACTGTGAACAGATTTCGCTTCTTTTGTGAATTTTAGCACTCTCCTATTGACACTGCTAAAACCGGTGCTATACTGAAGCTGTTCCTGAGGGAGGGACGGAAAGAAAGTCCCGAGGGAACAAAATACAATGTTGTTACATGAAGGGTACGCAAGTCCCGCCGGGAGCTGGCTCCCGGTGCGCAGTACGAATGGAGGTATGACTTATGGTGCCCAGCATTTTTGGTGAAAATCTGTTTGATGAATTCTGGAACGATCCGTTTGATATGGACAGGATGCTGCCGCGCGGCCGCGATCCGCTCTATGGCAAGCACAGCAAGAACCTTATGAAGACCGACGTGCGGGAGACCGAGGGCTCGTATGAGCTGGATGTCGACCTGCCGGGCTTCAAGAAGGATGAGGTCAATGTGGAGCTGAACAACGGCTATCTGACCATCGAGGCCGCCAAGAGCCTCGACAAGGACGATACCGACAAGCAGGGCCGCTACATCCGGCAGGAGCGCTACGCGGGCTCGATGAGCCGCAGCTTCTACGTCGGCGAGGGTCTGGAGCCGAAGGATATCCGTGCAAAGTTCGAAAACGGCATCCTGCAGCTCTCTATCCCGAAGAGCGCCCCGAAACAGCTGCCGAAGACGACGGCGATCGCGATCGAGTGAGTAAAAATCAAACCGCAAAAAGGTGCAGGCCAACAAATTTGGTCTGCACCTTTTTGCATGGCTGGCGGCATCCAAGGCTTCCCCTTATGGGGGAAGCCTTGGGGTGCGCAGATCCCAAGCCTCCCCTTCCAGGGGAGGTGGCTCGGCGAAGCCGAGACGGAGAGGTCGCTGCAAATTTGATACAACCTCTCAGTCAGCCTTCGGCTGCCGGCTCCCCTGTAAGGGGAGCCATGGATGGTGCGTTCTGTAGGGGCGGAAGGGGCCGCCTCGCAGGCGCTTCGTGCCGGCTCCCATGGACGGGGAGCCTTTTTGTGCGCTCTGCGCATTGACAGGAGGGCGCGTGGGCCGGTATAATAGCATCAAAAGACTTGGGAGGCTGGGCGATGAGCTGGGATATTCTTTTGTTTGATCTGGATGGAACGCTGACGGACTCCGGGCCGGGCATCATGCACGCGGCGAAGACCGCGCTGCAGTCGTTCGGCATTGACGGCCTGAGCGAGCAGGAGCTGCGCTATTTTGTCGGCCCGCCGCTGTGGGAGTCGTTCGGCAAGTATCTGCCGGAGGAACAGATCTCCGCGGCCATCGACCGGTTCCGGGAATACTACCGCGTGACCGGCTGGCTGGAAAACGAGCCGTATCCCGGCGTGCGGGAATGCCTGCAGGCGCTGCAGGGCGCGGGCAAGCGGATGTACGTCGCGACCTCGAAGCTCGAGACCATGGCGCGGCAGGTACTGGCGCATTTTGACCTGCTGCAGTATTTTGCGGGCGTCTGCGGCGGCAGCGCGGAGGATCCGGAGGCCGGGAAGAAGGTCAATGTCGTGCGCCGGGTCCTGCGGGAGAACGGCACGGACGATCTTTCCCGCGCGGTCCTCTCCGGTGACCGGGAATATGACATTCTGGGCGGCCATCAGGCGGGCGTGCAGACCGTCGGCGTGCTGTACGGCTACGGCAGCCGCGCGGAGCTGACGGCCGCGGGCGCGGACTTCCTCGCCGCCTCCCCGGAGGAGCTGCAGAGGCTCCTGCTGGGATAACAAAGAACAGAACGATCCCCGAAGACGTTGTCCTCGGGGATCTTTTTATGCGTACCAGTTGTTGACGTCCTGCAGGAGCTTGCGGTATCCGGGATATTCGGGAAGCTCACAAAAAAGACAGCGAGAGTGATCCCCAGACCACCGTTGCCGATGAACTGAAAGAAAATCTGGAAGCGGTCGAAAATTTCAAGGGCAGCCGGGATGAAAAGCTGGTTGTTCTTTACTGCAAGCAGCTCGGCATCAACTATAAAAATCTGTCAGACGAAGAATTTCGCTGGCTGATTCGGATTCTCAAAAAATCAAAGAAAATGGGAACGCCTATCAGCCAGAGGAAAAAACGGTAAAGAAAAACCGCTGTTGCATGGTTTGTTGGCTTCCATGTAGCAGCGGTTTGTGCTGTGGTTATTCAGTTGAAATTTTGAAGTGGTAAGTTGTATATTATAATTTCATATTACCATGGAAAAACAAAGTAAAATACCAAAGCACTAATTACCGAAGCGATTAGAAAAAGCTTCTTACTTTTTGCTTTTTTATAGAACATGAAAAGAAAAATTAGCACTCCTATTACATCCATCAATAACTGAAATAGGAATGTATGATGCCCTAAAAAGTAAATAAAAATTACAATTGCTTCTGCGGCTAAAGCACCTACTGGCAGAGAATATAATATAGAATTAAAAATATGTTCTTTATTCCAGTAATATAAGATAAACGCTGCTATTGCACAAGGGATTGAACAAATAGTAAATAATATAAATAGTGAAGTACGAAAACCACCAGAAAATAAAGGTATGAATGTTCCTAATATTGCTTGTAATCCATAGAAACTCAATGTCATTCCAAACATATATAAAAACGAACTAATCCCTGCACAAATGTTTGAAGTACTTGCTAAAACAATGATGGTATTGGTAATAATCCAAAATCCCAATAGTGTTTGAATTGACGAAAAACTCCATAATGTATCAGCTGGGCAATAATCTGTAAGCCTGCAAATACATCCGACTAAAATACCAACCAAAAAAATTGTTATATAGGATTTCATACTATGGGTTAAGGTTTTGTTCATAAATTTCCTCTCCTTCAGCTTTCAGTTTGTAATTGTCATTCTGACATACCGTTTATGAATAAACCATCTCATGCAAAATAATTTCTTCTGCCCGGTTGTGAATGTTATTGCAACGCTGCACCCATTCCATTTGAGAAGTACGCTTCAATTCCTCAGTCACGCCCTCGGCAGCTTTCATCTGCTCCATGATGGTGTCTAACCGTTCCTGTGCCTGTTCGTTCAGGTCT
>ERZ1106939.1545-NODE-1545-length-17059-cov-4.243296_pt1 | contig 17059 bp, 19 predicted proteins | sample MGYA00403669_ERZ1106939 | MGnify/ENA primary metagenome ERZ1106939 (study PRJEB35170, sample SAMEA104062447) | human gut metagenome | biome: human gut; feature: human-associated habitat; material: faeces | place: Denmark | collected 2012-09-28 ...
AATCCGGCTTTCCAACGGAAAGCCGGATAAATCGGATAGGATCCTTTTAAAACAACGGCGCGAGCGTGCGCAGCACGGCGCGGATCAGCCGCCGACCGCGGCGCTGCTGCAGACACAGCTCCTCCGTGATGGGCGCGCTCCGTTCCAGCTCGGAAAGGTATTCCGCCTTCATGTCCGCGATGGCGGGCGTATCACACATCCATACGCCGCACTCAAAGTGGAGATACAGACTGCGGTAATCGAGATTGATCGTTCCGACCACGGCGCTGCGGTCATCGGCGATGAACGTTTTGGCGTGCACCATGCCGGGGGTGTACTCATAGATCTTCACACCCGCGAGAATGAGCGTTTCGTAGTAGGAGCGGGTCATTTCATGCACAAGGGCGCTGTCGCTGATTGCGGGGGTGACGATGCGCACATCCACGCCGGACTTGGCCGCGGCGGTCAGCGCGGTGATCATCTCGTTATCGATGATGAGATAGGGGGTGTTGATATACACATAGTCCTTGGCGCGGTTGATGAGATGCATGTACACCGTTTCGCCGACCGGCTCGTTGTCGAGCGGCGTATCGCCGAACGGCTGCACCCAGCCGGGGGCGGTGATGCTCTCGCAGAGCGCCGCGGAAGGCGCGTAGCGGGTGAAATCCTCCGTTACGCCGCGCGTGTAGTCCCACATGGAGAGAAACATCGCCGTGAGCGCGTACACGCCCTCGCCGCGCAGCATGACGCCCGCGTCGAGCCAGTGGCCGCAGCGCTGCACCACGTTGATATAGGCGTCCGAGAAGTTGATCCCGCCCGTGAAGCCGACATTCCCGTCGATCACACAGATCTTGCGGTGGTCGCGGTTGTTGAACCGCGGCGAGAGAATGGGGATAAACCGGTTGAACACGCAGCAGCGGATGCCCTCGGCCTCAAGCGTGTCTTCATAGCCCTCCGGCAGCTTGTACATGCAGCCAAAATCATCGTACATCACGCGCACATCCACGCCGCTGTCCGCCTTGCGGCGCAGCACCTCGTGAATGGCGTTCCACATCGTGCCGGGGGCGATGATGTAGTACTCCATGAAAATGAACTTCTCCGCCTTTTCCAGCTCCGCCAGAAGCGTGTCAAAATAGACCTCGCCGACCGGAAGATACGTTGTTTCGGTATGCGTGAATACCGGCGCGCCGGCGGCCCGGTGCAGATAGTCGGAAACGCGCTTCGCGTCCGTGCGCTCAGGCAGCGCCGGTTCCGCCGCCGGAACGCTGCGCATCGCCTTTTCATACTGCTCGGCCACGGATGACATCCGCGCCTTTTCCTTCAGCGAGAGCTGGTTTTTCCCGAATACGAGATAGAGCAGCACGCCGAACACCGGCAGCGCAAGGATCGGAATAATCCAAGCGATCTTGTACGCGGGGTTGCCGTCGCGGCTGACAAGATAGACGACAACAACGGCGGAGAGAACGAGGCAGACACCGTAAAAGATGGCAAAGTGCTCGTTGAATCGGGTGATGGCAAGATAGACAGCAGCAAACTGCAGCGCAATGAATGCGCCGGTGAATACGGCGCGGGAAAATACGACTTTGAAAAAGTTCTTCATGGGCTTCTCCGCAGAAGGATAAATTTCTTAACTATATCATACACGCGCGGCGCGGGAAATTCAACAACAGATGCGCCGGTTTGTCTTACGCGGCTGCTCCGGACAGCAGCATGAACGCCATGGTCAGCAGCAGAAGAAGAAACCGACCCTTTTCCACGCCGAGCTTCATCATCAGCGGAAGCGTGATGAGAAGATAGACGACGGCCGACGGTGCCGTAACGGCGAGAGAGGAGAGAAGCTCGCCCCGCCCGGCAAGAAGGGCGGCAAGCGTCTGTACTGCCGCGCCGAGCGCGATGGCGATCACACCGAGCAGAAACCGGCTCCAGAAGAAGTCACTCTTCCGCACCGGCATGGCGAGCGCGTACCGCTCCCACCGGCAGCGTTCGTCATAGCCGAGCGCATAGATCGGCATCATCGCAAGCAGCATCATGCCGACGCTTGTAAAAAGCGGCAGGAGCAGGTACACGCCCGTCAGAACGAGCTGCACCCGGCACTGCGCCCACAGCTCAAATATGTCCTTGAGCAAAAATCCGCGGATCTTCATAACGCCCGCTCCTTTCTCGTGATGTCCAGAATGATCTCTTCGAGCGTTTGACCGGGATGCGCCGCGAGAAGGGCTTCCTTTTCCTCGCTCAGGATCAGCTGCCCCTTATGCAGAAACGCCACACGGCCGCAGAGCTTTTCTATATCGCTCACGATATGCGAGGAGAGCAGTATCGCGTGCTCGCCGTCTGAGATAAAGCGGGAGAGCTCGCCGATCAGCTCGTCGCGGGCGAGCGGGTCAAGCCCGCCCGTCGCCTCGTCAAGCAGCAGGAGCTTTGCTTTGTGTGAGAGCGCCACGGCAAGCGCGAGCTTCATTTTCATCCCGCGGGAATATTCTTTGAATGGCTTCGTTTCCGGCAGATCAAAGCGCCGGATATGCTCATAAAATGCGCCGCTGTCCCAATTTTTATAGATGCAGCGCTCCACTTTGTTCACCTGCCGGGCGTTCAGCCCGTCCGGGAAGCAGCTCTCGTCGAATACTACGCCGATGTCCTCGCGGACGGAGACGTTGTCGCCGTCTGTGTCTTGCCCGAGAATGCGGATCTCTCCGCTGTCGCGCCGAAGCTGCCCGAGAATGAGCGAGATCGTCGTGGACTTGCCCGCACCGTTTTCGCCGATAAGCCCGAGCGCCGTGCCCATCGGCACGGTCAGCGTCAGGTTTTGCAGCGAAAAGCTGCCGAAGGATTTGGACAGATCCTTAATTTCCAATGCGTTCATGGGATTTCCTTTCAGTATTTCCGGTTGTAGTACCAGAAGCAGCCGGTATAGACGAGCGTCTGCAGGCACGTGAGCGCGCAGAGCACCTGTCCGACCAGAGTTTGTTTAAAGATCAAAATTGCGGCGAGAGCTGCGGCGAGCTGTACGTAAATGCAGATGTAAAGCGCCATAGAACGCGCCTTGTTTGCCACATACGCCGTGCGCTCGTCGGTCAGCGAGGCGTCATAGTCTGCCGCTTTGTCCGGGTCACGGGTGAGCCGGTACACGCGCAGCAGCCGCGCCGCGCCGACAACGGCAATGGCGCCGCCGAACGAGGAAAGCCAGTTCATTTTTTCGCTGGCGTCTGTCAGCAGCCCGACAAGAAACAATACCGCGCCAAGAGCAAGATATAAAATACCGAGCTTCTTCTGCTCCTTGAGCTTCATGCTTCATCCTCCTCAAACAGAAAAATATCCTCAATGTGCACCCCGAACGTCTGCGCGATCTTGTGCGCCAGCAATATCGAGGGGTTGTACTTTCCGCTCTCCAGCGAAATGATCGTCTGGCGCGAAACGCCGAGCAATGCGGCCAGCTGCTGCTGCGTCATGCCCTGCGCCTTGCGCCGCTCTTCAATACGGTTCTTCATCGGGTCACCTCAATGTGAAAAAGTAAAGCTTGCTTTACATGCGCAGTATAGCACGGCAAAATAAAATGTCAAGCGTCTTTTACATTTCCCTTTTTATATTTTTACGGAAGTCCTGATTATAGGACACTCGATGCAGTAATAGCAGTAATATACAACCATAAGAGAGATAAAACTGGAAGGGAAGAGCGATATGGCATTCAAGATCGGTTTTTCTGTATCGGAGGAAAAGGAAAAGATGTCCGCTCCGGTGCCTCCGGATGTTTCGGAAGAGCACGAGCCGCGGCGGTCGGTGGTGCGCGTGCAATTCCCGCAGCGGAATATGACGCTTGCCTACTATAACGACCGGTTCGACCTGCACTGCGGCGATCTGGTGTACGTAGACGGCAAGCTCGAGGGAAAGCGCGGGCGCGTCGTGGATGTCAACTACAACTTCCGCATCAATCTGGCGGACTATAAGCGCGTGATCGGCGTGGCGGATACCAATGTGTCCGGCCGGTTTACCCTCGCCGGGTCGCACGTTCTGACGTTCGACCGCGCGGCGCTTCCGCGCCGGAAAGTGATGAGCTGGTATAAAGCGCCGTCGAAGCCGGACACGGAGTATGCCTGCGGCTCGGACGACAGTACCTTCCCGCTGCGGGAGCTGCACCGGATGCGCGTCGATGTGGCGGTCGCGGAGCGCGGGTATGCGTACTATGCGGAAAACCGCGTGCGCTATCTCTGTCTGGACGGAATGAAGGGGTACGCGCTTGTCGAGGGAACGGAGCCGTATGACGTGGAGTTCGTGTATTCGGACGGCATGATCTACGCGCTGACGTGCTCCTGCTACTGCGTCGGAAACTGTAAGCACGAGGTCGCCGCCATGCTGCAGCTGCGCGAAATGCTCGACCGCATTGAGGAAAACTATGCGGGTGAATATGCTGCTGCCGGCTACTTTGCCGCCGTTGCAAAGGATGTGCTTTGGTCCCTTGCTGTTAACGACAAAACGACCGGCACGCTCACGCTGGAGCCCCGCGCGGCAGATGAGCCGGACTTCGATGCAGAATTCGATGGCGGAGATGAGGAGCTGGACGATTCCGATTGGTGAGACGGAGGCAGAACTCCGTGTAGGAGAGCGCCCCGGCGCGGACGATGGCGGACGTGCTGACCGGGAAGAATGCTGACGCTGAAAGCACTTCCGTAAACACGAACCCTGCGGAGCACACGCCCGTAGAGCAGCGCGTGATCGATGAATACCGGAACTCTACGGATACCGCGCTCATCGATTTCGTGCGAAGAGCCGCGCAGAACCCCGGCGGCAAAGAGCGGTACATTCTCAATCCCGTTTCCGAGCGCGCCGCTGCTGACATCAAAAAAATTACCGGCGTTGATACAGCCGGTAATCAGACGGTTCTTGAACAGCGTATGGCAGAGCACATTCTTCGGCGGCACGGCGAAGATGGCAAGGCAGATTCCGCCATGGAGGAAGGTCGCAAGCCTATGTAACAAATGAGAATGGCAAAAACCGCCCTGCCAAAACAGTTGTGTTCAGCAAAGCGGTAAACGGCACATGTTACGTTGTGGAAGCCGTCCCGGATACGTCGAAGCATATGACATATATTACTCGGCTTATATGACAAAAAATAAGCCAACAGGGAGTTCGTCCGCCAATGTACAAGCCCCGGCGAGTACGTCCGAAACGTCAACTACAATCCCTGTTGGTAATCCAACTGTACCACAGGCCGCAGCAAACGTCAACGCGGAAGGCGTCGAAACGCGCCTTTCGCAGACCGTCGAGACGGTGCGCGACGCTGCCGTTACGCCGGACGCTGTTAAACAGTCCATAAACGAGAATATCGAAAACGGAGTGTATCGGTATATCCCGGAATCCAACGCTGACGCGGTGGCTTCCGCGCGCTGGTATCAACCGGACGGCGGAATTTGCGCTCATCATCTCCGCCGAACTGCTGGCGGGAAAAACTTACCTCCGGCGCGGTGGAAGAGATGTATATCAGAGAATTATAAATACTTTCCTTTGACGGGAAAAAATAACGTGGAGCAGCCCGAACAAACGTCCGGGCTGCTCCATTGCATATTACTTTAATAATCCGAGAATGAAGATCACCGCCGCCATGACCGGCAGCGCTGTCCACGTGATATACCGCCCGGCGATTTCCCAGTCGGACGGCTCGGCTTCCTCGGCGTTGCGGACAAGGAACGAAGCGTTCCAGCGGAAGAGCTCATCGGCAAACAGCATGGCGAGCGCCGCGATAACGCAGATCAGCACGCCGCCGAACCAGCCGAGCCACGTTCCCTTATGGGTCAGCGCTGGGCCGTCCGTCAGATCGAGGATCGTTGAAACAGAGGGCTCCATGGTACCGTCGCTCATCGTGGCGGTGATGCGGAGCGGGTCAAAGCTCCCGTCCTCGTTATAGAGCATACGCCAGTCGCCGCTGTTGACTACGCCGCCGCGGAACACGATCTCGCCGCCGCAGCGCAGCTCAATGCCGGTCATCTGTGCTTGCAGGTCGCTGTCCTTCGGAATGGCGGCGGGATCCTCTTTGACGGTATAGGGGCCGTAAACGGTGTTGCCATACTGAAAGATGACGGTTTTGTCCGCAGATACGGTGAAGGTCGCGGCGGTTCCGCGGATCTTCCCGGAATAAACGGTGCAGCCGTCCTCTTCCGCCGGCACGAGAATGGCGTCCTTATAAAGAAAACCTGAGCGCGCCGTAACGATGGGATAGATGACCGTAAAGGCCAGGATCATAACCGCCATGAGAAGCAGGAGAATCTTTTGATAGCACCCAAGCTCTTTTATCCGGTCCAAGTCTGACACCTCCGTTTTTTTAAAATGGTGGAATTATCAAAAAAGCATAGCATCTCCGCCCGAATAAAACCAAATCGAAGCCCAGCGGAGCGGGTTCGATTTGGAAAGGAAGAAGGAGCTAACATAGTGCAGTTTTCGCCGCAAGGCGGAAACGGAACGGTGTTTGCTCCTTCTGACGTGGTACCGGTGACGGGGATCGAACCCGTACGACTTTCGTCTCGGGATTTTAAGTCCCGTGCGTCTGCCAATTCCGCCACACCGGCATGGTGGGATACCCTCATAAAGTATCATTCCGTGCCCGTGCTGTCAAGACAAAGCATACTTGACCCCGCCGCGGCATAGGCTTGTGCCGGGGTGATCGTATGGCGGGAGAGACCGAGCGGAGAAAAGCGCAGAACATCATACTGGAAAACCGGAGCCGCCTGAGCGTTTCCGGCGTGGAAGAGGTCAGCGGCTTTGACGAGAGCATCGTGCAGATGCAGACGGAGCTTGGCGCGCTCACGGTGCATGGGAGCAACCTTCGGGTGGAGACGCTCTCAGTGGACTCCGGCGATCTTCTCGTTGTGGGGGATATTTCGGATCTCTCGTATGCCGACGTCCCGGTGCGGCGCGGCTTCTGGGCGAGGCTCTTCGGATAAATGAGCGAATCGACGGCCCGGCAGCTTTTTGAGCTGGCATTTGCCTTTGTGACCGGCGCGGCGCTCGGCGTTATGCGGTTTCCGGTATACATCCTCCGGCAGGTTTTTTACCGGCTCGCAGCACTGTGGGACGTGATCTTTTATGCGCTGGCGGGACTCGCGGTATTTGCTGCCGGGCAGTGGTGCAGCGGCGGCGTGCGGCCCCGTTTTCTCACGGCGGCGATCGTCGGATGCGCCCTTTGCACGTACCTTCTGACCCCGCTCCGGCGCCCGGTGCGCCGCCTTGCGGAGCGGAAACGCGAGCATAGGGAAGAACAGCGGCGCAGAAAAGAAAATGAGCGGAAAAAAACGCGAAAAAAAGATGAAAAAATTTGAAAAAATATCTATGCAAAATCGGATCTATCGTTTACAATAATGCGCAAGTTTCCCCGGTCGTTATAGAGCTGCCGCGGCAGGGGAAACGGCGGAGAGAATCGATGAGCAAAAGCATAAAGTTTCTTTTTGGCTGCATTCTATCCATTCTGCTTGTGTATGCCGCGGCGCGGTATGTCACAACGGCGATCCGCGTGGAGGAAGCGGAGCTTCTTCTGCGAGAGACACGGGAGCGCTGCGAGGCGCTGGAGCAGAGCAACGCGGCATTGCGCGAGCGGATCGAGCGCAGCGGCGACGCGGATCGCATCGCGGAGCTTGCGCGGGAACGGCTTGGTCTTGTCCTGCCGGATGACAGGATATATCAATAAATTGAAAGAAAAGAGAAAGGGAACCCCATGGAGCTGGAAATCGGAGCGATTCAGGAAGGCAAAGTCACAGGCATCACCAAATTCGGAGCGTTCGTACTGCTTCCCGGCGGCAAGAGCGGTCTTGTACATATTTCGGAGATCGCCAACGCCTACGTCAACGACGTCAACGACTATCTGAAGGTCGGTGACGCCGTCAAGGTAAAGATCCTCAGTGTCAACGAGGCAGGTAAGATCAATCTCTCCATCAAGCAGGCTCAGCCGAGCGCCCCGCGCCCGGCTTATACGCCGCGCCCGGCTCAGCCCACAGCGAACGCGCCGCGCCCGGCATATACCACGCGCCCGGCCAATACCTACCGCAGCGCCCCGCCGCACGGAGGTGAAGTCGCGCCGCCCACCGGGGATACCAGCTTTGAAGATAAGCTCAAGCAATTCATGCAGCAGTCTGACAGCAAGATCAACGACAGCAAGATCTACGCCGACCGCCGCTCCGGAGGCCGCCGCCGCAAATAAACCAAAATAAAAAAAGAGTGCCGCCGAAACCTGACCGGTTTCGGCGGCATTTTGCTGTTGAGATTTCAGCCTTCGGGGTGCATGAAGGAATAATCGATCACGTTGTTCGCGCCCGTCCATGAGCCGTCCACCTTGGACATGGCGCGGTCGTATTCCTCGGTGCCGGGCTCAAAGAGCGTCGGGCAGTAGTCGTTTTCGTTTGTCTTGCTGCTGATGCTGCACGGCAGAACGTTGAACGACGAGAGATAGAGCGTTCCGTCCGGGTCGCGGGTAACGGTCGCCTGCGCGATCACGCTGTCCATGTCGGCGGGGTTGGTGTTGCCGCCGAACACAAAGTTGCCGAGACTGTAGAAAATGATGCCGTTGTTGTATTTTTCAAACGGCTCAAGACGGTGCGGCCCGTGGCCGAACACGATGCTCGCGCCCGCATCGATCGCAGCGCGGCCGACCTCTTCCTGATTGGCATTCTGGTAATAGCTCGCCTCGTTGCCCCAGTGGGCGCTCACGACAACGATCTCCGCGCCCGCGTCCCTGAGAGAACGGACGCCCGCGGCGACGGATTCGGCGCTCGGCGTGTGCCAGCTGTAAACGGCATACACGCCGACGGTCAGACCGCTTTCGGTCGTATAGAGCGTGCCTTCCCCCTCGCCGCAGTGGCCGATGCCCGCGGCGTCGAGATTGGCGAGCGTGTCGTCGTAGACCTGCTGTCCGAAGTCCATCGCGTGGTTATTGGCGGTCGTGGCGAACTCCACGCTGCCGAGCGTGAGAATGTCCGTCGCCGCCTTCGGCGCGAGGAAAGAGAACGTGGAGCCGGACCCGGCGCTGAGATCGGAGATGCTGCACTCAAGATTTACGATCGTCATATCGTCGTTCGCCGTCACGTCGAGCACGTTGGAGAAGGGGTACGCCCAGTTCGTGCCGACAACATTCTCAAAGGAGTTTGCGTAGTAGCGCGCCTGCGGATAGGTCGCAAGCGTGCAGTCGCCCACCATGGAGATCGTATATTCGATCGGGGTCGGCTCGGGCGTGGGCGTCGGTGTTGGGGTCGGCGTTGCCGTGGGCTCCGGGGTAGACGTTGGCGTGGGTGTGGGCGTTGGCGTCGGCTCCGCGGTCGGGAGTGCCGTCGGCGCCGGAACGCGCACATCCTCCGGCCGCGCCGCCCAGCGCGGCGAGAGCGCCGCGCTGGTGAGCAGCACCGCGAGCAGGAGCACCGCCAGAATCTTGGCGATGAGGATCGATGTTCTGGACATGATTTCCTCCGGGAATCAGACGTTTTCCACAAAGCTGCCGATGATCTCCAGCAGCACGTCGGGCATGACCGCGAGACTGTCCACGGGAATGAATTCGTGTACGCCATGGTAGTTGTAGCCGCCGGTCGAAAGGTTCGGGCAGGGAAGACCCATCCATGTGAGCACCGCGCCGTCCGTGCCGCCGCGGATCGCTTCGGTGCGCGGCGCTACGCCGCAGGCACGGTAAGCGGCCTCTGCGCGGTCGAGCAAATGGCGGTGCGGCTCGATCTTTTCGCGCATGTTGTAGTAGGTATCGGAGATGTCGGCTTCGGCGGTGCCCTCACCGCAGCGGCGGTTGATCTCTTCTACGGCGGCGCGGAGGCATGCCTTTTTCTCTTCAAAGAGCGCGCGGTCATGGTCGCGGATGATATAGTGGAGTTCGGCCTCCACCACGTCGCCGGACATATCGGTGAGATGGATGAAGCCCTCATAGCCCTCGGTCTTTTCCGGCACCTGATCGGCGGGGAGAAGGGAATGCAGCTCCATGGCGATCGTCGCGGCGTTCTTCATAATGTTCTTCGCGCTGCCCGGATGGATGCCGACGCCGTGCACACGGACGAGCGCTGCAGCCGCGTTGAAGTTTTCGTATTCGTATACACCGAGCTCGCCGCCGTCCACGGTGTATCCCCAGTCGCACGCAAGCTCTTTAACGTCCAGCCCCTCTGTGCCGCGGCCGACCTCCTCGTCGGTCGTGAACACGATGCGCAGCTCCCCGTGCGGCGCGCCGGAGGCGATGAGCTTTTCCACCGCCGTCATGATCTCGGCAACGCCTGCTTTGTCGTCCGCGCCGAGCAGCGTGGAGCCGTCCGTCACGAGCAGCACCTGCCCGCGCACGTCCTTCATGGCGGGGAACTGCTTTTCCGAGAGAATGACGCCGTGGCCGAGTTCAATATCCTCGCCGGTGTAGAGCACCTCGCGGGCGTTCACGCCCTCGCCGCTCGCGGCGGGAGCGGTGTCCACATGCGCGACAAGCGCGAGCGTTCCGGCGGCTTTGACGCCCTCTGTGGCGGGGAGCGTGCCGATGGCATTGCCGCAGCTGTCCATGTGGACGTTCTTCAGCCCCAGAGAGAGCATTTCCTCGGCCAGACGGCGCGAGAGCTCCAGCTGCCGGGTCGTAGACGGGCTTTCGGTGCTGTCCTCATCGGACGCGGTGGACACGGCGATGTATTTGAGAAATCTTTCCTTGCAGGTCATAATAAGAATCCCTCCGTTTTCGAGTTGTTTTTTCATATATCAAATATATCATTTTTATGATAAAATGCAATCGCTTTTATTTTCGGCGTGTCCGGCAGGGAAAAGCGAACTTTTCTTCCTCGGGGTGCGTCATAGGAATAGTAAGCAATACATCCTGAAAGTACAGGAGGAACATACATGAAAAAGCTGCTTGCCATTCTCCTCGGCGCTTGCCTGCTGCTCGGCGTTATGACCGGCTGCGGCGGCAATGCCGAGGATGCCGTTACCGTCCAGAAGGTATCGGACATCACCTCGCAGGGCTCCGTGGGGCTGGTGAACCGGTACGCCGGTATTGTCGTTTCGGGCGAAACGGCAACGGTCAAAAAGGGCGACAAGAAAGTTCTTGAGACCTACGTAAAGGAAGGCGACTTCGTCACCGAGGGCGATGTGCTCTTCTGCTACGACAACGAGGCCATGGAGCTTCAGCTCAGCAAGCTCCTGCTTGAGCTTGAGGGCTATGAGAACACGATCTCCAACGCCGAGGAGGACATCCCCAATCTCGAGCGCCAGCGCGACGCCGCCCCCGCGGCGCAGCAGCTCACCTACTCGCTGCAGATCCAGGAGCTGCAGGCGAACGTGCGTGAAGCAACCTACAATAAGGGTCTCAAAGAACGCGAGATCGAGAATTTGCAGGAAGCTCTCGAGGATACGGACGTGCGCGCACCGATCTCCGGCCGCGTGATGAGCGTGAAGAATACGGAGAATACAGGCGCAAGCTCCGGCTATGACGGCGATACGAGCGGCAGCGACGCCTACATCACCATCATGGACATGACGACCTATCAGGTCAAGGGCACGATCAACGAGCTGAACGTCGGCACGCTTTCCGAGGGGATGAACGTGCTTATCCGTTCACGCCTTGACGAGAGCGTTACGTGGAGCGGCGTGCTCGATAGCATCGATTGGGAGACCAAGGTGCAGAGCAATAATAGCCCGTATTACGGCGGTGGCGGCGGCAACGAGATGACAAGCTCGTCCAAGTACCCGTTCTATGTGAAGCTCAACGACGTGACCGGCCTCATTCTCGGCCAGCACGTGTACATTGAGCCGGACTACGGCCAGCAGGAGGTTCGTGAGGGACTTTGGCTGCCGGAATATTATATTGTGGACGCCGATTCCTCGCCCTATGTATGGGCGGCGAACGGACGTGACCGGCTGGAAAAGCGCGGCGTGTCCCTCGGTGAATATGACGCCGAGCGGGGCGAATATCAGGTCATCTCCGGTCTGAAGGAGAACGACTATATCGCCTTCCCGATGGACGGCCTTACGGCGGGCATGCACACGCAGGTGTATGAGGATAATTCCGGCTATGTTTCCGGCGGCAACTCGGGTGGCTTCGGCTCCGGTGCTGCTCCAATGCCGCCGACGCTTGTCTCCGACGGCAACGCCTCCGACGGCGACGCGCCCATCGAAGCGCCGGACGAATCGCTCTTCGGCGACCCCGCCGAGATCGAAGCGCCGGCGGAGGACGCCGTTGTGCCGGAGACAGCGCCCGCAGAGGACGCTGCGGCAAATGCGGAGGGGAGCGTGGCGTAATGCTTCTGGAAATGCGCAGCATCTGCAAGGATTATCCCCAGGGCAAGGATGTTGTACACATCCTCAAGAACATTTCTCTTGAGATCGACGACGGGGATTATCTTGCCATCATGGGGCCCTCGGGCTCCGGTAAAACAACGCTTATGAACATCATCGGCTGTCTTGATACGCCGACCTCCGGCACCTATGTGCTTGCCGGGGAGGACGTATCCTCGGCCTCGGATGACCGGCTCGCCGATATACGAAACCAGATGATCGGTTTCGTTTTCCAGAGCTTCTATCTTCTGCCGAAGCTCACGGCGCTCGACAATGTCGCGCTGCCGCTTCTCTATGCGAACGTGCCGCGCCGTGAACGGCGTGAGCGCGCCGCGGAAGCGCTTGCGAGCGTCGGGCTGGAAGATCGTATGGACTTTTACCCGAACCAGCTTTCCGGCGGCCAGTGTCAGCGCGTGGCAATCGCCCGCGCGATGATCGCAAAGCCGCGCATCCTGCTTGCGGACGAGCCGACCGGCGCGCTGGACTCCGCTTCCGGCCGTCAGGTCATGCAGATCTTCGGCGAGCTGAACGCGAAGGGAACGACGGTCGTGCTCATCACGCACGCGCAGGACATTGCCGACTGCGCAAAAAAGATCCACCGCATTCTCGACGGCGAGCTGATCCGCGGCGACGAGGACAAGCACCGGTACGACATGATGAAAGGAGGCGCGGCGGATGAAAAAGGTGAAGATATCGTTTTTTAATAATCTGCCTGGCTGGCTGCGCCGCACGATCGCCGGAGTGCTGATCGCCGCGCTCATCGGCGGCGGCGTGTATGGCATATTGCTCCTCGTCCGCGGCAGCGGCGGCAAGGTGAAGGTCTATCCGATCATGGAATTCTGCACAAACTATGCCGACGACCAGGCAGAGACGCAGGGGCTTGTAAAGCCCGATAAAATGCAGTCGATCTATGTATCCGAAACGCAGAAGATCACAAAGTACTATGTCCATGAGGGCGATACAGTCAAAGTCGGCGACCCGATTTTGTCCTACGACACGACGCTCACCGACCTACAGCTCGAGCGGGCGAGGATCTCCGTACAGAAGCTCGAGATCGCGCTCGACGAGGCGAACGCCAATCTTGTGAAGGTGAACAACTATCGCCTGTATGTCCCGCAGCCCGATCCTCTCCCCGACGAGGAGCCGGATACGCCGCTCACGCCGGTGGAGGTGCCGTATTTCCGCGGCGGCAGCGGCACGAAGGACAGCCCGTTCTTCTATATCTGGAGCAACAACTGCGCCTATGACAGCGCCTTTATCGACTCGCTCCTGACGAGGGCGGGCGGCAGCACGGCGTATGTTGTCTTTGAGGTGCATGACGGCGATTCTCCGGACGGTGACATTCTCCGCAGCTGGGGCATGGTGTTCGTCCGCCAGAGCGACGGCTCGGTGGCCTTTAAGGTGGACGAGGCCTACGGACGCTTTGATGACGGCACGGCGCCGGACGACGGCGGCGATATCGACGACGGCGGCAACACCTATATCGATACGACGCCGAGCTACACCTATAATGAGCTCATCTCCATGCGCCGCGAAGCGCAGGAGAAGATCTACCAGACGGAGCTCGATCTAAAAAAGGCGCGGCTCGAATACGAAACGCTCGAATTTGAGATCAACAACGGCGTGGTCTACAGCAAGATCGACGGCGTAGTGAAAACGATCCGCAGCCCGGATCAGGCGCGCGAGGAGCAGCTCCCGGCGGTACTCATTTCCGGCGGCGGCGGATACTATGTCACCGGCGCGATGAGTGAAACGGAGCTGCAAACGCTCCATGTCGGCGATACAGTCACGGTGATGTCGTGGCAGACGTATTCCCAGACCGAGGCGGAGATCGTCAGCATTTCCGAATACCCGGTCGGGGAGAACAGCGGCTACTATCACTGGAGCCAGGGCAACAGCAACGCTTCGCTCTATCCCTTCACTGTATATTTGAACGAGGACACCCCCGTGCGCGAGGGCGAGTATGTGAACATCACCTACAACCCCTTCGGCAGCAGTGCTTCCGGTGTATATCTCCAGAACATGTTCATCCTCCGCGAGGGCGGCGGGAGCTTCGTATATGTCCGTGACGCGAACGGGAAGCTTGAAAAGCGCGCCGTATCGACCGGACGATCGCTCTGGGGTTCGTATACGCAGATCAACGGCGGACTCACCGGCGAGGAATACATTGCCTTCCCGTACGGCAACAATATCCGAGCCGGAGCAAAGACCGAGATATCCGACGTCGCGTCGTTCTATAATTACTGAAAGGGGGCGGGTGCATTGCTTGAAAGCATTTCTCTGGCGTTTCAAAACGTGTGGCGGCATAAGCTGCGCTCGTTCCTTACGATGCTCGGCATTATCATCGGCATCGCTTCGATCATCACGATCGTATCCACGATCAAAGGCACGAACGAGCAGATCAAGGAAAGCCTTGTCGGCGCGGGAAACAACGCCGTTGTTGTGCAGCTCTATCAGGACAATTATCCGTATGAGGTGCAGTATAACGGCGTGCCCGCCGGCGTTTACCCGATCACCGAGGAAACGCGGCAGGAGCTCTGCAAGATCGACCACGTGAAGGGCGTTTCGCTCTTTTGCAGCCGCAATTACGCCGACGGCGTATACTATGGCAATAACAGCTTTTCCGGCAATCTCTACGGTATCGACGAGTACTATTTCGATGTGAACGGCTACTCCCTTGACCACGGCCGCAGCTTCCTCAAGGAGGACTATGCCAAGGCGAAAAAGGTCTGCATGCTCGATGCGGCGGCGGCCTCGGCGCTCTTCTCCGGCGAAGACCCGGTCGGCAAGACCGTGGAGATGCAGAGCGACAGCTTCACGGTCGTCGGCGTTGTGAAGCGTGCGCGCTCCACAACGATGCAGATCAAAACGCCGAGCGATTACTACCAGTACATGAACGAGACCGGCACGATCTTCCTTCCGCTCAAGACCTGGCCGATGCTCTATTCGTTCGACGAGCCGCAGTGCGCGGCGCTGCGCGCGGACAATACCGACAATATGACGAGTGTCGGACAGAAGGCAGGCGAGCTTCTCTCGTCCAGCCAACTCATCGGCGCGGACAAAACGCTCTCCTACCGCGGGCAGGACCTCATGGAGCAGGCGAAGAACCTGCAGGAGCTTTCCAACTCCTCCAACCGCCAGCTCATCTGGATCGCAAGCATTTCGCTGCTCGTCGGCGGCATCGGCGTTATGAACATCATGCTCGTCACCGTTACCGAGCGCACGCAGGAGATCGGTCTCAAAAAGGCCATCGGCGCGCGCCGCCGCCGCATCCTCAACCAGTTCCTCACGGAAGCGGCGGTGCTCACAAGCCTCGGCGGTATGCTCGGCGTGATCGTCGGCATCATCATGGCGCGGCTCATTTCGTCCGTCATGGGTACGCCGACGGCCATCAGTGTTCCGGCGATCCTCATCGCCGTGGTGTTCTCCATGGTCATCGGCATCGTGTTCGGCCTTCTCCCGGCGGTCAAGGCGTCCAACCTCAACCCCATCCAGGCCCTCCGGCGCGACTGACCGGGACACAGCTTTTCGCGGGGAAGCGTTTTGCCTCTGTGCTGCAATGCGGTAAATATACAAAAAAGCTCCTGGAGCTGTGCCGCGCGGCGGACGCCGACACGAAGAAAGCGGCGGTCGGTCTTCTCAAGGGAGAATCCTCCGGGTTTTCGGATATTCTCGGCATCTGCTCGGCGGCTCAGGCTCCGGGAAGGGCGACCTTCTCGGCACGCTGCCTGACGGCGCTATGGACGCCTTCGGCAAGAAATAATGCATGAAAAATCGGCTCATCCGTTTGAAACGGGTGAGCCGATTTTTTGCATGCGGAAAAAGCAGGAAAGTCAGCAGCAAAACTGCGCTATCGCGGCGTCAATATCCGCGGCGCACGAGGCGGCGATGGCCTCGTCGCCCGGCTGGAGCGGGTAGAGCGGCGCGCGGACGCCGCCGATATCCGGCGCGCCGCGAAGACGGAGGATCTCCTTGATCATGGCGTACATGTTGCCCTGCCCGGAGCACATCTTGTAAATGATGTGGCAGCAGGCGTCCTGAATGTCGCGCGCGGGGAGAATGCCGCCGCTGCGGACAAGAGTGAAGATACGCTCGTAGAGCTCCGGCATGGCGGCGTACGTACCGCCGATGCCGCCGACCGCACCCGCGGCGAGCCCGGAGAGAAGCTGCTCGTCCGGACCGTTGAAAACGATCGCGCCCTCATCGCGCCACATTTCAATATCCTGTATCGGCATGGAGGAGTTTTTCACGCCGATCACGGTCGGTACGGCGAGCATCGTGCGCAGAAGAGCGCTGTTCAGCGCTGTGCCGGCGAGCTGCGGGATGTTGTAGATGATGAAATCCGTATTCGGCGCGGCAGAGGCAATATCGGTCCAATACTGCGCGATCGCGCGGTCCGGCAGATGGAAGTAGATCGGGGGAATGGCGGCGATGCAGTCGGCCCCGGCGCTCTCGGCGTGGGCGGCAAGCTCCATGCTGTCGCGCGTGTTGTTGCAGGCGACGTGCGCGATGATCGTGACACGTCCGGCGGCCTGGGCGATGACGGCCTCCAGCAGCGCCTTGCGTTCCGCTACGGAATGATAGATGCATTCACCGGACGAACCGCCGACATAAAGGCCGTTTACACCCTTTTCGATGAGGTATTCCGTGAACGCCCGCGCACGGGCGGGCGATACTTCACCGGCGTCGTCATAGCATGCATAGAAGGCAGGGAAGATCCCCTGGTATTTATTCAGGTCTCTGGCTTTCATTGTTTTCACTCCTTGTGTGTCAGCCCTTGACGGCGCCCATCGTGATTCCCTTGGTA
>ERZ1106939.1547-NODE-1547-length-17048-cov-16.889896_pt1 | contig 17048 bp, 16 predicted proteins | sample MGYA00403669_ERZ1106939 | MGnify/ENA primary metagenome ERZ1106939 (study PRJEB35170, sample SAMEA104062447) | human gut metagenome | biome: human gut; feature: human-associated habitat; material: faeces | place: Denmark | collected 2012-09-28 ...
AGCTCGGTAAGACTACCGATCAGCGTATGGCGATGCTCCGTCAGCAGGTCACCGACCTTCTGGACAACGGCAAGATGGAAACGACCGTCACCCGCGCCAAGGAGATCAAGCCCCTGGCTGAGAAGATGATCACCCTCGGCAAGAAGGGCGATCTGGCGGCTTATCGTCAGGCGATGGCTTTCATCACCCGCGAAGACGTCTGCAAGAAGACCTTCAAGGAGCTGGCCCCCGCCTATGCTGAGCGCAACGGCGGCTATACCCGCATCGTCCGCACCGGCGTTCGCCGCGGCGACGCTGCCGAGACGGCCATCATCGAGCTGGTCTAAGCATAACAGCGTAAGTAAAAAGTCCTTTTGTATGGCAGATCGCGAAGCCATACAAAAGGACTTTTTATGCTTCTCTGCCGCATGGTCGGAAACGCCTGTTTTCCTTGCGGCGCAAAACGCCCTCTGTTGCACGCCGCAGTGCATCGGAGGGAAAAGAATGATCCGCGGCCCGTCCCGCAGGGATAAGCGCGCCGCCGGGCGCATAAGTTCCTCCGAGGGGGGCGATGGAATGACAAGAAAAAAGCGGCGGGCGCTGCTGTGTATGCTCGCCGTACCGCTGCTGGCGCTTGCGCCGCGTTCGGAGGAAAGCCTGCCGGCCTCTGCCGCGGAGCCGGCGGCTGTGCCGGAGAAATATGTGGCGCTGACCTTCGACGACGGCCCATGGCCCGAGACCACAGAGCAGCTGCTCGACGGCCTCGCGGAGCGCGGCGCCAAGGCGACCTTCTTCCTGATCGGCGAGCAGCTCGCTGGGCATGAGGACACCGTGCGCCGTATGGCGGATGAGGGGCATCAGGTCGGCAGCCATACCTTTACGCACATGGATCTCAGCCGCGGCGACCCCGCCGAGCGCCTGCGCGAGATCGCTGCGACCGACGAGACGCTGCGCGCGCTTCTTGGCGACGGCGTCTATTGGCTCCGCCCGCCGTGGGGCTTTCTCGCCCCGCAGACCGCCGCGGCAGTCGAGGTGCCGATGGTCTACTGGTCGCTGGATACGGAGGACTGGCGCAGGCTGGACGCCGACGCCGTGGCGCAGGACATCATCGACCATGCCCGCGACGGCGACATCATTCTCCTGCACGACCCTTACGCCACAAGCGTCGAGGCGGCGCTGCGCGCCATCGACGCCCTGACCCCGCAGGGCTACCGCTTTGTCACCTTAGAGGAGCTCTTTCGGCAAAAGGGCGTCGAGCCGGAGCCGGGAAAGCTCTATATCCGTCCCGACGAGCTCAAGCGGATCGCGTGAGACAGAGAAAAAGAGCTGCCGAAGCGAGGCTTCGGCAGCTCTTTTCGATTACAGTTTATCGAATATGCGCGAAAAATTACAGCATGTTGAGAACAAGCGTCAGGACGATGAACGCAGCGCCGACCCACTTGGTCGCGCGGGCGAGCTTGGCGTCCATGCTCTTGGCCTTGTTCTTCGCCATAAAGGAATCGGCCACGCCGCCGATGGCGCCGCTCAGGCCGGCGGACTTGCCGCTCTGGAAGAGCACGATGCCGATGACGATCAGACCGCAGATGAGCTGAAGAATGGTGATAAACAGTTCCATAACAGGAGACCTCCAATCAGTTGATAAACGCAGAACGCGCTGTATTCACAGGATGTAATCATACCACAGTCCCGGACAAAAAGCAAGCGGAAATTAGCAGTTTTTCACCCAAAACGCAGCGAATGTGCAAAGCCTCAAGGGACCTTGCACATTCGCAGTAAGCTCCGGCGGGAAGGAAGATCGGGATGGGGGGTGCCGGAGTTTCCTCGGTAGCGGGTAAATATGAATTTATATTCGCGAATCAAAATGATGACACAGTATAAGAGGATATTCATGCAAAGTCAATCGGTTTGATATTCAAAATTCACGCTCAATAATTAAATTTTCTTATGCAAAATGACAAGAATCCGTTGCAGATGCAAAAGAGACTTGCAATCCAAAAAGAAAAGAGATAAAATACGAAAAAATGAGTAAATACCGAATGAAAATACGTAAAACGGCTGTATACGCCGAGTAAAATCCCAAAAGTACAAGGGCGCATCTCGGCTCGTTCGCGAGATGTGCGGGAAGTGAGGATAGGATATGAATACGACCTACGGAGTGCTCAACAACTCAAGCCTGATCGTTGATACCGACAAGCTGCGCGAAAACGTGCGCACGATCCTGCGCTCGCTCCCGGCGGGGACGAAGCTCATCCCCGTCGTCAAGGATGACGCCTACGGCCTGGGAATGGTCGGCGTTGCGCGGACGCTCAGCGCCTTTCCGGAGATTGGCTGCCTTGCCGTCGCCAACGTCTCCGAGGGCGTGACGCTGCGCCGTGAGGGCATCCGTCAGGACATCCTGATCATGGGCAGCACGCTGCCGTTCCAGTATGCGCCTGCGGTCGAATGTGACCTGACCGTGACTGTCTCGCGTCTCGGTATGGTGCCGGAGCTTGCGGAGGTCTGCAAGGCGCAGAGCAAGCCGCTGAACGTGCAGATCAAACTGGAGACCGGTATGCACCGCATCGGCGTGGAGCCGGGCGAGGAGCTCGCCGCGCTGATCGGGGAGCTCAAGGCGGCGCAGGAGTGGGTCCATGTCACCGGCGCGTTCTCTCATTTCGCGTGGCCCGGCAACGCCGAGGTCTGCGAGGCGCAGTATAAGAAGCTGCTTGCCGGCGTGGAGCAGCTCAAGGCGGCGGGCATTCCGGTCCCGATGTGCCACATCAGCGCCTCGGAGAGTTCCGAGCTTTTCCCGCAGTACGCGCTCGACGCCGTGCGCATTGGCCGCCGGCTCTATATGGACCATCCGAAAAAGCCGCTCGGCAACATTCAGGAGGTCGTCTCCTGGCGCAGTTATCTCACCAACGTCAAGCAGCGCCACGCGGGCGACTCGCTCGCCTACTTCGGCAAGTACGTTTTGGATAAGGATACCGTCGTGGCGACCGTCGGCGTCGGCTACGGCGACGGCCTGAACGAAAAGCTTGTGGCGTGCCACGCGCCGGTGCTCGTGGGCGGCAAGCGCTGCCTGCTGCTGGCGTGCTGCATGGACCAGTGCTTCGTGGATGTCACCGGCGTGGAGGATGCCAAGGTCGGCGACGAGATCACCTTCTTCGGCTACGACAGCGACGGCAATTTCCTCTCCTCACAGGAAACGGCGAACCTCATCGGCGACGACGAGGGCTGCGGCCTGACCTCCGCGCTGATGCACCGCGTCGCCCGCGTATTCCACTGATTTCCGCGCGGCGTGTGCCGCATGTGCCAGTGAACGGTTATTTTTGCATACATCGTTGCATAATTTTTGATATTACGGTATAATAGCTGCAGAACCACGCATGAAATAACATACGGTGGGGGTAGGCTATGAAGAGCAAGCGACAAGAGAAGATCCTTGAACTGATCGCGCAGTACGCGATCGAAACGCAGGAGGAGCTGCTCGAGCGGCTTTCCGAATGCGGCATCCCCAGCACACAGGCAACTGTTTCCCGCGACATCAAGCAGCTGCACCTGTATAAAGAGCCGTGCGGCGGCGGACGCTACCGTTACGCCTCCTCGGCGCGCTCGACGGGCTGCGACTTTAACGACCGGCTCCAGCGCATCCTGCGCGAGTGCAGCCTGAGTGTGGACTGCGCGCAGAACCTTGTGGTCCTCAAGACGATGCCGGGGCTTGCCAGCGCGGCGGGCGCGGCTTTCGACGCGATGGACGATCTGCCCGCCATGATCGGCTGCGTCTGCGGCGACGATACGGTGCTCGTCGTCATGCGGGACGAAGCCTCGGCGCAGAGCTTCTGCGAGGAGCTGAGCGGACTGTGCAAGTAAAAAACGATCGGAAAAGGCAAGGCTTTCGCCTTGCCTTTTCTCTTGCCCTGTGCTATAGTTTTCCGAGAATCTCAGGAAGGCAGGTCACGCCATGAAAGCAGAAAGAGTCTATCCCCGCTTCACCATCACCGCCAAGGGGACCCGCTGGGTCGAGGGCGGTCACCCGTGGATCTACGCGCAGGAGATCGTCTCCGCGCCCGAGGGCGTGGAAAACGGCGCGCTCGTGGACGCGGTGAGCGAGAAAGGGAAATACCTTGGCAGCGGCTTTTTCTCCCGCGAGAGCAAGATCCGTATCCGCCTGCTCTCCCGCAACGCGAACGACCGCTTCGACGCGGACTTCTGGCGCCGCCGCATCCGCTACGCTTGGGACTACCGCAAGACGGTCATGGGCGCGGACGTTTCCTGCTGCCGCGTCATCTTCGGCGAGGCGGACGGCTTCCCCGGCCTGACGGTGGACCGCTTTGAAAACCTGCTCGTCACGCAGACCCTCTCCGTCGGCATGGAGCGCATCAAGGAGATGCTTTTCCCGCTGCTCGTCGAGGTCCTCGCTGAGGACGGCGTTGTGATCGACGGCGTTTTCGAGCGCAATGACGCGGCCATCCGCGCGCTTGAGGGTATGGAGCAGGGGAAGGGCTGGTTCCCGCTCGAGGGCAGGGACGTGCCCGCGAGCGCCGTGACGGAGATCTGCGAGAACGGCGTCTATTACCGCGTGGACGTGGAGAACGGTCAGAAGACCGGCTTCTTCCTCGACCAGAAGTATAACCGCCTCGCGGTCGCGCGCCTTGCCCGCGGCCGCCGCGTGCTCGACTGCTTCACCCACACCGGCTCCTTTGCGCTCAATGCCGCGCGGGGCGGCGCGGAGCACGTCACCGCCGTGGACATCTCGCAGAGCGCCATCGACATGGCCCGCGCGAACGCCGTGCGCAACGGGCTGGAGGGCCGCATGGACTTCCTGACCGCGGACGTGTTCGACCTTCTCACCGAGCTGGAGAAAAAGGGCGGCAAGCCGTATGACTTTATCATCCTCGACCCGCCGGCCTTCACCAAGTCGCGCAAAACGGTGAAAAGCGCCGAGCGCGGCTATAAGGACATCAACCTCCGCGCCCTGCGGCTGCTGCCGCGCGGCGGCTACTTCGCCACCGCCTCGTGCAGCCACTTCATGCCGAGCGAGCTGTTTGAAAAAATGCTGCGCTCCGCCGCGCTGGACGCGGGCGTGGAGCTGCGCCAGATCGAGGCCCGTCAGCAATCCCCCGACCATCCGATCCTCTGGAACGTGCCGGAGACGGACTACCTCAAATTCTACCTCTTTCAGGTGGTGTAAAGGAGAAGCGCCATGTACCATTGCTTTCGCCTGCATCGCGGCGACGATCTGTATGAGAGCATCCAACGCTATGCCGACGCGCATCATATCGCCGCGGGCGTCGTGCTCTCTGCCGTCGGCTGCGTCTACCGCTGGGAGCTGCGCGACGCGAGCGGCGTCGATGTGCAGAGCGGCACGGAGGATGTGGAGATCGTCTCGCTCATGGGCACGGTCAGCGAGCACGGCAGTCACCTGCACGCGAGCCTTGCCCGCCGTGACCTGAGTGTGTTCGGCGGACATCTGCGCCCCGGCTGCCTTGTGAACACCACGGCGGAGATCGTCCTCGCCGAGCTGCCGGACACCGTCTTTACCCGCGAGCGCGACGAGGCGACCGGCTACGAGGAGCTGGCGATCCGGAAAATTGATAGACAATTCTAATTGATCTGCATCTTCGATAGAAAACTTAAATACATCGCCAAATCCGGGCGCGAAAAAGAGAAAAATTTGGCGGATTTGAACAATTCCCGAAAAAGAGAAAGAAAACGGCTGCTTTGCAGCCGTTTTCTCCTCTCTCCGTTCAGAGCGCGTTAAAATCCCTGTTGACAAGCGGCGAAAAGGCGGGTATCCTGTCCTTGGTTCGTAGAAGCCCCTTGAATCCGCAGGGAGACTGGGGGTGGAGATGGCTCTGGAAAATCTCAGCAATGAGTGCCGAAGGTGTAAGGCCCCGCACGGGTTGAATCTCTCAGGCAAAGAGGACAGGGCAGGAAACCGCTATGCGGTTTTGCTGCGCTGTTTTTTCATGGATGGGAATTTGGATCAGGGCTGTCGATTTCTTCGGCGGCCCTGTTTTTTGCTTTGTCTGCAAAGCGAGAGGAGGAAGAAAAGCGGGGCACAATATTTTTAGGAGGAAATTTCCCATGACTGAAACACTTCTCCCCATTGTGCAGAAGATCAACGGCTACCTGTCCGACTACATTCTGGTCGCGCTGCTCATCGCCGTTGGTCTGTGGTACTCCATCAAGACCCGCTTCGTGCAGGTCCGTCACTTCAAGGAGGGCTGGAACAGCGTGTTCGGCAGCCTCAGTCTCCGCGGCGGAAAGCAGGAGAGCGGCATGAGCTCCTTCCAGGCGCTCGCCACCGCCATTGCGGCGCAGGTCGGCACCGGCAATATCGTCGGCGCGTCCGGCGCGATCCTCACCGGCGGCCCCGGCGCCATCTTCTGGATGTGGGTCATCGCCTTCCTCGGCATGGCGACCATCTACGCGGAAGCCACGCTCGCGCAGGAAACGCGCACCGTGGATAAGGACGGCAACGTCCTCGGCGGCCCTGTTTACTATATCACCACCGCCTTCAAGGGCGGCTTCGGCAAGTTCCTTGCGGGCTTCTTCGCCGTCGCCATCATTCTGGCGCTCGGCTTCTTCGGCTGCATGGTGCAGTCCAACTCCATCGGCGAGACCTTCTCCAACGCCTTCAACGTGCCGACGTGGATCATCGGCGTGGTGCTCGTCGCCATCTGCGGCTTCATCTTCCTCGGCGGCGTGCAGCGCCTCGCCTCCGTGACCGAGAAGATCGTGCCCATCATGGCGGCTGTTTTCCTGACCGGCGGACTGATCGTCCTCATCGCCCGCATCAAGTACGTCCCCGCGACCTTCGGCATGATCTTCCGGTATGCCTTCGCTCCGCAGGCCATCATCGGCGGCGGCTTCGGCGCAGCGCTGAAAATCGCGCTCTCCCAGGGCGCGAAGCGCGGCCTGTTCTCCAATGAGGCCGGTATGGGCTCCACGCCTCACGCCCACGCGCAGGCCAACGTCAAGAATCCCCACCAGCAGGGCGTCGTCGCCATGATCGGCGTGTTCATCGACACCTTCGTGGTCCTCACGCTCAACGCCCTCGTCATCATCTCCACCCTCTACACCGAGGGCGGCCCGCTCCACGGCTGCGGCGCGGCTGCGGCGCAGGACGTGCTCAAGAAGACCAACCTCGCCCAGACCGCCTTCGGCGTCGTCTTCGGCGAGAGCGCGGGCGCGATGTTCGTCGCGGTCTGCCTGTTCTTCTTCGCTTTCTCCACCATCCTCGGCTGGAACCTCTTCGGCAAGATCAACATGGCTTATCTCTTCGGTCAGAAGTCCACGGTCGTCTACACCGTCATCGCGCTGGTGTTCATCTTCCTCGGCACGCTGACCTCCAGCGACCTCGTGTGGGAACTGAGCGATATGTTCAATAACCTCATGGTCATCCCCAATGCCATCGCCCTCTTTGCCCTGACGGGACTGGTCGTCAAGCATGTGAACGGCACGCCCGAGGCGGACCGCTGGGAGTAATTTCTCCCGAAAACAGCAGATAAAAAATCGCTTCCCGATCAGGGAAGCGATTTTTTACGTTATTTGACCACACCGAACCGATAGAGCTCGTCGCGCCATTGCACATAGTAGGGCGCGCGGACATGAACGCCGTCGCCGGAGTAGTCGGCGCGCAGCGCGCCGCTCTCGTCGTCGAAGAGCGGATTGAGGTCGAGGTAGAAGATCGTTTTGCCGTCCGCCAGCTGCGCGATGGCGGCATTGCGCTCGTTGATGACCTCGTTTTTGAAGTAGGAGCTATCCGACTTTTTCTGCGTGGTGTGGAAGATGGACTGGATGAAAATGACCGCGTCGGGCTGCTTTTCGCGCACGAGATCGAGCAGCGATTTGTACTGGGCCGCCCAGTCCGCGGCGGTGTAAGCGCCGATCTCGTTGATGCCGAGAAGGATATAGACCTTGCCGAACTGCCTCGTGCCGAGCGCCTCGGCGAGCGTGACCTTTTTGCCGTCCAGCTCGATGAAGTTCTTTTCCATGGCGTCCTTTACCGTCAGACCGTTCTTGGTGAAGTAGGTCGCGTTGCCCAGCCCCGCGTAGTCGTGGAAGCCGTCGGTGTGCGAGTCGCCGAGAAAGAGCGCGTCGTCAAAATAGCTCGCGTCCACCGTGGTAAATTGGCTGACCGGCTCCTCCGGCTCGTCGGGGATCACCGGATCGACCACCTCGGGCGGCTGGGGCAGGAGATCGGGCACGGGGCTTGGGATCGGCTCGGACACGCCGGGGATCGTCCACGGAAAGACGCCGCTCTCGGCGGCATCAAAAAAGGCGGCGATGGCGGGCGTATTCTCGCCCAGCGCGTCGAGATACTGCTCGTAAGCGCCGGTGGGGTCGAGCGCGGTGAAGGAATTGAGCGCTGCGGCGCTCACCGCGCACAGCCACAGCAGGGGAGAAAAGTGGGACATGGAAAGACCTCCTTCAGAAAAATTCAGAAGCGGGCGTAGAGGAACGGGTTGCCCGTGCCGGTTGCGATGAGATAGAGACACAGCCAGAACACCGCGAACAGCGGCAGCCAGACGAGCGGCGTCGCGCGGTACTTTTCATAGAAGCGGCGCGGCCACGGCGTGGCGAGGAGAATGCCGAGAGCAAAGAGCCACCAGTAGCTTTTGAGCTGGCGCAGAAGATCGCCGGCAAACACGCTCTCGCCGCTGCTGAGGAAGGGATAGAGACGGGAGAAGTAGTCCCCCAGCTCGCCGAGATCAGAGATGCGGAACACCACCCACGTCTGCGGAATAAGAAAGAGAAAATAGAGACGCGAGAGGAAGCGGTGACGCTCTAAAAAGCCGCCGATGCAGAACTTTTCCAGCGCGATGAACACAAAGAGCACAAGGCCCCACAGAACGAAATTCCACGCCGCGCCGTGCCAGAGACCCGTGAGCGTCCATACAACGAACAGGCTCAGAAGGAGTCGGCGCTTGCCGTTCCTGCTGCCGCCGAGCGGGATATAGAGGTAGTCGCGGAACCAGATGCCGAGCGTGATGTGCCAGCGCCGCCAGAATTCGGAGATGGAGCGTGAGCAGTAGGGCAGGTCGAAGTTGCGCGGGATCACAAAGCCGAGCATACGGGCAAGCCCCATCGCCATGAGCGAGTAGCCCGCGAAGTCGTAGTAAAGCTGCAGGCTGTAGCCCACCGCGCCGAACCACGCCAGCGGCGCGGAAAGATAGGCGAAGCCGATACGTTCGAGCGCCGTCCACAGCGAGGCGAGCTGGTCGGCTAGAACGACCTTGCAGCCAAGCCCGACCACAAAAAGCGAAAAGCCGCTCTCGACCGCCGCGCGGGAGAAGGGACGATTCGTGTGCAGCTCCGCGCTCACATCGCGCAGGCGCAGGATGGGACCCATGACGAGCTGGGGGAACATTGCCTGAAAGGCGGCATAGTCCAAAAGGCTGCGCTCGGCCTCGGCGTCGCCGCGGTAGACGTCCGCGACGTAGGCGATGCTCTGAAATACATAGAAGCTCACGCCGAGCGGCAGGGCGACGCGGAAAAAGGAAAAGTCGGTATTCGTCAGTCTGCCCAGATTTTCCAGAAACCAACCCATGTACTTGAAATAAAAGAGACTGCCCACATCGCACGCGAGCGCGAGGATGAGCCAGGCGCGCCGCTCGTCGCCGTGCGCGTCCTCGATCAGCCGCCCCGCGGCAAAGTTGACGAGAATGAGCGCGACCAGCACGAGAAGCGCGCCCGTACCAGCGCCGAGCCAATAGAAGAGCAGGCTCCCCAGTGCGAGCACAGCGTTGCGGAAGCGGGCAGGGACAATATAGTATACCGCCAGAAAGGCGGGCAGAAAATAAAAGAGAAACGGTAAGGTCGAAAAGCTCACGGTGGATGCTCCTACAGTAAAATGAAAAAGGAAGAGTGGTTTACAAACTGCGGAATGCGTGCTACAATATCCGCGCCGCAAGCCGCTGCAATACCTTATTGTAGGTGCTTCGGCGCCGTTCGTCAACAACAAAACGGTTACAAATTTCAGGAAATGAGCAGGAGGCGGGCGAGTCGGTGAGTAAGGAAAAAATTTTTGCGCTGCTCAGCGCGCAGGCGGGAGACTTTGTCTCCGGCGAGGACATCTCCGCGCAGCTCGGCATCTCCCGCGCGGCGGTGTGGAAGGCGGTCAGCGCCCTGCGGCGCGACGGCTACACCATTGAGGCGCAGACGGGGTTGGGCTACCGGCTGGCGGATTCGCCGGACGTGCTCAGCGAGCGCGAGCTGCGCCGCCGCCTCGGCGAGACGAAAATAGTCGGGCGCACACTTGAGTGCTTTGAGAGCGTGGATTCCACGAACAGCTATCTCAAGCGCATTGCCGCGGAGGGCGCGCCGGACGGCGCGGTGGCGGTGGCCGACGAGCAGACTGCGGGGCGCGGACGGCGCGGCCGCAGCTTTTCCAGCGGCCCGGGGCGCGGCGTGTATCTCTCGGCGCTGCTGCGCCCGCAGCTCGCGCCGGAGAAGATACTGCCGCTCACGGCACTCGGCGCGGTGGCGGCCTGCGATGCGGTGGAGCGCACCTGCGGCGTGCGGCCGCAGATCAAGTGGACGAACGATCTTGTCCTGAACGGCAAGAAGCTCAGCGGCACGCTCACCGAGCTGTCGCTCGAGGGTGAGAGCGGTGCGCTGCAATACGCCGTCATCGGCATCGGCGTCAACTGCAACAATGCGTCGGAGGACTTCCCGCCGGAGCTCCGCGAGGTGGCGACCTCGCTCTATCTGGAGACAGGGAAGCGCGTGCAGCGCGCGGCGTTAGCCGCCGCGCTCATTGAGGAGCTTGACAAGCTCTACGCCGCGCTGCAAAGCGGCGACACGGCGTCCTACCTTACGGCCTACCGCCGCGACTGCCTGACGCTCGGACGCGAGGTGCAGCTTTTATGGCAGGATGTAAAGGAGAAGGTCACGGCGCTGGACGTGGACGATCAGTTCGGCCTTGTCGTGCGCCGCGCGGACGGAACGGTCGAGACCATCCGCACGGGGGAGGTCTCCGTGCGCGGTCTATACGGCTATGTGGAATAAAAAGGAGACGCTATGGCAAAGAGACTCTGGGAACTGTTTTATACCTTCGCCAAGGTCGGCGTGATGACCTTCGGCGGCGGCTACGCGATGCTGCCTATTTTGCAGCGCGAGGTCGTAGAGAATAAGGGATGGGCGACGGAGGAGGAGCTGGCGGACTGGTTCGCCATCGGTCAGTGTACCCCGGGCGTTATCGCGGTGAACACCGCGACCTTTGCGGGGCGCAAGGTGCTCGGCAATATCGGCGGCGTGGTGGCTACCCTCGGCGTCGTGTTTCCCTCGCTCATTATTATATCCCTCCTCGCCGGCGTTATCACGACCTTTGCCGAGGTCGCTTGGGTCAAAAACGCTTTTGCGGGCATCCGTGTGTGCGTGTGCGTGCTGATCTTTAACGCGGTGGTGAAGCTGTGGAAGAAGTCGGTCGTCGACAAAAAGACGCTGGCGCTCTACGCGCTCATCCTGCTCGCGTCGCTGCTCACCGACCTTTCGCCGGTGATCTTCGTGCTGTTCGCGGCGGTCAGCGGCATTGTGCTGCAGGTCGCGCTCAAGAAAGGCGGTGAGGCGGAATGATGCTCTATTTACAGCTCTTCTGGGAATTTTTCAAGACCGGCCTTTTCGCCATCGGCGGCGGCATGGCCACACTTCCGTTCCTCTACGATATGGCGGATAAGACCGGCTGGTTCACCCGCGCGCAGCTCGCGGACATGATCGCCGTGTCCGAGTCCACCCCCGGCCCCATCGGCGTCAACATGGCGACCTACGTCGGCTTCCTGACCGGGGGCGTGCCCGGTGCGGTGACGGCGACCGTCGGCCTCATTGCGCCGAGCGTCATTGTGATCCTCATCGTCGCAGCCTTCCTGCAGGCGTTCCGCGACAGTAAGTACGTCGCGGGTGCGTTCTACGGCCTGCGTCCCGCGTCCACCGCGCTCATCACGGCGGCGGGACTTGTCGTCGTGCGCGAGACCTTCTGGCTCACCGGCGGCGTGCTCTTCTGGCAGGGGATCATCCTTGCCGCCGTGCTGCTCGTGCTCACGCGCTGGGTCAAGCAGACGAAGAACTGGCACCCCATCGTGTTCATCGGACTCTCCGCCCTCGTGGGCGTGGTGTTCCGCTTTGCGGGCGCGTAAATGCAAAAAGAAAAAGCAGCCGGCCGGCTGCTTTTTTTGCTGTGTGCCTTGCTCAGTCCTCGCTCGCGATGTGGCTGGCGATGCGCTGCATGATCATGTCGAGCGCGACGAGGTTGTGCCCGCCCTCGAGCACGATGATGTCCGCGTACTTGCGGCTCGGCTCAACGTACTGCTCGTGCATGGGCTTGACGGTCGTGAGGTACTGCGTGATGACGCTCTCGAGCGTGCGGCCGCGGTCGCGGATGTCGCGCAGGGCGCGGCGCAGGATGCGCACGTCGGCGTCGGTCTCGACGAAAATTTTAATGTCGAACATATCGCGCAGGGTCGGATCCTGGAAAATGAGGATGCCCTCGACGATGATGACCTTGGTGGGGAAGACCTCAACGGTCTCGTCCGTGCGGTTGTGGTCCACATAGGAGTAGACGGGGCATTGGATGCTGCGGCCCGCCTTGAGCGCCTTGAGGTGCTCGACGAGCAGGCTCGTTTCAAAGGCGTCGGGATGGTCGTAGTTGACCTTGGAGCGCTCCTCGTAGGTCTTGCCGTCCTGCCGCTTATAGTAGCTGTCGTGTCCGATGACGGTGACGGCGTCGCCGAAATGCTCCTTGAGATGGCGCGTGAGCGTGGTCTTGCCGGAGCCGGTGCCGCCGGCGATGCCGATGAAAATGGTGCTCATAGGCGTGATATCCTCCCCCGTTGTTCGCTTGTCTGTCTCTATTATAAAAAGCGCGGCGGCAAATTGCAAGGGCGATCGACCGCCGACGAAAAAAATTCCTCGAAAAAAGGGAAGAACGGTTGACGGCGGGGCAAAAAGAAAGTATTATGTAAATAAGTTTTTCGCGCGGGCGCCCTGCGTCCGTGTTTTCGGGAGGATAATGTATGGACCTCATCAAATGCCCCGTCTGCGGAGAAAAGTATTCCTCAAGCTATCGCCGCTGTCCCTTCTGCGAAGAGGAGGATCGTCCGCGCAAGGTGTCCGGCAAGCGCAGAGGCGGGCATCACGTCGCGGAACGAAAGCACACGCACTCCGCCCGCGGACCGCTCATCGCGGTGCTGCTGGTGGTGCTGGCCGTCTTTTCCTGGTATCTCTTCGGCGGCAAATTCATGGAAAAAATTCAGGAGGACCGCGCGAACGATGTGGAGAACGTCGACCCCGCGCCGGTCGACCCGACGCCCGTCGATCCCGCGCCGGTCGACCCGACGCCCGATGACCCGACGCCCGACGAGCCTGCCCCGCCGGTGGTGGAGGACCCGGAGCCGGCGACGCCCACGGTCGATCCCTCGGCGCTGACGGTCGGGACGAACGTCGGCACGACGCTGAAGAAGGACGACAGCGGCCGCTTCGACTGCACGATCCGGATGAGCGATTCCATTCAGCTCATTCTGCGCGGCGCCGACGCGGCGGCGACCTGGTCGAGCGAGGACACCTCCGTGGTGACGGTCAGCGCGGACGGCAAGCTCAAGCCGGTCAAGGCCGGCACGGCCAACGTGACGGCGAGCGTCGGCGGCGCCACGGTCCGCTGCGTGGTGCGCATCAACAATTAAAGGCTGACAGAGAACGACCCCTCGGGGTCGTTCTCTGAGGCTGTCGAAAAAGTGGCAAAGCCACTTTTTCGAGAAAGATTCGCTGCGCTCTGCGCCTCGGTTGTCCGCTGACAGCGGACAATTCGACGCTCGCTCCGCGCAAAGTGTTTTCTGCCACGCACAGGTCGCGGCAGAAAACGGATCAAACATCTTTCGCGTCTGCGGACGCGAAACTCTGCGAGGCTTTCCGATAGACTGAGAACGACCCCTCGGGGTCGTTCTGCTTTTTGCTGTGCAAAAGCACAGCAAAAATTGAAATGCGCCCTTTCCTCGCCCCTGTGGGGCAACCGGAAAGGATGCACAAAAGCTTCATGCGTCGGCATTTGCGCCGATTTGCGATGCGGTGCGCGTGCATGAAGTTTTATACACTGTCTATTGAAAGTGCGTTGGTTTTGTGATAAGATAACCTTGTACCAATAGTACCTGAAAAATAACGGATGGAAACGATACCATGGATCGACGGAGCTTGCTGGACCGCGCGGCGAAAAGCGCGGAGGAGCGTGTGCTTTTGGGGCACATATTGGATAAATATGACCAGTGCCGGCAGCGGAACCTGCCAACGAACACAGCATTTTTAAGCCCGGCCGAGGCGCAGGGCGCGCGGGACCTGCTCCGCGCCGCCGCGATCCACGAGGGCTTCGCCCTCCTCGGCGGCTACGAGGGCGCGGAGCGCCGGATGCTCTTTTTCCTGCCCGACTGGCAGGAGGAGGCCGACGCGTCCGACGCGATGGCGTTTCTCCGCGCGGCGTGGCACGAGAGCGAGCACCCCACGCACCGCGACCTGCTCGGCAGCCTCATGGCGCTCGGCGTAGAGCGCGAGACGCTCGGCGACATCCTCGTGAGCGAGGGGAGCGCCGACCTCATTGTGAGCGCGGGCGTCGCGCAATATCTGCTCGACAACTGGACGGGCGCGGGGCGCACGGCGCTGCGCCTGACGGCCATCGGCGCGGACGCGCTGCGCGTGCCGGAGCAGAAGGTCAAGGAGATCCGGGACACGGTGGCGACGCTGCGGCTCGACGCCGTGACCGCCGTGGGCTTTTCCATGAGCCGCGGCAAGGCTGCGGAGCTGATCGCCGCGGGACGTGTGCAGAAAAACTATCGCGAGGTCACCAAGGGCGACGCGAGCGTGGCACAGGGCGACGTCATTTCCGCGCGGGGACTGGGAAAATTTGAGGTCGCCGAGGTCGGCGGCCTGAGCAAAAAGGGGCGCACGGGCATTCTGCTGCGCCGGTATCTGTAAGGAGAAGCAAGATGGAACAGAAGAAGATTGACCGCATCAACGAGCTTGCCAAGCTCGCGAAGGAGCGGGAGCTGACCGACGAGGAGAAGGTCGAGCGCGCGGCGCTGCGGCAGGAGTATGTGAATTCCGTGCTCGGCGACCTGCGAAATCAGCTCAACAACACCTATGTGATGGACGAAAAGGGCAACAAGACCAAGCTCACCCGGTGGAGCGAGGACCGTAAGCTGGGCAAGTAGATCCGACGTTTTTCGCGCCCGCGGGCGCGTATGCTGAAAAGAGGGAGGACAAGCGCCATGGAGCATTTTGATCTCGCCGCCTTTTATGGCGGCAGCGCAACGGAGCTGTACCGCACGCTCGGCGCGCACCGCACGCCGGACGGCTGGGTGTTCCGCGTCTGGGCGCCGCACGCGGGGAGCGTGAGCGTTGTGGGCGATTTCTGCGCGTGGGACCCCGCCGCGCATCCGATGCGCCGCCTCGACGGCGGCATCTGGGAGACGGAGGTCGCGGGCCTTTCAGAGTATGACACCTATAAGTTCGCCGTCACCGCGCAGAGCGGCGCGGTGACCTTCAAGGCCGACCCCTACGCCTTCCACGCCGAGACGCGCCCCGGCACGGCGAGCAAGCTCTACGAGCTTGCGGGCTACGACTGGGGCGACGGCGCGTACCTTGCGGCAAAGCAGCCGGTCTATGACCGTCCGCTCAACATCTACGAGGTCCACCTCGGAAGCTGGCGCACGGATCCCGGCGACCCTAACGGCTGGTACAAATACGAGGACATCGCGCCGCAGCTCGTGAAGTACTGCAAGGAGCACGGCTACAACTGCGTCGAGCTTATGCCGCTGAACGAGTACCCCTGCGACGAAAGCTGGGGCTATCAGGCGACCGGATTCTTCTCGCCGACCTCCCGCTATGGAACCGCCGAGGGTCTGAAAAAGTTGGTGAACACCTGCCACAAGAACGGTATTGCAGTGCTGATGGACTACGTTCCGGTGCATTTTGCGGTGGACGGCTACGCGCTGGCTCAGTTCGACGGCACTCCGACCTACGAGTCGCAGTTCAAGGACATCGCGTTCAGCGAGTGGGGAAGCTGCAACTTCGATTTCACGAAGGGTCCGGTATGCAGCTTCCTGAAGTCTGCGGCGAACTACTGGCTGACGGAATACCACTTCGACGGGCTTCGCATGGACGCTATCAGCCGCGTTATCTACTACATGGGCGACCCGTCCCGCGGCGAGAACGTGTGCGGCGTGAAGTTCCTGAAATCGCTGAACCGCGGGCTGAAGTGGATCCATCCGTCCGCGATACTCTGCGCGGAGGATTCCACGGATTACCCGATGGTAACAAAGCCGGTGGACGAAGGCGGTCTCGGATTCGACTACAAGTGGGACATGGGCTGGATGAACGACACGCTCAACTACTTCCGCACCCCGCCGGACGAGCGCGTGAACCACTACCACAAGCTGACATTCTCGATGATGTACTACTACAGCGAGAAGTACATACTCCCGCTTTCCCACGACGAGAACGTACACGGCAAGGCTACCGTCATTCAGAAGATGTACGGCGATTACGACGATAAGTTCCCGCAGGCGAGGGCGCTTTATATGTACATGTACGCGCACCCGGGCAAGAAGCTGAATTTCATGGGAAGCGAGCTTGCGCAGTTCCGCGAGTGGGACGAGAAGCGCGAGCAGGACTGGGATATCCTGAAGTACCCCATGCACGACGGATTCATGCATTTCATGAAGAAGCTGTGCAATATGTACCTTGAGATACCGTCGCTCTCCCGCTGGGACGACGCTCCGGAGGGCTTCCGCTGGCTGGACTGCGACAGTGCGCTCAAGCGCTGCTACACCATGCTCAGAAGCTGCGACGGAGGCGCTCCGGTGGCTGCGGTGTTCAATCTCTCCGACCGCGTGCAGGACGGCTACGTACTGAACATCGGGCAGGGCAAGCGGCTGAAGCTGCTGCTTGATTCCACCGAGGACAGGTACGGCGGCTGCGCTCCGCACTATCCCGGAAGTATGACCGCCGATCAGAACGGAAATGTGAAGCTGAGCGTCCCGAGGTACTCCGCGGCGTATTACGAGGTAGCCGACTCTGTTCCGAAGGGAAACGCAGGCGGT
>ERZ1106939.1557-NODE-1557-length-16950-cov-4.813613_pt1 | contig 16950 bp, 19 predicted proteins | sample MGYA00403669_ERZ1106939 | MGnify/ENA primary metagenome ERZ1106939 (study PRJEB35170, sample SAMEA104062447) | human gut metagenome | biome: human gut; feature: human-associated habitat; material: faeces | place: Denmark | collected 2012-09-28 ...
TCCCGGCAGAGGATGGCGGCGATTTGTACCTCATTAACGGCAATATGCTCCCGCTGAAAAATGCCGGGGCTTTTGCAAATACACCTACCGATGACGGAAAGGAGGAAAAATCCGATGAAGAAATTCTGGAATTGGAAGACCCGAACGGTGACCAATCAGGAGACACAGGAGCAGGTTCCGGAGAGGACGCTGTTTCTGGACGGGACCATCGCCGAGGAAAGCTGGTTTGACGATGATGTCACCCCGCAGCTTTTCAAGGACGAGCTCATGTCTGGCAGTGGCAACATCACCGTGTGGATCAACAGTCCCGGTGGTGACTGCGTGGCGGCGGCTCAAATCTACAATATGCTCATGGACTACAAGGGTGATGTGACCGTGAAAATCGATGGCATTGCGGCATCCGCAGCATCCGTCATCGCTATGGCAGGCACGAAGGTGCTGGTGTCCCCGGTGTCCATGCTTATGATCCACAACCCCATGACTGCGGCATTCGGCAATTCGGAGGAAATGCAGAAAGCCATCGAGATGCTCTCAAGCGTGAAGGATTCCATCATCAACGCCTATGAGATCAAGACGGGGCTGTCTCGTGCAAAACTGTCTCATCTCATGGATGCGGAAACATGGATGGACGCAAACAAGGCTGTGGAACTCGGCTTTGCGGACGAAATCATGCAGAGAAACTCGGAATCCGAAGAGGTACCCACGCCTGCCGTTTCCATGCTGTATTCCAAGGCGAATGTGGTGAACTCTCTCATGGAGAAGATCGCCGCAAAATGCGCCATCACCCCGAAACCCACCCGTACACAAAAAGCCGATGACCTTATAGATCGGCTCAATCTTATTAAAAACTGGAGGTAATTCAATATGACGATCAACGAACTGCGTGAAAAGCGCAACCAGGCTTGGAACGCTGCAAAGGCATTTGTGGAGACCAAGCGTGATAAGGACGGTCTGCTTTCCGATGAGGATGCTGCGACCTATGCTCAGATGGAAAAGAAGGTGCAGGACTACAGTGCCGAGATCGAGCGCATGGAAGCCATGTCCGCAATGGAGGCGCAGCTGAACAGACCCACTTCCTCTCCCATCACCGAAAAGCCCATGAACGGCAAGTCCACCGCTGACGAGAAGCCCAAGACCGGTCGTGCTTCCGATGCCTACCGCACCGGAATGCTCACCGCCCTTCGCAGCAACTTCCACCAGGTGAGCGATGTCCTTCGCGAGGGTGTTGACGCTGACGGCGGCTACCTCGTACCCGAAGAGTATGATTCCCGCCTCATTCAGACGCTTTCCGAGGAAAACATCATGCGAAAGCTCGGTCATACCATCACCACATCCGGTGAGCATAAGATCAACATTGCAGCGACTGCGCCTGCCGCTGCGTGGATCGAGGAAGGCGGTGCACTCTCTTTCGGTGACGCAACCTTTGCACAGATCCTTCTGGATGCGCATAAACTCCATGTTGCCATCAAGGTGACCGAGGAACTGCTCTACGACAATGCGTTCAAGCTGGAGGATTACATTCTCACCGAGTTCGGCAAGGCACTCGCCAATGCCGAGGAGGACGCATTCCTCAACGGTACCGGTGTCGGTCAGCCCCTCGGTCTGTTTGCGGAGACCGGTGGCGGTCATGTGGCAGAAACGCTGACTGCGGCACTCAAGAGCGATGATCTCATCACCCTCATCCATGCACTGAAGCGTCCCTACCGCAAGTCTGCCTCTTTCATCATGAACGACAAGACCATCGCACAGATCCGCAAGCTGAAGGACAACAACGGTGCGTATATCTGGCAGCCTTCCTATCAGGCAGGCGAACCGGACCGCATTCTCGGCTACACGGTTCATACCTCTGCGTATGCTCCGGAGAATGCTATTGCGTTCGGCGATTACAGCTACTACAACATCGGCGACCGCGGCACCCGTTCCTTCAAGCAGCTCAACGAGCTGTTCGCGGGCAACGGTATGATCGGTTTCGTGGCTAAGGAACGTGTGGACGGCAAACTTATTCTCCCCGAAGCCGTTCAGATTCTCAAGCTGAAAACCGAATAAGGAAGGAGGCGGCGGTGATGGACGAGCTTCTTTCCAAAGTAAAAGCCAACCTTATCCTGGAACACACGGCGGATGATGCCTTGCTGAAAAGCTACATCACCGCCGCTGTTTCTTACGCCGAAAGCTACCAGCACATCCCGGAGGGCTACTACAAGGAGAACCCCATGCCGCCCACCACGGAGCAAGCCGTCATCATGCTGTCATCCCACTTCTATGAAAGCCGGGACGGCAGCACGGGCGGCTTCTTTGCGGATAACACCGGAGCAGCACAGCAGGTGTGGAACACGGTCAATCTGCTGCTCCGCTTGGATAGGCGGTGGCAGGTATGAGCTTCGGGAAAATGAACGGCTTTGCCGACATCGTGGAAACCCGCCAAGTCAAGGACAGCGAGGGCTTCACCCATTCCGAGGATGAAGTCCTCGCTTCCGTCCGTGTGTACCGGGAAGGTCGGCATGGCAGTCAGCGTTGGGCAAACCTCGCCGCATTCAGCGAAGCGACCGACCTGTTCCGCTTTCGGTGTATTCCTGGGCTGACGGTCACTACCGACCAGTTTCTCATTTGTGACGGAGAGCGATTTAATATCATCTCTGTTGAAAATGTGAAAGGTCGTGGTATGTACATCGAGGTTTTAGCGAAAAGGAGTGAACCTACCATTGGCAAAAGCTGAAATGAAAATGCCGGAGGATTTCCTTCTGAAGATCTCCAAGCTCGGCAGCAACTTTGACAGCGTTGCGGATACCGTCCTGCAGGCCGGTGGCGAGGTCGTGCTGAAAAAGGTCAAGAGCAATCTTTCCTCCGTTATCGGCAGAGGGACAAAGTTCAAATCCCGCACCACGGGCGAACTGGAAGGCGCACTCGGCCTTTCTCCCTCCAAGCTGAACCGGGACGGAAACCACGACATCAAGGTCGGTTTCGCCGAACCTCGCTCGGACGGCGGCAGCAACGCCAAACTTGCCAACATTCTCGAATACGGCAAGCACGGTCAGCCTGCAAAACCGTTTCTGAAACCTGCGAAAACGGCGTCCCGGCAGGAATGCATCGATGCCATGACCAAGGCACTGGATGAGGAGGTGGAAAAGCTGTGAGCCTGCTATCCGATTTACAAACCATCGCCGAGCATTGCGGTGTTCCAGTGGAAACGGGTGTGTTCTCCGGCAAAGCACCGGACACCTATCTGGTCATCACGCCGCTGTCGGACAACTTAGAGCTTCACGCTGACAACGCTCCCGGCTGCGAAACGCAGGAGGTACGGCTGTCCCTGTTCACAAAGGGCAGCTACACAAAACTGAAAAACGCGATTGTCCGCGCCTTGCTGGGTGCGGATTTTTATATTACCGACCGCCGGTACATCGGCTTTGAAACCGAAACCGGCTATCATCACTACGCCATTGATGTGGCACAAATCTATGAATTGGAGGTTTAAGACATGGCAACCATCGGTCTTGACAGACTCTATTACGCCAAAATCACCGAGGACGCAAGCGGCGAGGAAACCTACGCTTCTCCGGTGCAGCTGGCAAAGGCCATGACCGCAGAGCTTTCTGTGGAACTGGCGGAAGCGACTCTCTACGCCGACGACGGTGCGGCAGAGATCGTAAAGGAATTCAAAAGCGGCACGCTGTCACTCGGCGTGGATGACATCGGTGCGACCGCCGCATCCGACCTGACAGGTGCGACCATCGACAAAAACGGCGTGGTCGTCTCCGCAAGCGAGGACGGCGGCGAACCCGTAGCGGTGGGCTTCCGTGCAAAGAAGTCCAACGGCAAATACAAGTATTTCTGGCTTTACCGTGTGAAGTTCGGCATCCCGGCCACCAACCTCGCCACAAAGGGCGACAGCATTACCTTCTCCACACCCACCATTGAGGGAACCATTCTGCGCCGCAACAAGCCGGACGCCAAGGGTGTGCATCCCTGGAAAGCAGAGGTCACCGAGGGCGATACCACCGTGACGGCGGCCACCATTTCCAACTGGTATAAGACGGTATACGAGCCGACCTATGCGGCATCACCCGAGAAATCCACTTAACGGAGGTAACTTATGATGGATAACGAAAGAACCGCAACCATTACCATCGGCGATGAGGAGTACACCCTGCTCCTGACCACCAAGGCTACCAAGGAAATCGCCGGTCGCTATGGCGGGCTGGAAAACCTCGGCGAGAAGCTGATGAAGTCCGAAAACTTTGAAATGGCAATCGGCGAGATCGTGTGGCTTATCACGCTTCTGGCAAATCAGAGCATCCTCGTCCACAACCTCAAGGATAAAGAGCATCCCAAGGAGCTGCTCACGGAGGATGTGGTGGAGCTTCTGACCACGCCCCTCGACCTCGCCGGATACAAAACCGCCATTACGGAAGCGCTCTACAAGGGCACCAAGCGGAATGTGGAAAGTGAGAAAGACGCAAAAAACGCACAAGTCGGGTAACAGTCTCCGATGCGGAGCTGTTTACCCGGCTTCTTTATTACGGTCTTGCCCACCTTCATCTCAGCCAGGATGAAGTGTGGCTGATGCCGTTTGGACTTCTGCTGGATCTGTGGGAGTGCCACAAGCAGTATAACGGGCAGGCTGTTCCTGCTCACGAACACTACATTGACGATATTATCCCGGATGGCATTTAAGGAGGTGACGGTACATGGCAGATAGTTTCGGACTGAAGATCGGTCTTGAGGGCGAAAAGGAATTCAAAAAAGCGCTGGCGGACATCAACCAGTCCTTCAAGGTGCTCGGCTCCGAAATGAAGCTCGCCACCTCTCAGTTCGATAAGAACGATAAATCCGTGGAGGCTCTCGCCGCACGGAATAAGGTGCTGCGAAAAGAGATCGATGAGCAGACAACAAAAATCGACACCCTTCGCAAGGCTCTGCAGAATGCCGCCACCTCTTTCGGAGAGAACGACCGCCGCACCCAGAACTGGCAGATCCAACTCAACAATGCCGAGGCCGCCCTCAACGATATGAACCGGGAGCTGGATGAAAACGAGAAAGCTATCAAGGAGGGCGGCAAGGCTGCGGAGGAATCCGGCAGCAAGTTTGAAGGCTTCGGCAAGGTTCTCAAAACCGTAGGTGTGGCACTCGGTGCTGTGGCCGTCGCCGCAGGTGCTGCCGCCGTGAAACTCGGCAAAGAGGTCATCGCCGCCTATGCTGACTATGAGCAGCTGGTCGGCGGTGTTGACACCTTGTTCAAGGACTCCTCGCAGGAGATCCAGCGGTATGCCGCCAACGCATACAAAACGGCAGGACTTTCCGCCAACGAGTACATGGAGACGGTAACGGGCTTTTCCGCAAGCCTCATCCAGTCCCTCGGCGGCGATACCGAGAAAGCCGCAAAGTATGCGGATATGGCAATTACGGATATGTCCGACAACGCCAATAAGATGGGTACGGATATGTCCTCCATTCAGAATGCCTACCAGGGCTTTGCCAAGCAGAACTACACGATGCTCGACAACCTCAAGCTGGGCTACGGCGGTACAAAGCAGGAAATGGAACGGCTGCTTGCCGATGCGGAGAAGATATCCGGCGTCAAGTACGACATCTCCTCCTACGCAGATGTGGTGGAAGCCATCCATGTCATGCAGGAGAGTATGGACATTGCGGGCACAACCGCCAAGGAAGCGGAAGCCACCATATCCGGCTCTGTCAATGCGCTGAAATCCGCCGTGTCGAACCTTATTGTAGGCTTTGGTGATGCGGACGCTGACATGGAGCTGCTGTGCAACAACATGGTGGATGCTTTCAAGACCGTGGTGGCGAACATCACCCCGGTTATTGAGAACATCGTGGCGGCTCTGCCCACGGCACTGGACGCTCTGCTGACGGCTGTGGGTGAACTGCTGCCCACACTGCTGGAAGCGGTCGCCGAACTGTTCTCGCAGGTGCTGGAAACGCTGCTATCCCTGCTTCCGCAGCTTATCCCGGCGGCGGTGTCCGCACTTATGACCATCGTGAACACGCTGATTGAGAATCTGCCCCTGCTCATTGAGGCAGCGATTCAGCTGGTGTCTACACTTGTGACCGGCATTGCGGATGCACTGCCCACGCTCATCCCGGCAGCGGTGCAGGCTATCGTCACCATCGTACAAGGACTGGTGGACAGCCTGCCGATGCTCCTTGACGCAGCCTTACAGCTTATCACGGGATTGGCGCAAGGGCTTCTGGACGCAATACCCGTGTTGATCGCCGCTCTGCCGGAGATCATCAACGGCATCATTACCTTCTTACTGGATTCGATTCCGCAGATCATCGAAACAGGCATTCAACTTCTGACCTCGCTGGTGACTGCATTGCCGGAGATCATCACGGCAATCGTGGAAGCTATCCCGAAAATCATTGACGGCATTATCAATGCTGTGCTGAATGCGATACCGCTCATTATTCAAGCGGGCATCGACCTGCTGATTTCCCTCATTCAAGCCCTGCCGCAGATCATCACCACCATCGTGCAGGCAATCCCGCAAATTATCTCCGGCATCGTCAATGCACTGGTCGGGAATATCGACAAAATCATCATGGCAGGCGTTCAGTTGTTCGTTGCCCTGATTGAAAACCTGCCCACCATCATCGTGGAGATCGTCAAGGCCGTGCCGCAGATCATTGCGGGTATCGTGAAAGCCTTCGGCTCTCTGATGTATAAGATCGTGGAGATCGGCGGCAACATCGTCAAGGGACTGTGGAACGGTATTACCCAGCTTGCCTCGTGGCTGTGGGACAAGGTATCCGGGTGGATCTCCTCCATCTGGGACGGCATCTGCGATTTCTTCGGTATCCATTCGCCCTCGAAGGAGATGGCATGGGTGGGTGAAATGCTGGTCAAGGGTCTTGCAGGCTCCATTGACGACAACGGCGGTGAAGCGGTCAAAGCCGCAGAAGGAGTGGCAGAGGACATCAACGGCGTCATGGGCGACCTTGCCCACGATATGCAGACGGCTCTGCCCACCGACTTTGACGTGAACGGCTCGATCCGCTCTGCCGTGGACGGCGTGGTCGGAAAGGCGGCGTCCGCTTTCACCATTGCCCTGAACATTACGAACTTCAACAATTACAGCAGTGAGGATATCCGTCAGCTCACCTCCGAAGTCATGGAAACGGCGAATCAGTTCGCCCAGCGGAAAGGAGTGGTATTCGCATGAGCTATTTTACCTACAACGGCCGCAGTTCCGCTGAGTTCGGTCTGCATATCGAGAAGAAGGACGTGTTCTCCGCACCGGAATACGATGCGGAGTTCATTTCCATTCCCGGCAGGAGCGGTGACATCATCAATCCGAACCGCCGCTTTGCCAACATCAAGGTCACCTATACCGTGTTCCTCGCACGGAAGAACGCAGCCGCCCTTGCCGCCGTCCTGCGGGACATCAAGGGCTGGCTGTATTCCGAGCCGGACAGATACCATGAGATCACCGACTCCTACGATGCGGAGTATTTCCGCTACGGAGTCATCTCCGGCAATCTGGACATTGAGGAGCAGCTGAACAAGGTCGGAAGTTTCACCGTGACCTTCAACTGCAAGCCCTACAAATACAGTTTTGCAGGACAGGAAACGGTGTCGGCTGACGCCTCCGAATTGACGATTACCAATCCGACTGCCTTTGAGAGCCGACCGTATATCAAGCTCTATGGCAACGGGACGGTGGTAATAATGATACAGCCCCAAGGCCGTGGCATGATGATTTCCAATCTGGATGAGTACATCGAGATTGACAGTGAGCTGATGAACTGCTTCAAAGGCACTGCCCTCAAAAACGATACAGTCAAAGGAGCGGAATTCCCAGTCCTCAAGTCGGGTATTTGCTCCATTAACTGTACCGGCGATGTAACGAGGATTGAGGTCATTCCAAGGTGGTGCTGTCTGTGATCCCTGTACTTTACGCCGCAAATACCACCGATTTTAGCTCATTCGGTCTTGGCGTACTGACGGACACCATTTCCTGCGAAGTCACCGAGGAGCGAAACGGTGGGTTCGAGTGCTTACTCAACTACCCTGTCAGCGGTCAGCACTACGGGCTTATCACCAAGGAGTGCATCATCAAGGCAAAACCCAATGACACCGCCGCCGACCAGGCATTCCGCATTTACCGTATCACGAAGCCGCTCAACGGTATCGTCACCATCTACGGTCAGCACATCTCCTATGACCTCGCCAATGTGCCGGTGCTGCCGTTTTCGACCGAGAGCCGCTCTCCGCAACTCATTCTCTCGCAGCTCCTTGCCGGAGATACGCGCTTCACGGGCTGGACGGATTATTCGGACACAAAGGCATTTTCCGTCACGCAGCCGAAAAGCGTCCGCGCCTGCCTCGGCGGTACGGAAGGCTCCATGCTCTCCAAATGGCACGGCGAGTTTGAATGGGACAACTTCACGGTAAAGTTCCATTCGCACCGTGGGCAGAAGACCGGAGTGGTCATTGAGTACGGAAAGAACCTCACAGCCCTGGAGCAGGACGAGGACAACAGCGGCGTGTATACCGCACTGCTCCCGTATGCCGTATACACACCGGAAGGCACGGACACCGAAACGGTAGTCACACTGCCGGAGGTCACGCTCCCCATTGTGACCTCGGAGATCGTCCGGGCAAAAACGCTCATCATGGATTTCTCCGACCAATTTGACGGAGTTGTGACCGAGGAAGCCCTCAGAGCAAAAGCAAACAGTTACATCAAGGCAAATCCGCTGGGAGCGACTATCCCCACGGTGAAGGTGTCCTTTGAGCCGCTCTGGAAACAGCCGGAGTATTCGGCACTGCTGGAGCGGGTCAACCTCTGCGATACCGTCACCATTCGGCATTCACTGCTTGGTGTGAGCGTGTCGGCTATGGTCATTGAAACCGTGTACGACACTCTTGCCGAACGGTATGTGAGCATTTCCCTCGGTCAGAGCAAGTCCAGTATGATCACCACCATTTCCGAGGTGCAATCAACGGTTAATAAGGTGGAATCCACGGTGGGACGCTTTCCGAAGCTGCTCCAAACCGCCATCGGCAAGGCCACCGGGCTTATCACCGGTCAGAGCGGCGGTTATGTGGTCATTCATACCACCGAGGAAAACGGACAGCCCTATGAGCTGCTCATTTTGGACGCTCCCTCCATTGACGAAGCCGTGAACGTCTGGAGGTGGAATGTGGGCGGTCTGGGCTTTTCTCGTAACGGCTACAACGGCCCCTACGAAACTGCCATCACGGCGGACGGGCAGATCGTTGCAGACTTCATCACTTCCGGCTCTCTGGTAGCAAACATCATCAAGGCAGGTGTCATCCAGTCGCAGGACGGCTCGTCCTGGTGGGACTTGGAGAGCGGCGAAGTCGTGCTTCGAGCCTACGCCACCAGCAAGGAGATCACCGAGGTCAGCGACCGCATCACCACCATTGAGGAGCAGAAAATGCTCCGGCTGGTCATTATCTCGTCCAACGGGAACATCTTCAAAAACGGCAATGTGAAAACGCTGCTTTCCGCCAAGGTGTACTCCTGGGACGAGGACATCACCGACACGCTGGATGCCAACCAGTTTATCTGGACGAGGGTGTCGGAGGACACAGAAGCGGACAAGGTCTGGAATGAACAGCATTTCGGCGGCGCAAAGTCCGTGGTCATCACCGGTGCGGATGTCAAAGTCCGCGCCACTTTTTATTGTGACCTCATCGACACCACGACCAGGCAGAGCCTGTTATAACGGAGGAATTCACTATGGCAACCGCAGAACCCACAACAGAAAGCGGCACAGTGTCCGGTTCAGATACAACAACTTCAAAGGAGGCTTCTCACATGAGCAAAGCACAAGGCCAGTTTACCATCATCGACTACAATGACGCACTGACACTGACGGGGTACATCGGCTCGAACCTCGCCAAGACTCAGATGTATAACCCCGACAATGGCAGTTATACCCCGGACTGGAAAACGAAGAACCTCGTTCTGACGCCCAGTCTGTATGTCATCGGCACCACTGCCGACCAGATCACCACCGCCAATGTCACCTCGGTCAAGTGGTATGTGGGTGACAGCAACACCGCCATCACCGCAGGCACGAACTACGCCCTCAGTGGTGCCAAGAGCCACATCCTCACGGTCAAGGCCAATGTCATGGCGGAGCTGCCCGGCATCGACTATCGCTGTGTCATCACTTACAAGGACGAAAGCACCGGTCTGTCGCTGACCCATCCGCTGACTATTTCCTTCTCCCGTGTGGTCAACGGTTCCGGCATCGTCGACTTGCTGGTCACCACGCCCAACGGAAATGTGTTCAAGAATGAGGAGGTCGCCAGTCTGACCGCCAAGGCCGAGCTGTGGCGCGGCTCTACGGTAGACATCACCAAGGTCAGCTACAAGTGGGCGGTCATGGACGCTTCCGTCACCGCTACTTCTTCCACCGGCTATGATGCAGACTTCGGCATCGGCTGGCGCAAGCTCTCGGATACCGCCGACAAATACACCGGCACGGCCACCAATACACTCACGGTCTACGCCGCAGCGGTGGACAGCTACGCTGTGTTCAAGTGCTGTGCCCAGGACACGGATTCCGCATCGGCTTCTTATAACACGAAGTTTTTCGATGTGGCGACCTTCATCGACAACTCCGACCCGTTGCAGATCATCGTCACCTCCACGGGCGGCGATGTGTTCAAGAACGGCCAGGGTACGACCGTGCTGACCGCCGTCTGCTACCAGGCGGGCTCCGAGGTCGACGCAGCCGGAAACGGCAGTTACACCTGGACGAAGTACAACAAAGACGGTGTTGTCGATACCTCTTGGGGTACCAACGGCAGCAAGACCGGCAAGACCCTGTCGGTGTCCAGCACCGATGTGGATACCAAGGCAACCTTTATGGTCGTTGTGGCGCTTTGAGGAGGTGGTGAGATGATCGCATCAGCACAGTTCACGATTATCAGTCTCTGCGATGTGGTCACCTCGGACACGCCGCCGGAGAACCCCTATGAGGGGCAGCTCTGGGTGGATACTTCCGTGACCCCGCCGGAGACGAAGATATGGGACGGAAACGAATGGGTGGTGCAGAACGACATTGAAACGATCCGCACCACCATTTCCATCCTGACCGAGAAGGACGCACAGTTCCAGCAGACCATCGACGGGCTGAACAGCTATGTGGCGACCCTTACCGAAACGGTGGAAACAGTGTCCAATGACCAGGGTGTCCTGGAGGAACGGATACTGAATTCCGAGAGCAGGGTTTCGGAACTGGAACACACGGTGGACGGGCTGTCCGTCACCATGCAGGAGCAGTACATCGGCGGCATCAACTATGTGCAGAACTCTTCCGGGCTGAACGGCATCACGGATGATTGGAGCTACTCCGGTACGGTAAAAACAGATACCTCCACCGATACCCAGAACAACACCATTTCCGACTCCTGCTTTGTGCTGGGCGCATACTCCTCGTTGTCGCAGTACATCCGAGGGGTAGTCCCCGGCACTTATACGATCTCGGTCCGGGCAAAGAAAACCTCGACCATGTCCGGGTATTTCTATGTGACCTACAACGGAAACAAAACCAAGTACCTGTTCAATAAGTCCACGGCATTTGACTGGACGGATTACTCCGTAACGCTCACGGATGTGACTGACCCCACGTTGCGTATTTACTGCTACTGTCGGGATGCGTCCATCTACCTCGCGGACATCATGATCTCCGAAGGGGCGATACCCCGAAAGTGGACACCCGCACCCAACGAGATCTACACCCAGGAGGTCAAGATCGACAAGCGGGGCATCGAGGTATCCAACAGCGCATCGTCCCAGCGGACGGTCATCACGAACACGGAGTTCGCCGGTTACTACAACGATGAGGTGATCTTTACCCTGAACAAGGACGAAACGCAAACCAAGAAAACCACGGTGGACGGCGAACTGACCGTGGGTAAAACGAAGTTTGTCCCGATGCCGACGGCGTCCGAAGGGCTGAACATCGTCATTCTGGATTAAGGAGGGAAAACTATGGCAACTTGGAAAAGCGCGGCATACGATGGGCGCTATCTTCAACTGGACATTTCAGAAAGCGTGAATGTGGTCGGTAACAGCTCGACACTTTCCTGGACGCTGACCTCTACCGGTGGCGCATCCACTTACTACACCATTGACACGACCACTGTAACGATCAATGGTACGACCGTCTACTCAAAGGAACGTACCTATTGGGATGACCGTGTTTTCCCGGCAAAGAAAGGTTCTGTCAGTGGCACGATTACTGTAGCTCACAACAGCAACGGCAGCAAAACGATTGCGGTCGGGTTCTTGACCCGTGTTTATATCTACGGTTCACAGGAATACGGCGGCAGCATGACGCTGACTACCATTGACCGCTCTGCTCCCACAGTTACATTCAGTACATCGAATGTCACGGCAAACGGGTTCAAAATCTCCGCTACATCCTCTGCCACTGCGGACGTCTGGCAGTACAGCACAAACGGCGGTTCGAGCTGGACGCAGTTCTCAACGACGGCATCCACCAGTGCCAGTGTGACGATCACCTCGCTCTCACCGAATACAAGCTACACGGTGAGGGTCAGAGCAAGGCGGCAGTACAACCATGTCTACGGCACTTCCGGCAGTTCCACAGTCAAGACGCTGGGCGGTGCTGTGGTGAATAGTGTCAACACGGTGACGGCGGACAATGCCACGGTTTCCATTACCATCAATGTGACCGTGTACGAAGCCTCCTACACCAATACGCTGGTGCTTAAAAACGGCAGCACGAGCATCCTGACTATTTCCGGGCTTTCCTGGTCGAAGGGCACGGCGAACCGCACGGTTACGCTGACATCGGCGCAGAGGACGACACTGCTGAATGCAATGGCATCCATCAAGTCGTTCACCGGCACTTTTGCGGTTTCGTCTTACAGCGGGTCTACGCAGATCGGCAGCACCTCAAGCAAGACCGCCACTGTACTGACCACGGCAACCAATTCTGCTCCAACCATAAGCGGATTCACTTATGCCGACAGCTACACGACCACGAAAAACCTCACAGGCAACGACCAGCTATTCGTTCAGAACTACTCGACCCTCAAGGTCACGCCCGGAACGGCAACTGCAAAAAACGGTGCCAGTATTTCCAACTACACAGCTTCCTGCAACGGGCTGTCATCCTCTAACACTACCGGCTCTGCCTTATCTGTTGGAAAGATCGCCAAGTCCGGCAGCGTAACGGTCACGCTCACGGTCACGGACTCCCGCGGTTATACCGCCAGCGTTTCCCAAACTATTACGGTCATCCCATACGCAAAGCCGAAGGTGTCCTCGGTGACGCTCCGACGAACCAACGACATTGAAGCGGAAATGCAGCTCAGATTCAGCGGTTCTATTTCCGCTGTGACCGTAGACGGGACGCAGAAAAACAGCGTGGTTTATGTGCGGTATCGGCACAAGAAAACCAGTGAGAGCAGCTACGGCAGCTACACCAGCATCTATTCCGGCACGACAAAAAGCGGAACCTCTTTCAGCTACTCCAATTTGGAACTGTGCAATCTGGATGCCAACAGTTCCTACGACTTTCATCTACAGATCCAAGACAAGCTCTATTCTTTGAGCAGTCTGGATCTGTATTTTACTGTACCGCAAGGGACTCCGCTCATTGCGCTTCGTAAAAAGAAAGTCGGCATCAACACGCCGAACCCGCAAGCCACGCTGGATGTGGACGGCAGCATCCACATGAACGGCGTCAATGTCCACGGCAAAATGGGCAGAGTGGACGGCTCGACCACCGACCTCAACAATGTGAAGACTCCCGGCTACTATTTTGCGTGTTCCGCTTCCACGGAAAAGCACTTTCCGACCACCACAATCGGTATGCTGGAGGTCTTTCTGCCGGAAAGCTACTTTATTCAGCAGCGGTACACCGTCTATAACGGCTCAAGGATGTATATTCGGGGAAACTATGGCGGCACATGGTCTTCGTGGCACACGGTGTCGCTGACCACAGTAACATAAAGAATGTTTTTCGGAATCAAGGCGCTCTGCGGAGTGCCTTTTTTCATACTCATTTTCAAATTTCAAAGGAGGACAAACAACATGAAAGAATTCTGGACGACCATTCAGGTGGTGTTCGCCGGAATCGGCGGCTGGCTGGGATGGTTCTTGGGAGGATGTGACGGCTTGCTTTACGCACTTCTGGCTTTCGTAGTCATCGACTACATCACCGGTATCATGTGCGCCGTGGTGGATAAGAAGCTGTCCAGCGAAGTCGGATTCAAGGGCATTTTCAAAAAGGTGCTCATCTTCGCCCTGGTTGGCATCGGGCATATTCTCGATACCCGCGTCATCGGCAGCGGCTCGGTGATGCGTACCGCCGTCATTTTCTTCTACCTATCGAACGAGGGCGTGTCCCTGTTGGAAAACGCCGCATACCTGGGACTGCCCATCCCGCAGAAGCTGAAATCCGTGCTGGAGCAGCTTCATGACCGCAGTGAAAAGGAGGATGAATAATATGGCTTACACGAACAGCTCTCTGGTGTCCTACACCAAACTCAGCCCCAACCACTCCGGGCAGCGCACCCACAGCATTGACCGCATCACGCCCCACTGCGTGGTGGGTCAGTGCTCAGTTGAAACGCTCGGCAACATCTTCTTGCCGACCTCACGGCAGGCAAGCAGCAACTACGGCATTGGCGTGGACGGCAGGGTCGGAATGTATGTGGAGGAGAAAAACCGCTCCTGGTGCTCTTCCTCCAATGCTAATGACCAGAGAGCCGTCACTATTGAGTGTGCCAGCGACAACACCGAGCCTTACGCTTTTAAGGATGTGGTGTACCAGCGGCTCATTGAACTTTGCACCGACATCTGCAAGCGCAACGGCAAAACCAAGCTGCTCTGGCTGGGAGATAAGGCCAAGACGCTGAACTACACCCCGAAATCTGACGAGATGGTGCTGACCGTCCATCGGTGGTTTGCGAACAAAAGCTGCCCCGGTAACTGGATGTATGCCCGTATGGGTGATTTGGCATCCAAGGTCACGGCGGCTCTCGGCAGTGAGGTGAAGCCTGCCGACCCAGTCAAGCCCACTGGGCCTATCAAGGTTGGCGACCTCGTGACCATCACAGGCAGCACCTACTATGGCGGCAAATCCATCCCCGGCTGGGTGAAGAAGCTCCGCTGGTATGTGGTAGAGGTCAGCGGTGACCGTGCGGTCATCAATAAGGACGAGTCCGGCAGATACGCCATCATGTCGCCGGTCAAGACCTCTGCGCTCGCCTTGGCAGGCACGAAACCCGCCGATGACTACCGCATCCATACCGTGGCGCATGGCGACACCCTCTGGGCAATCGCTAAGAAGTATCTTGGCAACGGCAGCCGCTATAAGGAAATCGTCAGCCTGAATGGGCTGAAAAGCAATGTCATCTACAGCGGCATGAAGCTGAATATCCCTAACTGATATGAAGCCCATCGAGGATTTTTTCTTCGGTGGGCTTTATTCTTTTGCCTGTTTTTTTCCAAAATGCCCTCCTCATGTTCATGGAATAGTGAGGAGGTGGTTCACACATGACAGACCATCAGAAAACAAAGATAGCCGAAATGAGAAAAGCCGGATGCGGCTATTCTAAAATATCCAAAGCTCTGTCCGTTTCGAGAGATACCGTCAAGACCTTCTGCCGCCGAAACAACATCACGGTCGACAGCACCGAAGAACCGAAAGAGATAGCGGGAATCTGCCCGGAATGCGGAAAGCCGATAACGCAGATATCCGGCAGAAAACCGAAGCGTTTCTGTTCGCCGGAGTGTAGACAGAAATGGTGGAACGCTCACCCAGAGCGTGTCGGACAGAAAGCGGTTTATGAATATGTTTGTCCCGGATGCGGTCAGTCCTTTACCGCCTATGGAAACAGCCACAGAAAATACTGTTCCCACGAATGCTATGTGGAGACAAGGTTCAAAGGCGGTGAAGCCCGTGACTAAAGAGCAGATAACAGCGGAAATCAAATATCAGGCGAGCATTGCACCGTTTCGGCTAATGCTGAAAAACGGACAGATTTCCACAGAGGATTATCGTGTGATAGACACAATACTCACCGAAAAATACCTTCCTGTTTTCGTTCAATTTATTCCTCCGAATTGACTGGATATATTTCAAAATCAGAGTTAATATGTCCGATACCAAAGGAGGGATACAATGAAAAAAACTATCGTAAACATTGCCCCTGCCGTAGCGGAAACCCCTCGTGCAAAACGTGTGGCGGCCTATGCCAGAGTTTCCTGCGGCAAGGACACCATGCTGCATTCCTTGGCGGCGCAGATCGATTATTACCGTGACTACATTATGATGAACCCGGAATGGCGGTTTGCTGGAGTCTACGCTGACGAATCGAAAACAGGCACCAAGGACAACCGTGAGCAGTTTCAGCTTCTCTTGACCGAATGCAGGAGCGGAAACATCGATATGGTCATTACCAAGAGCATATCTCGGTTTGCGAGGAACACGGTCACGCTTCTGGAAACCGTGCGTGAACTCAAAAACCTCGGTATTGATGTTTTCTTTGAAGAACAGAACATTTACACTATGAGCGCCGAGGGCGAAGTAATGCTGACGCTCCTCGCTTCTTTCGCCCAGGCAGAGAGCCTTTCGTGCAGCGACAACTGCAAATGGCGAATCCGCAAGGGCTTTGAGGAAGGACGGGCATCCACCTGCACAATGCTCGGATACCGCCTGGTGAACGGAGAGATAACGCTCATTGAAGAAGAAGCCGAAACCGCAAAACGCATATTTGATTTATACCTTGCCGGATACGGTCTTCAGAAAATCGCCAACACCTTGAATGAAGAAGGGCTATTCAGCATCTTCGGAAACGAATGGCATCCGACAACCGTGCGGAAAGTCCTGACAAACGAGAAATATTGCGGAGACCTTTTGCTTCAAAAAGTATATCGTGAAAACCATCTTACAAAAAGAAAATGCTACAACACC
>ERZ1106939.1560-NODE-1560-length-16936-cov-10.449203_pt1 | contig 16936 bp, 18 predicted proteins | sample MGYA00403669_ERZ1106939 | MGnify/ENA primary metagenome ERZ1106939 (study PRJEB35170, sample SAMEA104062447) | human gut metagenome | biome: human gut; feature: human-associated habitat; material: faeces | place: Denmark | collected 2012-09-28 ...
CCTCCAGCGTCACCGCCTCCTCGCCGATGGTGGCCGCCAGGGTCTCCAGCCCCACCGGGCCGCCGCCGTAGTTCTCGATGATTGCCCCCAGCATCCGCCGGTCGATGGGGTCCAGCCCCAGGTGATCGATTTCCAGCGCGCAGAGGGCCTGGTCCGCCACGTCCTTGGTGATGACGCCGTCGGCCTTCACCTGGGCGAAGTCCCGGACCCGGCGGAGCATCCGGTTGGCGATCCGGGGGGTGCCCCGGCTCCGGCGGGCGATCTCATAGGCCCCCTCCGGCACGATGTCCACGTTCAGAATGGAGGCGGACCGGGTGACGATCTGCGAGAGCTCCTCCGGGGTGTACAGCTCCAGCCGCAGCGTCACGCCGAACCGGTCCCGCAACGGCGCCGACAGCTGCCCCGCCCGGGTGGTGGCGCCGATGAGGGTGAACTTCGGCAGGTCCAGCCGGATGGAGTTGGCGCTGGGCCCCTTGCCCACGATGATGTCCAGGGCGTAGTCCTCCATGGCCGGGTACAGGATCTCCTCCACCGCCCGGTTCAGGCGGTGTATCTCATCCACAAACAGAATGTCATTTTCGCTCAGATTGGTCAGCAGCGCCGCCAGATCACCGGGCTTCTCGATGGCCGGGCCGGAGGTGATGCGGATGTTGACGCCCATCTCCTGAGCGATAATGCCCGCCAGTGTGGTCTTGCCCAGTCCCGGAGGGCCGTGGAGCAGCACGTGATCCAGCGCCTCCGTGCGCCGCCGTGCGGCCTCGATAAAGATGGACAGGTTCTGCTTGGCTTTCTCCTGTCCGATATACTCTTTCAGCGTCTTGGGGCGCAGCGACGTCTCTCCTGTGTCTTCGCTGAGAAGTGTCTTGGACACGATGGGTTCTTCGTACAGCTCTGCTCCGAAATCAATGCTCATGTACGCCACTCCCCTACTTCATCATTTTCTTCAGCGCCTGCCGGATAATATCCTCCAGTGACAGCGCATCCATGTCGATACCCTTCAGCGCGGCGGCGATCTCCGCGCTGCCGTAGCCCAGCACCGCCAGAGCCGCCGTGGCCTCGCTCTTTTTACTGTGAGGCAGACCGCCGATTGTCACGGGAACGCTGCCCTTGCCGGAGACAACGGCTTCCTCAGCAGCCAGCTTGTCCTTCAGCTCCAGGATCACCCGCTGGGCGATCTTTTTGCCGATGCCGTTGGCTGCGGTCAGGGCTTTCTCGTCACCGGCGACCACCGCCAGCGCCAACTGCTGGGGCGTGACGGCGGACAGAATGGCCAGCGCGGCCCGAGGACCGACACCGGACACGGAGATCAGGAGCTTGAAGCTCCGCAGCTCGCTCTGATCCGCAAAGCCGAACAGCTCCATGGCGTCCTCGCGGACGTTGAGATATGTATACAGCTTGGCGGGCGTTCCCTTTTTCAGCCGGGACAGCGTATAGTTGGTGGTGGCGCAGGCATAGCCCACGCCACCGCAGTCAATGACCGCCAGACCCGGCTCGATGTCCGCCACCGAGCCGCTTACATAGTAAAACATATCACACGGTCTCCTTCACGTTGGGGTCTTTTCGCCGCAGCAGGCTGGTGGCGCTGCGGGCGTGGCAGATGGCGATAGCCAGCGCATCCGCTGCGTCATCCGGCTTCGGAACGGCCTTCAGCTTCAGAAGTCGCCTGGTCATGTCCATGACCTGCCGCTTCTCCGCCAGGCCATAGCCCACCACCGCCTGCTTCACCTGCATGGGCGTATACTCAAAAATGGGTATGCCCAGCCGCTCCGCCGTGCACAGCACCACACCGCGCCCATGGGCCACGGCAATACCGGTGGTGATGTTCTTGCTGAAGAACAGCTCCTCTATAGCGATCTCATCGGGCTGAAGCTGCCGGATCAGCGCGCGCATATCATCCTCGATCTGCACCAGCCGCGTGGCCAGCGGCAGCCCTGCCTCGGTGGTAACAGCACCATATTGCAGCATCCGCATATTTCCGCGGTCTGACTCGATCAACCCGAAGCCTACGATGGCGATGCCCGGGTCGATGCCCAAAATACGCATAGACGCTCCTCCACCCCATACTTTGATCGTATTATACCAAACCTGCGCCAAAATAGCAACAAGAAACCGCCGGACAAAGGCCGCCTGACACAAGAAAACACACGGTTTTGCCTGTGTCAGACGGCCTAATCGGGCGGTGTATATGCTCAGGCGCGGGGATGGGCCTTGTTGTAGACATCCTTCAGCTGTTTTTTGACGACGTGGGTATAGATCTGGGTGGAGCTGATGTCGGCGTGCCCCAGCATCTCCTGGATGGACCGCAGGTCTGCGCCGTTCTCCAGCAGGTGTACGGCGAAGGAGTGCCGCAGCGTGTGGGGTGTGATGTCCTTGTCAATTTCCGCCTTTTCCTGATAGTATTTGATGATTTTCCAAAAGCCCTGGCGACTCATACGCTCACCGTTCATGTTCACGAACAGCGCGTGCTCCTCCTCGTCGGCGATGATGCGGGGACGGATGTTCCGGACATAGTCCTCCAGCGCCTTTACGGCGGTATGGTACAGCGGCACGATGCGCTCCTTGCCGCGGCTGGTGCAGCGGATAAAACCGGCGGACAGGTTCACATCCTCCACGTTCAGCCCGATCAGCTCGCTGACACGGATGCCGGTGGCATACAGGAGCTCCAGCATGGCATGATCGCGGAAGCCCTTTTCGTCCACGCACTTGGGCTGCTCCAGGAACAGCTCCACCTCCCGGTTCGTCAGGATCTCCGGGTATTTGCGCTCTACCTTCATGGCGGCCACGGACTTGGCGGGGTTGGCCTTGATCGCGCCGGATTGCAGCAGGTAGGCGTAAAAGGACTTGATGGAGGCGGTGGATCGGGTGACGGTGGCGGGACTCTTGCCTATTTGCGTCATGTGGAGCAGATACTCGTTGATGGCTTCCTTTTTCACCTTCCGCAGATCCGTGATGCCGCTGCCCAAAAGCCATGTGCGGAACTGGTTCAAATCGCGTATGTAGGAGCTGAGGGTATTGGCGGACGCATGCTTCTCCTGGGCCAGATAGGCCTGATACGCCGCAATATAGTCTGCCATATAGCTCACTCCTCTCTACCTGATCTTCTTATGCTATGCGCGGCAGCAGCAGCGCAAACAGCTTCGGTACAAGGGCACACTCGGCCACCGTACCGGTCAGCAGCACAAACAAACACAACATCAGACGCCGTCGGTCTCTATGCTCCGGCTTCTGCTTTTCCGCGCGGCACCAGGCGGACTGAAAGCTGTCCGACGCCGTGACCAAAAGACACGGCAGCACGAACAGACACCGCAGGCCCAGCGCCGCCAGCGCCAGCGTTACCCCGCCGCGCCCCAGAGAGGCGGCAAAGCAGTGTACGCTGAAAGACAAAAAGAACCCCTGCGCCGTACACAGCAGCGGCAGCAGCATAACGCCCCAGGCTGTAAAGCCTAACAGAAACGCCGCCGCAGGGTAGCGCAGGTAAGCCCATACCACACTGATGATGTCCGCCGGCTGCTGTACTGTCAGCGCCGCATAATCGCTGAAATAACTGCCCAACGCCAACAGGTCGTCCGACTTCACGGTGCGCCGCGCCAAAAAACCGGCCAAAATGCCGGCAGCAAAAAATAGACACAAAAGCCATGCTCGCGTCTGGGGCGGCTTGGTCAGACGCGTCCGGCGATGTTGCAGCTTCATCGGCTCACCTCACCACAGCCTATGAGTCAAGCTGTCGGAATAGAAGCGCCGAATACACTTATAAATATATGGCAAAATCACCAAATTCGCAAGCCTTATTTCGTAAAAGCAGTTTTTTTGTAAATTATGTCAAAATGTTATGTAAACACTATTATGTAAACCTTATAAACCGATCGGTATTGCCGGCACCGGCACATTGACGAAACGGCGATATGTGGGAAATAGCGGCCACGACAAGCACCACATATAGAAAAAAGCGCCGGAGCGCATCTTACTGATACAGTGCGCTCCAGCGTCAAGTTATTTTCCGGCGAAAAATGCAATTTCGTTATTTTAACTATGCTTTGCTTTATGTCACCGCCCGTTTCCGCCGTTTGTCGACCACACGGCGCTTCCCCCTCGGCACGGTCTTTCTCCTGCGTTTCCCCTGCCCCATGATCCCGGCCAGCGTCCCTCCGCCCCAAACAGCGGCTGTGAGCCACAATCCGCTTTGACCGAAGGACACCTGTGCATCGCCGCCCAGCGCTGTGAGCCACATCGCCCCGTAGACGCAGGCGGACACCGCCAGCGCCCGGGGCAGCGGTCCGCCCTCACCGCCCCTGACGGCAATGCGCCCGCCGAAAAAGCAGGCTGCTGCCGCACTGATGTACGCTGCCGCAGGTATGGCGCTTTCCGGTATGACGCCCCGCAACAGCAGCAGCGACGCGACACCCAGCAGCACCAACAGCACCGCGGCCGCCGCAGCCATGCCCAACCACGTTCCCTTTCCCGCCAATTCCTTCCAAGACATAAAAAGACCTCCCCTGTCGGCTGTACCACAACCTATGCAGGGAAGGTCTTATTTTATGCAGAAATCACTCGGCGTCAGTGCTGTCGGTCTCCTCGGAGGCCTTCTCCTCCACAGCAGGAGCTTCCTGGGCCTTGTCCGCCTTCTTGTCCTTCTTGGCGGGGCGCTGCTGGGCGGCAGCCTGCTCGTCCAGCGTACCGACCTGGCCGATGGCGGACTTCAGGAACTCCACGCGGACGCGGTCCTCGCTGGTCTCGATGACCACGGTGCGGTCGGTGATGGCCACGACACGGCCATACACACCTCCAATGGTGGTCAGCCAATCGCCCTTCTTCAGGGAGTTACGCATCTCCTCGGCCTGCTTTTTCCGCTTGTTCTCAGGGCGGATCATCAGGAAGTAGAAGATGGCGATCATCAGGACGATCATCAAGACGGTAGAACCCATACCGCCGGTGGCGGCGGTGGAGCCGGCAGCAGTTGCGTAAGCGATCTGAATCATGGAACGTTACTCCTTTATAATCAAATTAGCCCTATTATACATAGTTCTTCACCGTTTGGCAAGAGGTTTCACGCCTTCTCCGCCAGTTTTTTACTGTAAACGGCTCGGAACTCATCGAATGTATTGTTATCCAGGCTGTCGCGGATGCGCTGGGTCAGCTTGTTGTAAAAGTACAGGTTGTGCATCACCGCCAGCCGCATCCCCAGCATCTCCTCCGCCGTAAACAGATGGCGCAGGTACGCCCGGCTGAAGCTCCGGCACACCGGGCAGTCGCACTCCGGGTCGATCGGGCCGCCGTCCAGCTTGTATCGGGCGTTCTTGATGTTCAGCGTCCCGCTCCAGGTGAACAGCTTTCCGTGTCGGGCGTTCCGTGCCGGCATGACGCAGTCAAAAAAGTCCACGCCCCGGGCCACCCCCTCGATGATGTTGCTGGGCGTTCCCACACCCATGAGATACCGGGGCTTGTCCGCCGGCATATAAGGCTCCACCGCGTCGATGATGTCGTACATCACCTCCGTCGGCTCGCCCACCGCCAGCCCGCCGATGGCGTAGCCGTCGCAGTCCAGCTTGGCGATCTGCTGCATATGCCATATCCGCAGATCCCGGTATGTCGCGCCCTGGTTGATGCCGAACAGCATCTGCCCCGGGTTCACCGTGTCCGGCAGTGCGTTGAGCCGGTCATGCTCCTTTTTGCACCGTTCCAGCCAGCGCAGCGTCCGCTCGCAGCTGGCCTTTGCGTAGTCGTAGGGCGCGGGGTTTTCCACACACTCGTCAAAGGCCATGGCAATGTCGCTGCCCAGATTGGACTGGATGCGCATACTCTCCTCCGGACCCATAAAGATGCGGTGTCCGTCCAGATGGCTGGCGAAGGTAACGCCCTCCTCGCTGATCTTCCGCAGTCCGGCTAAGGAGAATACCTGGAATCCGCCGGAATCCGTCAGGATCGGGCCGTCCCAGCGCATGAACTTATGCAGACCGCCCATGGCCCGCACCACATCGTCTCCTGGCCGCAGGTGCAGGTGATAGGTGTTGGACAGCTCGATCTGCGTCCCCAACTCATTTTTCAGATCCAGTGCGCTGACGCCGCCCTTGATGGCGGCCTGTGTGCCCACGTTCATGAAAACGGGAGTCTGTACCTCGCCGCCGTGGGCGCAGGTGAACACACCGCGCCGGGCGCGGCCCTGCTTTTTAATGACTTTGAACATTTGCTTCCTCCCGTCAATGGATAAACATGGCGTCACCGAAGGAGAAGAAGCGGTAGCGCTCCTTTACAGCCTCCTCGTAGGCTGCCAGAATATGCTCCCGGCCCGCCAGCGCCGATACCAGCATGATAAGCGTGGACTCCGGCAGGTGGAAGTTGGTGATGAGCGCGTCCATCACCTTGAACCGATAGCCCGGATAGATGAAGATGTTCGTCCAGCCGCCGGTGGCGGTCATCGTGCCGTCCTCCCCGGCCCAGCTTTCGATGGTGCGGCAGCTGGTCGTGCCCACGCAGATGACCCGCCCGCCGTTTTTCTTCGTCTCATTGATGAGATCTGCCGTCTCCTGTGGTATTACGCAGTATTCGCTGTGCATATCGTGGTCGGTGATCTCTTCCTCCTTCACGGGGCGGAACGTGCCAAGCCCCACATGAAGTGTAACATATCCAACCTTTACACCTATTGCCTGTACTCGCTCCAGCAGTTCCGGTGTAAAGTGCAGCCCCGCCGTAGGTGCAGCCGCCGAGCCGTTGACCTTGGAGTACACCGTCTGATACCGCTCGCTGTCCTGCAGCTCCTCCTTGATGTACGGCGGCAGGGGCATTTTGCCAAGCCGCTCCAGTACCTCCAGAAAGATGCCCTGGTACTCAAACCGCACCAGCCGGTTGCCGTCGGGCAGCTCATCCACGATCTCCGCCGTCAGCTCGCCGTCGCCGAAGGATACCCGCGCGCCCTTCCGCAGCTTCTTGCCGGGCCGCACCAGACATTCCCACACGTTATCGCCTTTGTCGATGAGCAGCAGGATCTCGCACGCACCGCCGCCAGGCACACGGTGTCCCAGCAGCCGGGCCGGCAGCACCCGGGAGTTATTCAGGATCAGGCAGTCGCCGGGGTGCAGATACTCCGGCAGGTCGTAGAAATGCCGGTGCTCCGTCTCACCTGTGGTCTTGTCCAGCACCAGCAGCCGAGAACCGTCCCGCCGCTCCAGCGGTGTCTGGGCGATAAGCTCCGGCGGCAGCTCAAAATAGAAATCATGGGTCTTCATACTGTATCACTCATTTTCTCAGAATTTGCACACTGCGGCATATTATAGTATACTTCCCGCCGTTATGCAACGGTTTTCCCGGGAAAAACCTTCATAGGCGGAGAAAAGCCGCGGCAGAGCCGCGGCTTTTCTCAAAGATGGAGATTACATATGATGGTAACATCATATACGGAAGTAATGCGGCGCTTACACCAAAACGGCCCGGTGGAACACCTTCTTGCCCTTCTTGATGATCACGCCCTCGCCGGTAAACTGCTCGCAGCCGAAGGTCGTCTCGATAGCGTCCACCTTAGCGTCGTTGACGGTGACGCCGCCCTGCTGCACCAGTCGGCGGGCCTCGCCCTTGGAGGCGGCCAGACCGCACTTCACCAGCAGCGTCAGTACGTCGATCGCGCCGCCGCCGAAATCGTCGTTGGTCAGCTCGGTGGTGGGCATATGCTCCGTGTCGCCATCACCGGCAAACAGCGCACGGGACGCGGCCTTGGCCTTCTCGGCCTCCTCCTCGCCGTGGACCAGCTTCGTCAGCTCATAGGCCAGGATCTCCTTGGCCTCGTTAAGCTGAGAGCCTTCCCACTTGTCCATTTTGTCGATCTCCTCCAGCGGCAGGAATGTCAGCATACGGATGCACTTCAGCACGTCGGCATCGCCCACGTTGCGCCAGTACTGGAAGAACTCGAAGGGACTGGTCTTGTTGGGATCCAGCCACACGGCGCCCTTGGCGGTCTTGCCCATCTTGTTGCCCTCGGAGTTCAGCAGCAGGGTGATGGTCATGGCGTGGGCATCCTTGCCCAGCTTCTTACGGATCAGCTCCGTACCGCCCAGCATATTGCTCCACTGGTCATTGCCGCCGAACTGCATATTGCAGCCGTAATGCTGGAACATGTAGTAGAAATCATAGCTCTGCATGATCATGTAGTTGAACTCCAGGAAGCTCAGACCCTTCTCCATACGCTGCTTGTAGCACTCGGCACGGAGCATATTGTTGACGCTGAAGCAGCCGCCTACCTCGCGCAGCAGCTCGATATAGTTCAGGGGCTTCAGCCACTCGGAGTTATACAGCATCAGCGCCTTGCCATCGGAAAAGTCGATAAACTTCTCCATCTGACGCTTGAAGCACTCCGCATTGTACTTGATGGTCTCCTCGGTGAGCATCTGACGCATATCGGTACGGCCGGAGGGGTCGCCGATCAGGGTCGTGCCGTCGCCGATCAGAGCGATGGGCTTGTTGCCCGCCATCTGCAGACGCTTCATCAGACACAGCGCCATAAAGTGACCTACGTGCAGAGAGTCTGCCGTGCAGTCAAAGCCGATGTAGAACGTGGCCTTGCCGTTGTTGACCATCTCTCGGATCTCTTCCTCGTTGGTGACCTGTGCGATCAGTCCGCGGGCCACCAGTTCCTCATAAATACCCATAGCTTTTATTTCCTTTCTTATATTCTTATCAGTTGTATTTGTCAGGGAAAAAACAAACGCCCCCTGTCCCTGGACAGAGGGCGATATAAACGATCGCGGTACCACCTCATCTTCGCCGTGTCCTCACGAATACGGCCTCATCGGGTGCAGTCACACCCTATCGCTGTAACGGGCGAACCCGACACAACCCTACTGATCCATTCAGAAGTTCGGGAGGCTGCTCCAGGATGTATTCACACGGTCCGCCCTCTCCTCCTTACACCACCCGGAGGCTCTCTTGGCAGGCGCAGAAGCGTGCTACTTCTTCCCTTCATCGCTGTTGCGGTATCAAGTTGAGGCTATTGTAGCAGATTTTCCTCGTTTGTCAACCATTATTTTTCACGTTAAGAAAAAATATTTCATAGTCCCTGCCGGAACGCCTCCGCCTGGGCCAGCAGCTCCTCCGCACCGTCCAGCATAGTCTGAGACACGTGGCTGCCGCCTGTGAGCCGCGCCAGCTCCTGCCGCCGCTGCCCCCGGTCCAGCCGCCGCACCTCTGTATAGGTACGTCCGTCCCGCTCCCCCTTTTCCACGGAGAAGTGGGTGTCGGCCATGGCGGCCAGTTGGGGCAGATGTGTCACGCACAGCACCTGCTTGCTTCGGCTGATTCGGGCCATCTTCTCTGCCACCTTCTGGGCGGCACGGCCGCTGACGCCGGTGTCCACCTCGTCAAACACCAGGGTGGACACTTTATCCTGTTCACTGAGCACGTTCTTCATGGCCAGCATGATACGGGCCAGCTCGCCGCCGGACGCGATCTTGTGGATAGGCCGCAGCTCCTCACCCACGTTGGCGGACATGAGAAACCGCACCGTGTCCGTGCCGTCGCTGTCCAGCGGTTTTTCCGCAAAATCCACCGCAAAGCGGATCTTGCCCATATCCAGCTGGCGCAGCTCCTCTAAAATCTGTGCGCTGAGGCGCTCTGCCGCCGTTTTCCGCGCTTCGGACAGCGCCTGCGCTGCCTGGCGGGCATCACGCTCCGCCGCCGTCAGCTCCCCGGCCAAACGCGCCAGCGTGTCACCGGCGTATTCGATCTGCTCCAACTCCGCCTCGCAGCGCGCCTGATATGCCAGCATATCCTCCACCGTCGCGCCGTACTTCTTCTTCAGGCGGTACAGCTGATCCAGCCGACCCTCCACCCGATCCAGCTCACCGGGCGAAACGTCCAGTTCGCTCCGCTTGTCCTCCACACCGGCGGCGATGTCGTATGCCTCGCTATACAGCTCGCCCAGCCGCTCATAGAGCTGGCCGAAGCCGTCGTCCAGATGCCGCACACCGCCCAGCGCGTCGTGTGCTTGCCGCAGCGCGCTCAACGCGCCGCCGCCGTTATCATCCCCGTTGAGGGCATAGTCCGCCTCCGCCGCCGCCGACAGAAACTTCTCCGCGTTACGCAGAAGCCCCCGGCGGCTGTTCAGCTCCTCCTCTTCGCCGGGCCGCAGCTTTGCCCGTCGCAGCTCCTCGATCTGATAGCGCAGCGTGTCCACGCGGCGCTCTTTCTCCGCCTCGTCCATCTCAAGGGTCTGTATCTGCCGTTTGATTTGTGTAAAGCGTTTATACTTTTCAGTATATGCGGTTATAAGGTCTTCCGTCTTCCCAAAGCTGTCCAGATACACCAAATGCTGCTCCTCGTCCAACAGCGCCTGTCCGTCGTGCTGCCCGTGGATATTCAGCAGCCGTCCGCCCAATGCCTTCAGCTGGCTCACGGTGACCGGCCGTCCGTTGACCCGGCAGGCGTTCTTTCCGTCGCTGTGTATCTCCCGCTGCAGCAGCAGCGTGCCATCCGCTTCCGGTGCGATACCCAGATCCTCTGCCAAGGCGCTGTCTACGCCGGAAAACGTTGCGCCCACAAACGCCTTGTCCGCGCCGGTGCGGATCAGCTCCCGGCTGGTGCGCTGGCCCAGCACGGCACTGAGGGCGTCGATGACGATGGACTTACCCGCGCCCGTCTCGCCGGTCAGCGCATTGAAGCCCCCCTCGAAAGAGATGTCCGCCTCCTGAATGATGGCAATATTCTCGATGTGCAGCAACTCCAGCATGTAAAGCCCTCCTCAGTGCAGCATCTGCCGCACCTGCTCACAAAAATCCGCCGCGTGACTGCTGTCGTGGAACACCAGCAGCACCGTATCGTCGCCGGCCAGCGTCCCCACGATGTCCGTACCCTCCATGTTGTCCAATGCAAAGGCCGCCGCGTTGGCCATACCGTTCAGCGTTTTCAGAACGGCCAGATTCTGTGCATTTTCCACCGTCAGCACGCACTCCCGGAAGATGGTACGCAGCTTCTCCTCGAAGTTCAGCCGCGTTTTCTGCTCCGACACGGCATAGCGGTAGTTCCCACGTCCGTCCGGCACCTTCAGAAGGTGCAGCTGCTTGATGTCCCGGGACACGGTCGCCTGAGTGCAGGCGAACCCACGTTGGGCCAAAAGCTGCATCAGCTGCTCCTGGGTCTCCACCATTTCCTCCTCGATGACCTGTAAGATCATGGACTGCCGGTCATTTTTCATGCTTCAGTACCTCCATGCCCATTTTGGAATCCAGTATTTCGCAGAAGCTCTTCTTGCTCAGCCGCACCAGCTTTGTGACGAACCTGGACTGCCGCACCCGCACCTTGTCCCCATTTTTCAGAGAAAAGGCCTTGCCGCCGTCTACGGAGAGATACACAAACTTCCGGTTGGCATCCGCCGCCTCGATGGTGATGGTGTGGTCCGGCGACAGCACATAGCTGCTGGCCCGGGTGGAGTGGGGGCAGATGGGCGTCAACAGCAGATTGCGGGCCGTAGGCTCGACGATAGGCCCGCCCGCGGCCAGGGAATAGCCGGTAGACCCGGTGGGTGTGGAGACGATCGCGCCGTCGCCGGTGATCTTCGTCAGCCGTCCCTCCTCCGTGGCCACGTCCAGCCGCACCACGCGGGCCACGCTGCCCTTGGAGATCACGCCGTCGTTCAGGGCGATGTTGTTGTAGACCGGCTTGCCGTCCCGCAGCACCGTCACATCCAGCATCATCCGTGACTCCACGCTGAAGGACCAGTCCTTCAGATCATGCAGCCGCTCCAGCTCGTTCTGCTCCAGCTCGGACATAAAGCCCAGGCTGCCCAGGTTGATGCCCAGCACCGGCACGCCGTGGAGCGCCACTGTCCGGGCCAGGTGCAGGATCGTGCCATCGCCGCCGAAGGCGATCAGCAGGTCGGCCCGTTTGATCTCCTGCTGCAGCTGCCGGATGGGCACGCCCAGCTGGTCGTCGTAGCCCTCCCTACTGAACGGCAGACACACCACCGTTTCAAAGCCGATACCCTCCAAGATCTCCTTGGAACGCTTGGCCACCTTCAATTCGCTGTCCCGATAGGGATTGGGGCATAAGATCACTCGCTTCATGCTTCCCCGTGCGCCTCCTTCAAATCGCTGTGCGAGGCGTCTACCAACGCCCTCAGATCGGGGATGCAGTCTGCGCCCCCGTTCTTTTTCAAATAACCCAAATATTCGATGTTCCCCTCCGGTCCTCGGATAGGAGAATATGTAATACCAAGCACTGTAAAGTTATTTTCCTTTGCGTGAACAAGGAAACCTTCCAGCACCTCCAGATGCACCTTCGGGTCGCGGACGACCCCTTTCTTCCCCACCTTTTCCCGTCCTGCCTCGAATTGCGGCTTGATCAGACAGGCGATCTCGCCGTCCTCCCGCAGCAGCCCGTACAGTGCCGGGAAAATCAGCTTCAGGGAGATGAAGCTCACGTCGATGGACGCAAAGTCCAGCTCCTCCGGGACCTCCTCACGGGTGAGGTAGCGGGCGTTGGTGCGCTCCAGACACACCACCCGCGGGTCGCTGCGCAGCTTCCAGTCCAGCTGTCCATAGCCCACATCCACCGCGTAGACCCTGGCCGCGCCATTCTGCAGCATACAGTCCGTAAACCCGCCGGTGGACGCGCCGATGTCGGCGCAGATCTTGCCCTCCAGCGTGATGGGAAAAGCAGCCATGGCCTTCTCCAGCTTCAGGCCGCCCCGGCTCACATACCGCAGCGCATGGCCGCGCACCTCCACGGCGGCGTCCTCCGCCACCGGCGTACCGGGCTTGTCTGAGCGCTGTCCGTCCACGAACACCAGTCCCGCCATGATGGTGGTCTGGGCCTTCTGCCGGCTCTCACACAGGCCGCGCTCCGTCAAAAGCATGTCCAGCCGTATTTTCTTACTCATGTGATACCTCCCTGACCGCCAGGGCGATGCCCTGGGCGTCCAGCCCCAGCGCCTGCCACAGCTCAGATACCGTCCCCTGGGACGGCAGCACGCTGCCTGCATTCCGCAGCAGCAGCTTTGCCTGTATACCGCGCTCCGCCAACACCGCGGCCAGCCGCTCTCCGGCACAGCCGGTCCGGAGCTGGTCCTCCGCCACGACGATATGCGACGCGCCTGCCAGGGCCGCGCAGATCGCCTCCGCGTCCAGCGGCGCGACACGGTTCAGCTTCACCACCCGGAGGTCGATGCCTTCCCCCTTCAGCAGCTCCGCCGCCGCCAGCGCCTGCCCGGTCAGGATACCGTATGTCACGACAGCAGTCTTGCCGCCGCCGAACACCGTTACGCTCCCGTCGCCGCAGTCGCCCTGATAGCCGCACTCCCCGCCCCGGGGATACCGCACGGCCACCGGCCCTTTTTCCTCCAGCACTGCCCGCCGCAGCATACGCCGCAGCTCCGCGAAGCTGGCCGGGGCATATACCGTCATCCCCGGTATCTGCGGCAGATAATCGATGCAGCCGTGGTGCGTCTCACCGTCCGCGCCCACCAGGCCGCAGCGATCCACGCCCAGCACCACGTGCAGCTTCTCCAGCGCCACGTCCTGCACCAGCATATCGTAGCCACGCTGCAGGAAGCTGTCATACACGGCGAACACCGGGGTCAGGCCCTGCTTGGCCATGCCGCCGGCCATCGCCACCGCGTGGCCCTCGGCAATGCCCACGTCGAAAAACCGTCGGGGGAACATACAGGCGAAGCCGGTCAGCCCCGTGCCTTCTCCCATGGCGGCGGTGATGGCGCACACGCGCTCATCCTCCCGGGCCAAAGATGTCAGCGTCTGGCCGAACACGGAGGAAAACGTCTCCCCCGCCGCTTTTTTCTCCCGCCCGGTCGCCGGGTCAAACGGCCCTACACCGTGAAACCGCTCCGGCTCGCGCTGCGCCGGCTCGTAGCCGCTGCCCTTCACCGTGTGAACGTGTACCAGCACGGGCCGTTTTTCCTCCCGCGCCGCCTGCAATACAGCGGTGAGCCGCGCCACATCGTGGCCGTCCACCGGCCCCATATAGGCAAACCCCATATCCTCGAACATGGTGCTAACCGGCGGCAGCAGCGACTTTTTCAGAGCCGTTTTTACCTCGTGGCTCAGTCCGTACAGCGCGCTGCCACCCGGCAGCCGCGACAGCGCCTCCCGGTACTTCCTTTTGAACTCGTAATACTCCGTCGTGGTACGCACTTTGGACAAATGCCGGGACAGCCCGCCCACATTGGCATCGATAGACATTCCGTTGTCATTCAGCACCACGATGAGCCGCTCACCGCTGCCGCCGGCATCGTTCAGCCCCTCAAAGCTGAGGCCGCCGCCCAGCGCGCCATCGCCGATCACCGCCAGCACATGGTAATCCTGGCCCAGCAGCGTCCGCGCCCGGGCCATGCCCAGCGCCACGGACACGGAGTCCGACGCATGACCCGCCATAAAGGCGTCGTGCTGGCTCTCATAGGGCTTGGGAAAGCCCGACAGCCCGCCGAACTGCCGCAGCGTGCCGAACAGCTCCCGCCGCCCGGTCAGCGCCTTGTGGACATAGCACTGGTGTCCCACGTCGAACACCAGCCGGTCACTGGCGGTGTCGAACACCCGATGGATGGCCACGGTCAGCTCCACCGCCCCTAAATTTGACGCCAAATGCCCGCCGGTGCGGGACACCTGCTCCACCAAAAACCGGCGCAGCTCGCCGCAAAGACGCTCCGTATCCGCATCTGACAGGTGCTTCACATCCGCCGGACTCTGTATGGTCTCCAAGATCAATTCCTTTTACCGTCCTTCACTCTGCCGGCGTCACAAAAGTACCCGCCGTTTCAAGTTTATTCGAATTGTGATTATAGCACATTCCACACCCGTTTACAACTATTTACAAGTTTTTATACAGAATGAATATGCAGAATATCCTGCATAACCATGCCCGCTATGCTGCTTTGTTTCCGCTTTGTAACGATTTTTGCAGTACAGTCTGCTATTATTTTGTCAAGTACTTCAGAAAGGATCGTGGTATTGTGACCAGGCAGAAAAAGAAACGGCTCATTATTAGCTGCGCCATCGCTGCCGCTGTGGCCGCAGCGCTGCTGCTGTACCTGATGCCCCGCCGGGTAGACAGGGCGATGCATCTCCCTGCCGCATCCGAGGATGTGCAGTCCGTCAATCTTGTCAAATATATCAGTGTTTTTGCCCCGGAGCCTACCCTCCACAACTGGCAATACACGCTGGACAGGCAGACCGACACGGCGCTGATGGAGGAAGTGCTTCACTGGCTCTATTCCGCCCGTCTCCGCTGCCCGCTGCCGTCGGACGGCAGTCTGAATAACAGCACCGCCGCGTCCTATACGCTGTTCGTCTTTGCCGATGGCTGCGACACCGAGACCATCCTCCTTTCCGGCGATGGTCGTGCCGTAGTGGGCAATATGCGCTACCGGGTGAGCCAAAAGGACATGGCCGGCTTGGTGCTGCTGTTTGACCACCTAAGCCTTTCGGAGGAATAATATCATCCGCTGCAAAGTGCCTGCCCGCCAACGCGGACAGGCACTTTTTTTGCGCCTGTATCATAGAATATGGCTGTAACGAACCCCATAAGGAGGTCACATATATGAACGAACAGGATATTATGAACAAGCTGAAAAGTGATCCCCGTGCCCTGAAGTCCGTCATGCAGTCCCAGGACGGGCAGACGCTGCTGCGAATGCTGTCCGGCGGCGACAGCGCCGCGCTGGGCAGGGCGGCGCAGCAGGCCGCTTCAGGGGATATGTCCGCGCTGTCCGCCATGCTCTCGCAGGTGCTGTCCAGCCCCCAGGGTGCGGAGCTGGTGCAGCGGCTGGAAAACAGGCTTCAGCAATAATACGACCATAAGGGAGGCGGCGGCGTGGACGACATCAACGAAAAACTGAATACGCTGCTGTCCGATCCTGACAGCATGGCCCGCATCATGCAGTTGGCCCAGCAGCTCTCCGGCGGCAGCGGCGGCCAGCAAACCGCCGCGCCGTCGCCTCCGCCGCCAGCCGCGCCGCCTGCGCCGATGTCCAGCATCGACCCACAGCTCATCGCAAAATTTCTGCCCCTCATACAGGAGTTTTCCCGGGACAACAGCCAGACTACCCAGCTTCTTTACGCCCTCCGTCCGTTTTTGAAGGACGGTAAGCAGGAGAAGGTGGAGCGAGCCGCCAAGCTGGCCCGGCTCATCTGCATCGGCAAGCGTTTTCTCACGGAAGGCGGTGGTCCCCTTGTATAACCGCTATGTCCGGGGCGATGACGGCAATTACGCCCGCGTGCCGTTCGACGATGCACCGCCTCCCCCGCCGCCGCGTCCGAACGGCAGCCCTCCACCACCACCTCCTCCACCGCCGCCCCAGGGTGCGCCGGAGCGCGGTTTTTTCAACGACCTGCTGGGCAAGCTGCATTTAAGCGACCTGGACGCGGGCGACCTGCTGCTCCTCTTCCTCCTGTTCTACCTCTCCAAGCAAAAGGCAGACGAGGAGCTGCTCATCGCCATCGGGTTGCTGCTGATCTTGTAGCTGGAAATCATTGCACTTGCAAAAAGGTTACAAAACGGTTACAATGTACCCATCCTTGCAAGGGACACTACACATAGGAGGTCACAGTATGTTCTGCAATTTCGACTGCGCTTCCCTGCTGAAGCTGCTGTGCGGTTTCTTCGGCAAGTGCTGACGTATATACGCACATAAAATATCCCCTGACCGCAGCGGTCAGGGGATATTTGCGTGTAAACAGGATTTACTTTACAGCTTCCTCCACAGCAACAGCCACGGCCACGGTCGCGCCGACCATGGGGTTGTTGCCCATGCCCAGGAAGCCCATCATCTCCACGTGGGCGGGGACGGAGGAGGAGCCTGCGAACTGGGCGTCGCTGTGCATACGGCCCATGGTGTCGGTCATGCCGTAGCTGGCAGGACCGGCGGCCATGTTGTCGGGGTGCAGCGTGCGGCCCGTGCCGCCGCCGGAGGCCACGGAGAAGTACTTCTTGCCCTGCTCGATGCACTCCT
>ERZ1106939.1569-NODE-1569-length-16850-cov-4.143674_pt1 | contig 16850 bp, 12 predicted proteins | sample MGYA00403669_ERZ1106939 | MGnify/ENA primary metagenome ERZ1106939 (study PRJEB35170, sample SAMEA104062447) | human gut metagenome | biome: human gut; feature: human-associated habitat; material: faeces | place: Denmark | collected 2012-09-28 ...
GCGGCTTCCCCACCGGCAAAAAGTGGGACAGCGTGCGCCGTCAGGATTCTCCGGTCAAGTATATCGTCTGCAACGGCGACGAGGGCGACCCCGGCGCGTTCATGGACGAGGGCATCATGGAGGGCAATCCGCACTCCATTTTGGAGGGTATGATGATCGCCGCGATCGCGGTCGGTGCCGGCAGCGGTTATATCTACGTCCGCGCGGAGTATCCTCTCGCGGTTGATCGCTTGCAGAAGGCCATTGATCAGGCACGCGACGTCGGTCTGCTCGGTGAGAACATCCTCGGCACGGAATTTTCCTTTGATATCCGCATCAACCGCGGCGCGGGCGCGTTCGTCTGCGGCGAGGGCAGCGCGCTGACCGCGTCCATCGAGGGCAACCGCGGTATGCCGCGCACCAAGCCCCCGCGCACCGTGGAAAAGGGTCTCTGGGCAAAGCCCACCGTGCTCAACAATGTGGAGACCTTTGCCAACATCCCCTATATCATCAACGAGGGCGCCAACGCTTACCGCGCCATCGGCAACGCGGCCTCCCCCGGCACCAAGGCCTTTGCGCTTGCGGGAAACATCCGCCACACCGGTCTCATCGAGGTACCGATGGGAACGACGCTGCGCGAGATCATTTTCGATATCGGCGGCGGCATCAAGGACGGAAAGAAATTCAAGGCCGTGCAGATCGGCGGGCCGAGCGGCGGCTGTCTCACGGAGGAGCATCTCGATCTCCCGCTGGACTACGATTCGCTCAAGCACGTCGGCGCGATCATGGGCTCCGGCGGTCTCGTCGTCATGGATGAGGACACCTGCATGGCCGAGGTCGCCCGCTTCTTCATGAAATTTACGCAGAAGGAATCCTGCGGCAAGTGCATCCCCTGCCGCGAGGGTACGAAGCGCATGCTCGAAGCGCTTGAGCGCATCGTCGGCAACGAGGGAAGCGAAGAGGATATCGAGCTTCTCGAGGAGCTTTCCGACACGATCTCCCACACCGCGCTCTGCGGTCTGGGTCAGAGCGCCTGCAAGCCCGTGCAGTCCACGCTGCGCTACTTCCGCGAGGACTACGAACGCCATGTGCGCGACAAATTCTGCCCGCTCTGCAACGGCAAACCAAAGGTATTGCAGATCGATCCGGAAAAGTGCAAGGGGTGCAGCCTGTGCGCGCGCAACTGCCCGGTGGAGGCGATCACCGGCGAGGTCAAGTCGCCGTTCGTGATCGACACGGAAAAATGCATCCGCTGCAACGCCTGCGTCAAGAACTGCAAGTTCGGCGCGATTCGGGAGGTGTAAAGATATGGCAAAGGGAATCATGTATATCAACGGCCAGCGCGTCGCGTTCGACGGGGAGAAAAACGTTCTCGCCGTTATCCGCAAGGCGGGCATCAATATGCCGACGCTGTGCTACTACTCCGATCTCTCCGTTTACGGCGCGTGCCGTATGTGCGTCGTGGAGGACGACAGGGGCCGCATCGACGCCTCCTGCTCCATGGAGCCGCGCGACGGGCTCTCCATCCAGACGAACACCGCCCGGCTGCTCAAATACCGCCGGATGATCATCGAGCTTTTGCTCGCCTCGCACGACCGTGACTGCACCGTTTGCGAAAAGTCCAGCGCGTGCGAGCTGCGGCGGCTGGCGCTGCGCTTCGGTGTGCGCCGCGTCCGGTTTGAGGATACGCGCGAGCAGCTCCCGCTCGATACCTCCAGCCCCTCGGTCGTGCGCGACCCGAACAAGTGCATCCTCTGCGGCGACTGCGTGCGCACGTGCGAGGAGATCCAGGGCATGAACATCATCGACTTCACGCACCGCAGCGCCGATCTGCGCGTAATGCCGGCATTCGACCAGAAGCTCGCCGAGACCGACTGCATCGGCTGCGGCCAGTGCGCCGCCGTATGCCCCACCGCCGCGATCACCGTGTATAACGACATTGGCCGTGTATGGCGCGCGCTGCACGACAAGAATAAGCGCGTTGTGTTCCAGATCGCTCCAGCAGTGCGCGTCGCCATCGGCGAAGCGTTCGGACTTCGTCCGGGCGAGAACGCCATGGGCAAAATGGTCGCGGCGCTCCGGCTCATGGGCGCGGCCGAGGTGTTTGATACCTCGTTCGCCGCCGACCTCACCACGGTCGTCGAGGCGAAGGAGTTTATGGACCGGCTCAAAAACGGCGGCACATTCCCGATGTTTACCTCCTGCTGCCCGGCGTGGGTCAAGTATGTGGAGTATCAGCGCCCCGAGCTTCTCCGCCACATTTCCTCCTGCAAGTCCCCGATGGAGATGTTCGCCGCCGTGCTGCGCGATCACTATGAAAAAAACAGCGACGGCCGCGAGGTCTACCACGTCGCCGTCATGCCCTGCACCGCGAAGAAGGGCGAGGCGAAGCGCGAGGAGTTCACCCACAACGGCAAGCCCGACGTGGACGCCGTGCTCACGACGATCGAGCTTATCAACATGATCAAGGAAAGCGGCATCGATTTCGCCAATCTGGAGGACGAGGCCGTGGACATGCCGTTCGGCATCACGACCGGCTCCGGCGTCATCTTCGGCGCGACCGGCGGCGTGGCGGAAGCGGTCGCGCGCTGCTGCTGCCCGGACAAAACGAAAAACGCGGCGATGGCCATCGAATACTCCGGTCTTCGCGGCGTGGAAGGCGTGCGCGTGGCAAGCATGCTCGTCGGCGAGCGGACGATCCGCATCGCGGTGTGCAACGGCCTTCTCAACGCCCAGAAGCTCATCGACGAGATCGAGACCGGACGCGAATACTTTGACCTCATCGAGGTCATGACCTGCCGCGCCGGCTGCGTCGGCGGCGCGGGTCAGCCGCACGGCCTTACAAAGGACAAGTACGACCGCGCCGCGGGCCTCTACAATGCCGACAAGACCGCCCTCATCAAGCGCAGCGAGCAGAACCCCGTCATTGAAACGCTGCTGCGCGACATCGGCGAGCGTGAGCACGAGCTGCTCCACGTCCACTACAAGGGCCGCGATTTCTGAAAAGCTTAAAGCTTACAACGCAAAACGTCCGGAGGACATCCTCCGGACGTTTTGCATTTTATTCTTAAAATCAGAGCCGGTCGTTGCCGACAGGGGTGAGAAAGAGCTTTCGGAACTCCTCGTCGTCGGCGGAGTTTGCCAGCGCCCATTCGACCTTGGCGACGACGGCCTCTGTCGTCATTGTATAGGCTTCGAGCAGCTCATACTTTTTCTTGATGCGGAAGCCTACGCGGTAAAGCTCCATATCGCTCCCCTCGTGGGAGACCTGCGTGGTAAAAATGACCTTCACGTGGTTCCGAAGCAGGTGGCCGATCTTCTCGGTGAACTCGTCGTTATCGTAGTACGGCACACCGCCGACGCCAAAACTCTCAATGACAACGGCGTGGGCGTGCTCGGCCACATAGTCGAGAATGCCGGGCGCCATGCCGGGGATGAGCTTGATGACGCAGACGCGGCTGTCAAGCGCATCATAAAACCGCACCGGGCCGGGGAACGACTCGCGGATATAATAGCGCACCTCGCCGCCGCGGATGACAGCGACCTCCGGGTAATCGATGCTCGAAAAGGCGTTGAAGCTGCGCGTACGCGTTTTCTGCGCGCGGTTGGCGCAGATGACCTTATTATCGAACACGAGATGAATTCCGCAGGCGTTGTCATCGGCGGCATAGGTGATCGCATTGCGCAGATTCTCCCGCGCATCGGTGTCGCGCGCGTAGATGGAAACCTGTGAACCGGTCAGCACGACGGGCTTCGGGCTGTTCTGGATGAGATAATAGAGCGTTGCGGCGGCATACGCCATCGTGTCGGTGCCGTGGGTGATGACAAAGCCGTCGTAGCTTTCATACTTGTCCCGGATGATCTTCACGAGCTCGACCCAATTCTGCGGGCGCATGTTCGTGCTGTCCAGATTAAAGGGCTGCACCGTGTCGATCTCGCAGAGAGAGCGTACCTCGGGGATGCATTGCAGCAGCTCCTCGCTCGTCATTTCCGGCGTCAAGCCGTCCTCCGCCGGGCGCGAGGCGATCGTGCCTCCGGTGGCGATCAGCAGCAGTTTTTTTCTCATGCGTTTTCCTCCTTCATCAGCTCGCGCAGCAGCGCCGCCGCTTCCTCTCCGGATGCGCCGACAGCCGCGCAGAACTGCGCGGCGTCGGTGAGCTTTTCTTTTAAAATGGCGCGGCGCATGGCCGCTTTGTCCGTCTCGCCGAGCGCGGCGGCAAACGTCCCGCGCCCGACGGCGGTGTGGATAAAGCCGTCCCGCTCCAGTTCTTCCCAGGCGCGCCGCACCGAAATAAGACTTACCGAGAGCTCCTGCGCCACGGTCCGTATCGGCGGCAGCACCTCGCCGGGCGCTATCTCCCCGCGCAGGATCTGGGCGGCAAGCTGGTCATACATCTGCCGGTAGAGCGGCAGCGGCGATGTATTCGTCACTGTCAGCTTCATAGATCCACCTTTTCAAACCGCTCGGCGCTGATCTTTGCCGAGAGCAGCGTAAAGGCCGCCCAGAGGATGATCCCGGCGAACAGCACCGGAAGCTGACGGAGCTGCGCACTTTTCTCCAGCGTGTCAAGATACGCGCTGACCGGCGAGGGGATATACTGTGCGAGCGATTCCGCGGCGATGATATAGAGAAACGTAAACACGCCGCCCCAGAGGAATGCCTTGCCCTCGCTCCGCCCGGTTTTATAGAACACCGGGAAGAAAATGAGGTTGAAGCCGCCGTACATCAGAAGCGACAGGCCGAAAAACGCCACATTCGGCTCGATGCCGGCGTTGTTCCCCCCGACGGGGTTGATCTTCGCGGAGAGGATCGCAAAGGGGATGGCAATGACAATATTCGCAAGCTCCAAAAGCGCCACGGCGAGCACGCGAGCGCGCACCACGTCGCCCTTGCGCACCGGCAGGAGCGCGGAATAGAAAATGTCGTTCTCGGCGCGGTTGGTTTTGAACGTGAGGAATATGCCGAGCGTCAGATAGAAAAAGCTGACATAATAGGGATACGACGGCACAAGCAGCAGCGCCGCGAGCGCGAAGAAGATATACACGCTCGGATGGATGGCGAGCCGGAACTCCTTGTACAGCAGATTTTTCATTCTCTCCCCTCCCGTTCGATATGTACCATGATGTCCTCCATGCCGATGGGCTCCGCCGCGAGACCGGAAGCCATTGCGTCCTCCGTCTTCATCATCGCTTCAAAGCCAAAGCTCTGCTCCCGCAGACCGATGGCGCTCTCCTTTACGGCGTCTGTCAGCTCCTCCTTGCCGCCGGTCACCTTGCGGTAAGCGTCGGTAAAGGTGTCGCGGTCGGTGCTTGTGAGGATCTTTCCGTTGTGGATGTAGGTGATAAGGTCGGCGCACTTCTCGAGATCGGATATAATATGCGTGGAAAACAGGATGCTGCGCTCCCCGTTCGCGACCGTATCGCGGAAAATGTCCAGAAGCTCATCGCGGCTCACCGGGTCAAGGCCGCTTGTCGGCTCGTCGAGAAGGAGGAGCCGCGCCCCGTGCGAGAGGGCGAGCGCCAGCGTGAACTTGACCCACATGCCGGTGGACAGCTCGCGCACGCGCTTCGTCTCGTCGAGCGAGAAGCGCTTCATGTATTCGCGGTACGCGGCGTCGTCCCAATGCTCATAAAACTGCGCCGTCGTCTCCGCCACATCGCGCAGGCGCTTTGAGCCGTAATAGCGCGCGTCGCCCAGCACCACGCCGATCTGCTGGCGGCAGGCCGATTCGTTTTCCCGGAGATCCATGCCGAACATCTCCACCGTGCCGCCGTCCGGATGAACAAGGCCGAGCATGCTTTTGAGCGTCGTCGTCTTTCCCGCGCCGTTGCGCCCGATGAACCCCATGATATACCCGCTCTCCAAGGAGAACGAGACATGATTCAGCGTAAATCCCGGATACTTTTTGCAAAGATCGCGCACGGACAAAAGCTCCATCGCGCATTCCTCCCTGTCGGATATTTTATTGTGTATGCTCATTATACACAATTCAGTCTATCTGTCAAGCCCCTGCCTTGCCCGATGGGAAAAAATCTGGTATAGTATTTGCGATCTTTCAAGGAGAAACAACGCAAGTGAGTAAAAATACGAAATTATGGACGGCGGGCACGCTCAAAAGCCGCGGCTGGACGGAGGAGCTGATCGCCTCTCTCCTGCCGAAGCCGCAGCGTCTTTATCGGAACGGCCGCCGCGTGCGCGCCTGGCGCACAGACGATATCCGCCGCGCCGAGCAGAGCGATAGCTTCCGCTCGCTGCGCGCGGCGTCTGCCGAAAATACGGAAAGCATACCGGATGATGCGGCGCTCGATGCAGCGTCGCAGCTTCTGGAAAGTGCATGGGATGCCGCCGCACTGCCGGAAAGCCGTGAAGCAACGCTCGCGGCGCGCTACCATGAAGCGATCCTCCGCCAGATCCCGGCGGTCGGATTTGCCAAGCGGCTGCGGCCGGGACAGAGCATCAGCTATATCGAGCACTTTCTCCATCTGGAGACCGGCACCGGCGCCGAGCCGCTCGGCGCAACGCTCCGCCGGTTTGTGACCGCCGCGCCGTGGCTCGGCGCGAATGCAGCTTCTCCGCTCGCCGGAAAGCTCGCGGCGCGCTATGCCGCGGTGCTGCTTGCGATCAGCGCGCGGGACATTGCATCTTTTACCGCCGCGCAGCCGGAGGCGAACATGGACGGGCTTCTCGAAAAGGGCGCCTTTCCCGTGCAGGAGCTTTTGCAGCACCCGCTCTCCTATCTCTATTCGGTCTTTTATATCCCGCGCGCGATCCGCTCGAGCCTGAAGCTGCTCGTGGCGCTCAACCCGAAGGACGAGTACCCGGAGGCGCGTGCCATGCAGCGCCGCTTTATCCTCCACATCGGCGGGACAAACACCGGCAAGACCTACGCCGGGTTTGAGCGGCTGCGCAAAGCCAAAACGGGCGTATATCTTGCTCCGCTCCGTCTGCTGGCGCTTGAAGCGCAGGAGCGGCTGCTTGATCTCGGCGTTGCGTGCTCGCTCACGACCGGCGAGGAAGAGGACCGCCGCGAGGGGGATACCCACGTCGCCGCCACGGCGGAAAAGCTCGATCTCTCCGCGCGGTACGATGTGGCGGTGATCGACGAGTGCCAGATGATCGCCGACCGGGAGCGCGGTTTTGCCTGGACGCGCGCGATCCTCGGCGTGCTCGCGCCGGAGGTGCATCTCTGCGCCGCGCCCGAGGCGCGCGATCTTCTGATCCGCATCATTGAGAGCACCGGCGACACGTGGGAGGAGATCCGTCATCTGCGCAAAACGCCGCTCGTGTGCATGCGCCGGGAGATCGATTTTGACGACGTAAAGCCCGGCGACGCGCTCATCACGTTCTCGAAGCTCGGGGTGCTTTCCGTGGCCGAGGATCTGCGTGCACACGGAAAGGAGCCCGCCATCATCTACGGCGCGCTCCCCTATTCCACGCGGCGGCGACAGATGGAGGGCTTTCTCGAAGGGCGGATGCAGTATGTCGTTTCGACCGACGCCATCGGCATGGGGCTGAATCTCCCCATCCGGCGCGTGATCTTTCTGGACACGCGGAAGTTTGACGGCGTGGAGCGGCGCGACTTAAAGCCTGCCGAGATCCAGCAGATCGCCGGACGCGCCGGGCGCTACGGCATGTACGACAAGGGCTACGTCGGCGCAACGGAGAATCTGGACTTCATCCGCGAGGGGCTGGAAGCGGCCGTGCCGCCGCTCGAAACGGCGGTGGCCGGGTTTTCCGAGCTTGTATTGCAGGTGGAGCACGATCTTCTCGAGGTGCTGACCGAGTGGAACAAAATGCCGACCGTCGCGCCGTATGTAAAGCTCGATGTCAGCCGGTACATCACGCTCATCGGCAAGATGCGGCAGGAGGGCTTTTCGCTCACGCGCGAGCAGGAGCTGCGGTGCGCGAACATTCCGTTCGACGAGACGGAGGAAGAGCTTCTGGAGCTGTTTTTCTCGTTTCTGCGCTGCTTCCGGGAGGGTCAGCCGCTCTCCTGCCCGGAGCTTCCCGAGGGACATGCGCCCACGCTCCCGCAGCTCGAGCAATACTGCCGGAAGCTCGATCTCTATTTCTCGTTTTCCAAGGCGTTCGGCTGCCCGATCGACCGCGACGCGCTCTATGATAAGCGCGAGGACGCCGCCGAGAGCATCAACCAGATCCTGCTCTACAATCTCAAAAACAACATCCGCTTCTGCGCGCGCTGCGGCGCGGCGCTCCCGCTCCACCAGAGCGGACGCCTCTGCCAGAGCTGCTACCGGAAGATCAGCGCTCTGCGCCGCCCGACGCGGTGGTAAAAATCGGCCGTGCCTCCCGAGATCGGGAGGCACGGCCTTTTCTTTGGTTTATTCGGCTTTCAAGCCGTATTCTTCCGCGAGAGCGGCAAAGGCGGGCAGCGAGCGGCGCAGCCGCTCCTCCGGCACGCAGTAGGCAAGGCGGGCGTAGCCCGGACAGGCGAAATCGTCGCCCGGCACGAGCAGAAGATCGTGCGCCATCGCCTTTTTGCAGAAAGCGCGCGCGTCACTCTCCGGCGATTTTACGAAGAGATAGAACGCCCCCTGCGGCTTCGCGCAGGAAAAGCCGAGTGCGGTGAGCCCTTCACAGATGAGATCGCGGTTTTTCTTATACTCGCGCAGCTCTCCCGTCTGGCCGAGGCACGCGGCGCACACGCGCTGGAAAAGCACCGGCGCACAGACATACCCCAGCATCCGGCCCGCGCCGGAAATGGCGGCGCGCAGCGCGGCGCGGTCTTTGCTCTCCGGCGGCACGGCGAGATAGCCGACGCGCTCGCCGGGCAGCGAGAGGGACTTGCTGAACGAGTAGCAGTAGATCGTGTCGGGATAGAAACCGGGGATGTACGGCACGGCGTCGCCGTCGTAGACAAGATCGCGGTACGGCTCGTCCGCGAGGATGTAGATCGGGTGACCGTACTCCGCCGAGCGCTCGGTGAGCAGAGCGGCAATCTTCTTTATGCTCTCCTCCCCCAGCACGACGCCGGAGGGGTTATTGGGAGAGTTCAGGATCACGAGCCACGTTTTCCCGTTCACCGCCGCGGCGAATGCCTCATAATCGAGCTGGAACGTCTCCGGCTCGGAGGGCACCTCGCGCATGACGCCGCCGGCGGCCTCGGTATAGGTGCGGTATTCGGAAAAGTACGGCGTGAGCGTGATACACTCGTCCCCCGGCGAGAGCAGCGCACGGCAGCCGATGGCAAGGCCCGCGGACGCGCCGCTCGTCATGTAGATATCCTCCGGCGCGTAGGTCATGGAAAACGTGCCGTTCAGATACTCCGCCACGGCCCCGCGCACCTCCGGCAGGCCCTGATCGGGGCTGTAGGCGTGCAGCTGCGTGGGAGACATTTCCCGCATAAGGCGCTGCGCCGTCTCCTGCACCGCCGCGGGCGGGGCGATGCTCGGCGAGCCGATGCTGAAATCGTAAACATTTTCCGCGCCGACCTCTTCGGCGCGGCGCATGGCGTAATCAGCGATCTCCCGGATGGGGTTGCCGGACGCGCCGAGCGCGTATACTTCGGATGGGATCATGTGGTTTTCCCCCGGTTCACAAGATATTCGACCGCTCTCCGGTAGCCCTCAAAGCCCAGCCCGGCGAACGTCTTTTCGCACGCCATGCCCGCGTAGGACACGTGCCGAAAGCTCTCGCGCTCTTGAATATCGGTGAGATGCACCTCCACCGCCGGGAGCGCCACGGCCTTGAGCGCGTCGAGAATGGCGACGCTCGTGTGCGTATACGCCGCGGGATTGATGACGATGCCGTCCATCCGTCCGAGGGCGGACTGGATGGCATCGACGATCGCGCCCTCGTGGTTGGATTGGAAAAGCTCGCATTCTGCGCCGAACTCCCGGCAGGACGCACGGATATATGCCTCAAGCGCGGCAAAGTCACGCTTTCCGTAAAGCTCCGGTTCCCGCACGCCGAGAAGGTTCAGATTGGGGCCGTTGATGACGAGGATCTTCATAAGATCACCTTGCGGATGTCCTCCACGGTGTCCTCAAGCGCGCGGTTGTTGTCGATGATATAGTCCGCGAAGCGGAGATAGCGCTTCTCGCGCATTTCGTACATGGCGTTGAGATTTCCCGCGCGGGAGAGCGGGCGGCCGTCGCGCTCGAGCTTGTCAAGATCGCGGCGCAGCCAGAAAATGACGCCGTTCTGGTGCAGCGGCGCGTAGTTCTCCTCGTGGAGCACCGCGCCGCCGCCGGTGGCGACGATCGCGCCGAAGGCGCTGCCGAGCTCGCGCACGGCCTCGCTCTCGTGCGTGCGGAACGCGGACTCGCCCTGCATTGTGATGATCTGCTCGGGCGTATAGCCGGTGTGCTCCTCGATATAGGCGTCCGTATCGAGCACCTCGCGGCCGAGCGCCTTGCCGAGCGCCTCCGCCACGGCGGACTTGCCGCAGCCGGGCATGCCGATGAGGACGATGTTCATCGTCTTGCTCTTCACGAGGTCGATGGCGTGCTCGAGCGCGCCGGACGCCGCCTTTTTGCCGGTGAAGATCTCGCTCGCGCGGATGGCCTGCGCCGCGAGCATGACCATGCCGTTCGCGCAGGGGATGCCGAGTTTTTCCGCCTGCAGCAAAAGCTCCGTGCGCGCGGGATTATAGATGAGATCGACGACGGCGCGGCAGTGCGGGAAGCGCAGCAGATCGATGACCGCCTCGCCGTTGTGCGGGTACATGCCGACCGGCGTGGTGTTCACGATGAGCTCGGCGTCCGTGTGGCGGGAGAGGTTGGAGTAATTGTCCTTCCCATCGCGGGAGACGACGACGATCTCGCGCGCCTGCTGCTTTTCGAGCGCGTACACCACCGCGGCGGAAGCGCCGCCGCTGCCGAGCACGAGCACCTTTTTCGCGCGCGGCGAGAACACCGCGCGGCGCAGCAGCTCTTCAAAGCCGTAGACGTCCGTATTGTCGCCGTAGAGCGTTCCGTCGGCGCGGCGGACGATCGTATTGACGCTGCCGATGGCGCGCGCCGTTTCGGAGAGCTCGTCGCAAATCGCCGCGGCGCACTTTTTGTAGGGGATCGTGACGTTCAGCGCGTCAAAATCGCCCTTCCGAAGGAAGGTCTCCACATTCTCCGGTTCGGTCTCATAGAGCTTATACTCATAGTCGCCGAGCATGGAATGGATGGCCGGAGAATAGCTGTGGCTGAGCTTTTGTCCAAGAAGTCCGCAATGCATCATGTCAAATTACCTCACTATAGCTTCCAAGATAGGTGTATTCCTCGCTGATGTCCCCCAGCTCACTCACAAGCTGAAGGAAGGCGGGATCGTACACCGGGTTTTCCAGATCGAAATAGAACATGAACTCAAAGCTGCGCTCCGGGAGCGGGCGGCTTTCGAGCTTGTTCAGGTTGATGCCGAGCGCATAGAAGCGCGAGAGCACTTTATAAAGCGAGCCGGGCTCGTGGCGCAGCGTCATCATAAGGCTCGTCCGATCCGCGCCGGGATAGATCTCCAGATCGCGCGCAATGCAGATGAAGCGCGTGTAGTTGTTCGCCGTATCCTGCACGGAGGGGGCGAGACATTCCAGACCGTACAGCCGCTCGCACGCGCGCGTGGAGAGCGCCGCAGCGTCGTTCCGCCCGGACTCCGCAACGAGCTTTGCCGCGAGCGCCGTATTCTCGCACGGGATGACCTTCACGCCCGGAAGCGACGAGAGGAACTGCGCGCACTGGCTGAGCGCCTGCTCGTGCGAATAGATCTCGCGGATGCCGGAGAGCTTTGCGCCGGGCCTCGCGAGCAGGTTGTGGTCGATCTTCACGCGCACCGAGCGGACGATGTGGAAATGGTGGCGCATCATAAGATCGTACACGGCGTTCACCGAACCCGCGGTGCTGTTTTCGATGGGCAGCACACCGTAGCGGCAGAGGCCCTTTTCGATGGCGTTGAACACCGCGTCGAAGCTCGAAAAGTAAAGCTCGTTCGGCAGGCGGAACAGCCGCTCGCACGCGATCTGGGAGTTGGAGCCCTCGACGCCCTGACAGGCGACGGCGGCCTTCTCCGGGAAGAGCGGCGGCGTCTGCTCGATCGCTGCCTGAATGCTTTCGGCGAGCGGGCTCTGCTTATGCAGCAGGCGGTTCTGGCGGCTGCGGCTCAGCTCAAAGAGCAGCGCGTAGAGCGACACGGCGTAGCTTTGCAGCTCCTCCGGCGCTTTTTCGCTCACGGCGTAGAGCTTTTCCCGCTCCCGCCGCTCATCGAGCACCGGAAAGCCGTGTTCGGCTTTATACCGGGCAATGTCCCCGGCGATGTCCATGCGCTCGGCAAAGCATCGCAGCAGCTCGTCATCCACCGCGTCGATCCTGCCTCGCAGTTCGTCCATGTTCATGGCTTTCTCCCTCTTTCCGAACAAAGAATATCATATAGCACGACCGCTGCCGCCGCTTCCACGCAGGGAACGGCGCGCGGCACGATGCAGGGGTCATGCCGGCCGGCGATCTCGATCGTCGTTTCGCGCATGGCGGCGAGATCAACGGTGCGCTGCCGCCGCGCGATGGACGGCGTCGGCTTGAACGCCGCGCGGAACACGAGCGGCGCGCCCGTCGTGATGCCGCCGAGGATACCGCCGCAGCGGTTCGTCTCCGTCATAGCCCTCCCGCCGCGCAGCACAAAGGCGTCGTTATTCTCGCTGCCGCGCAGCGCGGCGGCGGCGAACCCCGCGCCGAACTCCACGCCCTTCACAGCGGGAATACCAAAGAGCGCAGCGGAGAGACGGCTCTCCACGCCGTCAAAAAGCGCGTCGCCGAGACCCGCAGGCAAACCGAGCACCGCGCACTCCACCACGCCGCCGACGCTGTCGCCGTCGGCGCGCGCCTTGGCAATGGCGGCGAGCATATCCTCGCCGCGCGCATCGCTGAGCGTCGGAAAGGGTTTCCCCAGCGTGGACGCCGGGAAGATGCCCTCGTCCGCGATACCGGCAATGGAGGCGATATGCGAAACGATGCGGATGTTTTCCTCTTCCAGAAGCTGCATGGCGATGCCGCCCGCAACGCAGAGCGGCGCGGTGAGCCGTCCGGAAAAGCGTCCGCCGCCGGAGAGATCGACGGCATCGCCGTCTTTCATGCGGGCGGCAAAGTCCGCGTGGCCGGGGCGCGGCGTATTGCGCAGAGCGTCATAGTCGCCGGGATGGGCGTCGCCGTTGCGGATGACCGCCGTGACCGCGCCGCCGCAGGTGACGCCGTTTTTCACGCCGCTGAGAAAGAGCGGCGCATCGCTCTCGCGCCGCGCGGTGGCAAACGCCCCGCGCCCCGGCGCGCGCCGCGTGAGGAAGGCATTGAGCGCATCCATATCGATGGCAAAGCCCACGGGCAGCCCTTCCATAATGACGCCGATGGCCTCGCCGTGCGAAGCGCCGAAGATCGTGATGCGAAAGTTTTTTCCCAGACTGCTCACGGCGTTTCCTCCCTTTTCAAAGCGTTAAAGTCCTCGCCAAAGCGTGGATAGGATTTGTTTGTGCACTCCCAGCCCTCGACTGTGACAGTCTCCGTGCAGGCGCACGCCGCCACCGCCGCCGCCATGGCGATGCGATGGTCGCGCTGCGCGCTCACCGCGCCGCCGCGAAGTCCGCCGCCGTGAACGATGAGTCCCTCCGGCAGCTCCTCGACGTGTGCGCCGAGAGAAGCGAGCATTGCCGCGGTCGTTGCGAGCCGGTCGGATTCCTTGAGCCGGAGCCGCGCGGCATTCACAACGCGCGTCTCCCCTTCCGCCGCCGCAGCGAGCGCGCAGAGCGCGGGGATAAGGTCGGGGACGGGCGCGGCGTCGATGACCGCGCCGTGAAGCGTGCCGCGCCGCACCGTGATGCCCGCGGCCGCTTCCTCCACGCATGCTCCCATCGCGCGGAGAATATCGAGCACGGCGCGGTCGCCCTGCGCGGAATCGGCGCGCAGGCCGGAAACGGTGATGCCGGCGCGCGAGAGAGCGCCCATGCAGAGAAAAAACGCTGCCGAGGAATAGTCCCCCTCGACCTTGACCGCGGCAGGCAGGGCGTACGTCTGCCCGCCGGGGATATCATACCCGGAATCCGTTTTAAATAGCCGGACGCCGCTTTGGGCGAGGGCGTTCTCCGTCATAGCAATATAGCCCTCGCTCTCCCGCGCGCCTGTGATCGTGAGCGCGCTGTTCCCGGCAAGGCGCGGCAGCGCGAAAAGCAGCGCGGAAATGTACTGCGAGGAAATGTTTCCGGGGAGCGTATATTCTCCCGGCGCGAGTTTTCCGGAGCAGAAGAGCTTCCCGCCCTCGGATCGGAACATCATGCCGCCGCGGACAAGCTCGCTCAAAAGCGGTTCGAGCGGGCGCTCGGGCAGCCGTCCTTCCCGCAGGAACACCGCGTCCGCGCCGAGCGCGCCAACGACCGGGAGCAAAAACCGGAGCGTCGATCCGCTCTCACCGCAGGGCAGAACACAGAGGCCGTCCGGCACTGCTTTGATCGGTTCAACATGCAGCGCGCCATTCTGCTCCGCGATGTTCGCGCCGAGAGCGCGAAGGCACGCGGCCGTGGCAAGAATGTCGGCGTTCAGCCCGTCGCAGCGGACCGTTACCGGCGCTTTTCCGAGCGCGGCGCAGATGAGCAGGCGGTGCGCCTGCGATTTGGAAGCCGGGATACGCACCGCGCCGGTACGTGCTCCCGGAATAATGACAAAATTCATTTAGCGCCCCCCTGCCGGAGCCATCCGGCATAATCGGACGCGGCGATCTTTCGCACGGTGCAGCGCCCCAGCCCCTCAACGGTGATGACGGGAAGCGTTGAGCCGGCGCGTTTTTTATCCGAAAGCGCGGCGTTGGCGAGCGCTTCCGCCGTATACGGCAGCTCCGTCGGAAGGCCGCATTTTTTGATAAGCGCTTCGATGCGCGCGGCGTCCTCTTCGCTGCAGAGACCGCGCGCGGCGCACGCGCGCGCCATGGAGCACAGCCCCATCGCCACGGCGCTGCCGTGGGAGAGCGAATAATCGCTCAAAAGCTCCGCCGCGTGCGCGGCGGTATGGCCGAGATTCAAAAGGTGCCGCGCGCCGGTATCAAATTCATCCGCGGCGACGATATCCCGCTTTATCTCCACGCAGCGCGCGAGAATATCCTCCGGTATTTCGTCCGGCAGGCTGTTTTCCAGACTGGAGAAAAGCGCCGCGCCATCCAGTACGCCGTATTTGATGATCTCGGCGCAGCCGTCGCGCCGGACGGCGTCCGGAAGCGTTTGGAGCGTGTCCGTATCGCATATAACGAGCGACGGCTGCCAGAACGCCCCGATAAGGTTTTTCCCCGCCGGGAGATCGATTGCCGTTTTCCCGCCGACGGAAGAATCCACCGCGGCGAGAAGCGTCGTCGGGATCTGCACGAGCCGGACGCCGCGCTGGTAGCACGCCGCGGCAAACCCGACCATGTCGCCGACAACGCCGCCGCCGAGCGCAACGACAACGTCGCTCCGGCTCACGCGGTTTTCGGTAAAGAAACGGAGGATACGCTCCCAGTTGCGGAACGTTTTGGAGTGTTCTCCGGCAAGAAAGTAGTCCTGCAATACCGTAAAGCCCGCGGCCTTGAGCGAATCGGTCACGCGCTTTGCATAGAGCGGGAACACGGTTGTATCGGTATAGACGACCGCCTTTTCCGCGCCCGGAACGGCCGCGGCAATGCGCTGCCCGCATTCATCGAGAAGCCCCGCGCCGATAACAACATCGTATTCGCGCGACGCCGTTACATGGATCGTTTTCATCGTCCGTCTACCTCCTCCTTGCGCCGGCGGCCCTCGTCGAGAAGCGCCGTGAGCGCCGCGAGATCGTTATTCTCCACCGCCGCGCGGTACTGCGCGAGGGACTTTGCGAGACTTTCCAGCTCAAAGAGCACGTTGTCCCGGTTATCCAGAAAGAGCTCCGCCCACATGGAAGGGTCGAGCCACGCAACGCGCGTCAAATCCTTATAGCTCCCCGCGGAGAAACCCCTGTGGCTGCGCGCGGTGGGACTTTTGATGTAGGCGTTTGAAACGATATGCGCGAGCTGCGACGTAAAGGCGATCATGCGGTCGTGCTCCGCGGCGCTCGTCACGGAGAATTTCCCGAACTCCGCCGGGGCCAAAAGCTCCTTGGCCCGCGCGAGAAGGGCGATATCGTCTCCCTCCGGCGGTACGAGCACCATGGGCGCTGCATGGAAAAGATTGGCGCGGGCATTCTTATATCCCGCGCGGTGGCTGCCCGCCATCGGATGACCGCCGAGAAACGTGAAGCCGTGCTCCCGCGCGAGAGCGAACGCGGTCTCGCACACCTCCCGCTTAACGCCGCAGCAGTCGATGACGACGGGGCGCGCACCGATATGCGGCGCCGCTTCGCGCAGATACGATATCGCCGCGCCGGGGCGCACCGCGATGAGAACGATATCGCATTCGGAAACATTTTCTTTTGTCAGCACGGCGTCCACCGTGCCGTCGAGCTGCGCGAAGGAGAGCACCGCGCCGTCCGTATCAAAGGCAAGGACGCGCGCGCCGTGCGCGCGGTACGCCTTGGCGAGCGAGCCGCCGATCAGCCCGAGGCCGACAATCCCCGCTGTCATCGCATTGCCACCTCGCGGATAGTCCGCACGTCCCTGCAGAGCGCGTCGTACTCCTCGGGCTTGATGGACTGCGCGCCGTCGCACAGTGCGTGCATCGGGTCGTTGTGGACTTCGATGATGAGGCCGTCCGTGCCGCAGGCCGCCGCAGCGAGCGCCATCGGGCGCACCATACGGGCAAGACCGGTAGAATGGCTTGGATCGACGATGACCGGCAGGTGCGTCAGCTCATGGAGCATCGGCACGGCGGCAAGATCGAGCGTGTTTCTCGTATAATCGTCAAACGTGCGGATGCCGCGCTCGCAGAGGATGACCTGCTCGTTGCCGCCGG
>ERZ1106939.1574-NODE-1574-length-16785-cov-31.425643_pt1 | contig 16785 bp, 18 predicted proteins | sample MGYA00403669_ERZ1106939 | MGnify/ENA primary metagenome ERZ1106939 (study PRJEB35170, sample SAMEA104062447) | human gut metagenome | biome: human gut; feature: human-associated habitat; material: faeces | place: Denmark | collected 2012-09-28 ...
TCATTCGTCCAGTGCCTGTATAGTTCGTGACATAGCTCTCTTGTCATTGCTTTTAACTGAATCGTCTGCATTTTTGACCTCTCAAATTTCAATTTGTCAAACTGTATTTCATAAATTATACCATGTAAAAAATCGAACCTCAATGCCAAAATCGGAACAAAAAGAAAGAAAATTCACCTGTGCGCATGGATCTCAATCGCGGCATTGATCTTGTGCGCGACGCTGTGCGCCTTGGCCGTGCTGTGGAGCAGATGACGGATGATGCGCCGCAGCACGACGGAACGACTATGCCGCTGCAGATCGACAGTAAGCGCCGAAAGAAGCTCCGGCAAAAGAAAACCGCCCTCGGCCATGCCGAGGACGATCACGAAGAATGGACAATGGAACAGCACTTATAAAAACAGTTTCCATGCAGGAGACAGAAAGGAGGCCTATGAAAAAGGATTGGGAGATTTATCGGGACACCGGTATTCTCGGCGGATACATACCGGAGCAGGCAAAGCTTCGGAGAACAGCGAACGGTGAAGTTGCAACCGTTTTCCGGGATACGGTGACACACGAAGAGGAAGACTGCATCGCAAAACAGCGCGAGATGCTGATCGGCGGCAGACGGTTCTGCATCACGTCTGTGTTCCCAGCAGAGCCCTGCGCAACGCCGACGGACAAGCTGATTGCCTGCATCGACGCGGAACTGGAGAAGGAAGCGCACAGCGCATAAAAATCTGATAGACTTGTGGCAGCCGCTGCGGTATACTTGCCGTACCGTACCGGCTTGCCCCACTGAAAAGGAGGTTATGATGGCAAGTCAGAAGCAACAATATACGATTCTCTACGGGCGGCTCAGTCAGGAGGACGAGCGTGCCGGGGAGTCAAACAGCATCCAGCATCAGCGGGATCTGTTAGAAAAATTCGCACGGGATAAAGGCTTTGAAAACACACTTTTTCTTGCGGATGACGGATATTCCGGAACGAATTTTGAACGTCCGAGTTGGAAAAAGATCGTGGAAATGATCGAAGCCGGTGAGGTTTCCACCCTGATCGTAAAGGATGCCTCCCGGCTGGGACGTGAGTATTTGCAGGTCGGCTATTACATGGAGATTTATTTCCCGCAAAAGAATGTACGGTTCATCGCAGTGAACGATGGCGTGGATTCTGCGGTCGAGAGCAGCAACGATTTTAACCCCATCCGCAACTGGGCAAACGAACTGCACGCAAAGGATACGAGCCGGAAGGTTCGCGCCGTGAAAAAGCTGCAGGCTGAACGCGGCGAATGGCTCGGAGGCCGTCCACCCTATGGGTACCGAAAATCCGAAACTACGGAAAACCATCTCGAGCCCGACCCAGAAGCGGCAGAGGTCGTGCGGCAGATTTTTACCCTCTGTGCTGCTGGGAAAGGTCTGAGCCAAATCGCGCGGATTCTGACGGAACGGAATATTCTGACACCTGCAAATTACTACTTTCAGAAGACCGGAAAAACGCACAAGGGGTGCGATGCGCTGCATCCGTGTACGTGGTCTGGTACGACGGTCAGTGATATTCTCAAAAACGTCATGTATCTGGGCCATACGGTTGGACTGCGGCGGACGACCATTTCCTACAAGAATAAAACACGGATCGACCGGCCGGAAAGCGAACAGTGTCTGGTAAAAAACACGCACCAGCCGCTCATCACGCAGGAGCAGTGGGAGATCGTGCAGGAGGTGCGGCAGCACAAAAAGCGCGCAGCGAAGCATATGGATGAACCAAATATTTTCTCAGGTCTGGTGTTCTGCGCGGACTGCGGAAAGCCGCTGGTGCTGCACAGAGCCAGCAGCATGAAGAAGGTGGAGTACAACTTCAAGTGCTACACCTACGGCAAGAAAGGCAAAACCGCCTGCACTGCGCACCACATCCGGGAGTGTGAACTTATGCAAATCGTTCTGGATGATCTCCGACGGGTCACACATTTCGCCCGAATGAAGGAGCGGCAATTCGCGGCGCACATCAACCAGAAAAACAGCGCAGAACTGCGGCGGGAGATGAACCGTGTCCTCCGTGAATTGGACGCAATGAAAAAGCGAAGCGCAGAGCTGTCCAAGCTGTTCAAACGGCTCTATGAGGACAATGTTCTCGGGCGCGTGACAGACGAGCAGTACCGGATGCTCTCCGGCGATTACACAGACGAGCAGCGTATGCTGGAGGAACAGATTCCGCAGAAAGAAAACCGTCTGGCACAGCTCAAATCGCGGGAAGCCAATGTGGAGGCGTTCGTTGAGAAAGCCAAACGATTCACAACGATCGACGAGCTGACACCGGAACTGCTGCGGCTGTTCATCCAGCGCATCGAGGTCGGTGAACGGGAAACAAAATACTCCCGCAATTCCAGCCAGTCCATCCGCATCATTTACCGGGACATCGGCGCAGTGGACAGCGCCATGCAGCCGGACGAGCAGCAACCGAAAATCCTTCCGCCACTGAGCGAGGTCATTCCGTTCCCGGCATAACGCAGAAAAAAGGAATAGAGGGAGTGGATCTCTCCACTCCCTCTCAACCGGGGTGACAGTTTGTGTCCCTATGAAGGGAAACAGAACGACTTCTGGGCTTTTTTGTGCCCATTTTTAGAAGCGTGACAAAAAGATGCCAAAATGGACTTTAGGTTCTATGTCAATAGTTGGGGTAGAGCCAAAAAGAAATAGTATTGGATCGTGTCGGAGCGAAAGCTCCGGCACGATTTCTATGTATTACAGAAGAGAATTCTTTTTCTGAAATTAGGGAAGCTACGCATACCGAAACAAACCCGCTTCAATACTTTTGTCTTGTTGTTGCAGCCCTCAATAAAACCATTTGACCAAGGTACATCCATAGAATTGAGGATCTCGTGAAACCAGTTGCGATATGCTTTTGTGCAGTCATAAAATTCAGACAGATCCATTATCTCAGCAGATTGTAACCAGTCTAACAGCTTCTGTTTTCTGTCAGCAGAGGACTTTGTGCGGATCACAGAAAGGAACTCGTTTTTGAGTCGGTAGGCGTCAGCGAGCCTGGGAGCGATCTCAAACATGAGGGAGAGCCTATTCATTTCTTCTTCGGTTAATTTCTCGATTGACTTTGAGAGCAGGGATCTGGACTTCTTGAAGTATTTCCGCAATCGTTTTGACAGTTTGGTTTGCTCTGTTTTTCTGACTCTCTCCATAGCCCAGTAAACCTGGCGAACAACGTGATATCTGTCAGCAACGATTACAGCGTTCTGGAAACAGATTTGCGCAACCCGCCGGAAATGAGGGTTCATGTCACAAACAAAGTATTTTACGCTTATTTTTTCCTACGTCATTCTTTGTTTTCGGGGAAGTCTTTCTTGTAAATCATTAAGCACAACCTTGACTTCCAAAAACCATCATCTTATCCATGGCCGCTCGACACATTGCACTTTCAGCTTGCAAGAGAATATCTGCGTAAACTTGACATTTCGATGTTCGAAGACAATCGGTACCGGCATGAACAATATCCGTATAAACATTAATTTTCGAAATACCACCAGAAATAGTATTACGGAAATCTTCATTGCTCAATCCAGAACCACCATGTAAAACAAGTGGACAAGAGACTTTATTTCTGATCTCTCTCAATAATGATAAATTTAAATTTGGTTCTGACTTGTAGGTACCATGAACAGTACCAATCGAAACTGCAAGAAAATCACAATCCGTCCTTTCTAAAAATTCTGCAGCAACCATAGGATCTGTATATTTAATTTCATCAACTGTACCGTCTTCTGCCTCAAGACCTCCAACGGATCCAAGCTCAAACTCAACATGCGCTCCCATTTGGTGTGCTATTTTCGAAACCCGTGAGGATATTTCTATATTCTCTTCATAACTTAAACGAGAACCGTCAAACATTACAGAACCAAATCCAAAATTCAATGCACTCATGATTGTTTCTTCAGAATAGGTGTGATCTAGATGGACTGCAACGGGTACAGAGGCGATATTCGCAGCCTGTAACAGCACCGGAGCAATCCATTCGAAACCTCCATACTGCTCTACAAGCCCTTGTGACGTACCAATAATCACAGGCGAACGTAAAGCCTCAGCTGCTTTAATGTACGCACGCACCATATGGTAATCAGTTGCGTTAAAATAGGCCACACCATAACCTTTTTTTTGAGCATCATCCAAAATCTCTTTCATTTTACAAAGCATATATATTCCTCCCGTTTAATTATGTTCAACTCTGAGCTGATGAGCCGACCACGCTTCAAATTTCTGTAATTCTACTGTAGAGAAATCCGCTGTGCAGGCGCCAAGCGTTGTTGTACTAATAGCTGCAATAGCATTTGCGAAGCATATACATTCTTTTAGACCAGCTCCTTCTGCCAATTTATGTAAAATACCCGCAACAAAATTATCTCCAGCACCAGTCGTGTCAATTGTTGATACAGGACATGCAGGCACATAAAACAATTCATTGCCCGTTGCAGCAATAACACCGTCGCTTCCGCACTTAACGACAATTGTCTTTACGCCTTGTTTCAAGAGTAATTTTACACCGTCAATAATATTGCTACAGCCTGTTATATCAATCAGTTCATCCCGGCTAGGTAAAAAATAATCGAGCTCACTTATTGCCCTAAACAACAGCTCTTTTGGCAGCATTTTTTTCCCGCTGGTCGTATCTGCCACGGTCACAACACCTTTTTCTCTCGCATAGTGAAGAATCTCTATAACAGGGTTTCCATCCAACCCAGGGAGCCCCCGTAAGCTTCCTAACGATAATATATTTGCTTGTTCAACTGCATGATAGATATGTTTTCCCAAACAAAAATCATTATTTCCGCCAGGTTGGAATAAGAACGTACGCTTTCCTGTTTCCGTTATTAAAACTACAGAAAAATCTGTTTTGCAATTATCAGCAATTTCAAGAGCAGTTGTGTCAATCCCTAAGCTACAAATCTTTTTGTACAGTATTTCGCCAATTGCATCATGTCCGATTCTTCCAGCAATTGCCACCTGGCTCCCCAATTTTGCCAATGTCTGTGCTTGGTTATTGGCGTCTCCGCCTGATTGTAATGAAATTTCATTAACAAAATGTGTATCTATGTCAAAATCAAAAGGCGTAGGCACACCGCGAACCAAAATATCTGCAACAATCAACCCTAAGCACACTATTCTTTTGTTCTTTGGTTTATCCATAATTCCGCTCATATTTCATATATCCATCCTCATACTAATATAGAATTAGGGGGAGCATTAGCCCCCCCTAACGAGACTATACAATTACTTAGGATTGATAACAGCCTGGATTTCAGGATCATCAATATTTTCTGCAGTAACAATGGCGCTGCCAGTATCAATAATGGCATGATTCAGATCTTCACCATTAATAACCTGCTGGAGGCCATAAACTGCCATGTAGCCCATCTTATAGGGATCCTGTGTGGATGTTCCCTGAATTACACCTTGACGAAGATAGGCCTGAACATCAACAGAACAGTCAACACCGGTTACAATGATTTCTCCAGCAAGACCTCTTTCCTCGATTGCAGTTGCAATACCCATCACAGCGTTTTCATTCAGACCAACCATAGCGGTGATGTCATCATCACGTGCAGTGAGCAGATCTAGTGTCATGTTTGCAGCTACAGTCTTATCGTTGTCACAGTCCTGCCAATCATTGATGATTTCGACGTTTTCATACTGTGCAGCACACTCGCGGAAGCCCTTTTCACGAGCATCGCAAGACTGTACGCCGGCGACTGCATTCAACAGATAAATGGTGCCCTCGTAATTCATAAGTTCGACAGTGTATTCACAAAGATCCCAAGCGGCCTGATAGCAATCGGTCATGTACAGAGCATCATAGTGGTGCTCATTATCGCCAGCATCAGCACAAGTCAAAGGAATACCTGCTTCTTTAACAGCAGTCAGTGCACCGATCAGCGCATCGGAGCTAATACAGGACACGATCATTCCAACAGGGTCTGCTTCAATAGCACTTTCGACCATTGCAATCTGCTTATCGATTTCAGCCTCAGAAGCAGGATTCTGAATCACGATATCATAACCAAGTTCCTCGGCTGCCTTCTTTGCACCCTTACCCATATCGGCAAAGAACACAGATGAAGAATCTTTGAAGATGGCAAAAATTGTTCCACCTTCTTCAGCGGGGGCTTCTTCCTTTTCGGCAGGGGCTTCTTCCTTTTCGGCAGGGGCTTCTTCCTTAGCTGCGGGAGCTTCTTGCTTAGCGACGCAGGCAACCAGAGAGAATACCATAGCCAGAGCAAGGATCAGTGCTAACAGTTTTTTCATTTTTGTTTCCTCCGTTTAATTATTTTAACTACCAACATGGTAATTAATTACATATAGAGTTATTTGTTTTTCCGCCGTTGGAAAAGATCGAACGCAACAGCAAAGATCAAAATTGTACCGATGACAATCTGCTGCCAATACGAGTTAATGCCGTTCAGATTCAAACCATTACGAAGCATACCCATAATCAAAGCACCAATCAATGCACCTGCAATAGAACCTTCACCGCCCATAAGGCTGACACCGCCAATAACAGCAGCAGCAATGCCCTCCAATTCATAACCTGTACCAGCTGCAATTTGTCCAGACGACAGTCTTGCTGTAATAAGAACGCCACCTAATGCCGCCATAACGTCACACAACATGAAAGCGCATATTGTGGTTCTTCGTACATTAATACCAGAAAGACGCGCAGCTTCTTCATTACTGCCAGTAGCAAAAACATTTCTACCCAAAACTGTTTTTGTAAGAAGAATCGAAAGAACTACTGCCAATACCAAAAAAACAATTGCTGCTATTGGAAAACCACCAATTCTGCCACTGCCTAACGTTTTTAAAAATTCTGCTGCTTCTGGGTTTGTACTACTGCGGATCGTAACAGGCTGTCCATCTCCTATCAATTGACAAAAACCACGGAAAATCCAGCTTGTTCCCAATGTTGCGATAAAAGGCATAATTTTTAAATAAGTCACACAGATACCATTAATAAAACCGCATAGAAGACCGGTGGCCAGACCAGCCAGGATTGCAACGATGGGTGAAACATTATAATCTCGAAGGAGCAAAGCAGTCACAATACCGGCGAGGCCCACAACAGAACCAGCTGAAAGATCGGTAGCGCCAACAATCAAAACGAATGTTACACCATAAGCAATGACTGCATAGACAGCAACTTGAAGGAGTATAGTTGATAAATTGCTTGCTTTAATAAAATTGTGGGTTGTGAACGCGAGAATGATAAAAAGAATAAGCAAAACAGACAAGCGAGAAAGTGCTTTGAAAATTGGGGTTCCTTTTATTTTATCAAGATTAATATGGGTATTCATTCGTTTTAACTCTCCTCTTCACTATTTTGAACACCGGTTGCTAAACGTAAAATACGTTCTTGTGTCATTTCGTCCCGCGTAAGCATGCCACTTATCTTTCCCTTGCAAAAAACATAAACTCTATCACACATGCCTAGAATCTCCGGAAGATCAGAAGAAATCATAATGATCCCCTTTTTCTTTTCGCTCATTTCATTCATTAACTTATAAATCTCATATTTCGCACCAACGTCAATGCCACGAGTTGGCTCGTCAAAAATCAAGATTTTAGTATCTTTACTCAACCATTTAGACAAAACAACTTTCTGTTGATTACCGCCACTAAGATTTTGTGTCAGCTGTCGAATTGAAGGTGTTTTGATGTTGACGCTCTTTACATATTTTTCCGCATTTTCATCTGCCAATTTCTGACTATAGAGACCAAATTTTTTGAACATCGAATATCCTGTCATATTGATGTTTTTCTCTATATCCAAACGCAAGGCAAGACCACTATTCTTTCTATCATCAGTAAGGTATCCGATTCCGAAATTAATCGCACTCTTGGGATCTCTAATCGAGATATCTTCCCCGTTAATTTTAAGTTTCAGTTCACTTGATTTATCTGCACCGAAAATTGCTCTTGCTGTCTCGGTTCGACCCGCACCCGCCAATCCAGCGAATCCAACAATTTCGCCCTCGCGGACCTCGATTCCTTCAATATTCAATAAACCAGGAACCTTCACACTCTCTATCTCGAATATTACATCTCCTATAGTCCGCGCATCAGAAGGATACTGATTGTTGAGTTCTCGACCAACCATCATACGAATCATGTCATCCTTCGCGATATCCTTATAATTACAAGTATGTATATGCTTGCCGTCTCGCAAGATTGTAATGCGATCAGCGATTCGATCCAATTCTTCCATTCGATGAGAAATGTAAAAAATACCGCGACCCTCTTTTTTCAACATTTTAATAATTTCAAAAAGACGCTCAATTTCTCTATCGGTCAATGCGGAGGTAGGTTCATCAAACACAATTATTTTGGAGTCTGTGGAAATGGCCTTTGCGATTTCCACAAGCTGCTTTTCTGCCACACTCAAACTACCGACAATTGCATTTGGATTAATGGAGAGCTTCATATACTCCATAATCTTCATTGTTTCGTCAAACAACCACTTATCGTCGACTAGTCCAAAGGCATTTTTCTTGTGTCGCCCAATAAAAATATTGTTTGCAACGCTAATTGCATTACAAAGATTAAATTCCTGAAATACAATGCTGATGCCTAGTTGCTGTGCAATTTTAGTTGAAGTAATTTGTTGTTTTTCGCCATTTACGAAAATATTGCCCTTATCCGGTTGATAAACACCGTTCAAGATTTTCATTAATGTGGACTTGCCTGCACCGTTTTCACCAACTAGCGCATGAACTTCTCCGGGGTAGATGTCGATGTTCACATCATCTAAAGCTTTTACACCAGGAAAACTTTTCGAGATATGATCCATAAAAAGCAAACGTTCCATATACACCTCCGCATGTACTTTTCAGAACTATGATTGAAAAAAACAGGTCGATTGTAAAATGAAGTTGGACACCTAAAAAAAATCCATAGTGATTTTCCCCACATGGTAGAATGAAGTTTGCACACAACATCTTCCAAGGGAGGGCAATCACTATGGACTGCCAAGATTATATCACAGAATCGGTAGAACGCAAGAAGGGACAGCACTTACAGCGAGAGGAACGAGGCGCAATCCAGCATCTCAAGAACGCTGGCTACACGAACAGAGCCATTGCCAGAGCAATCGGATGTTCACCAACCACCGTTGGAAACGAGCTAAAGCGCGGCACACCGCCCCGAAAGAGCAGCAAGGGCAGGAAGCCCGGATACTCGGCAAGGCGTGGAGAAGCGGTCTACAAGGCGAACAGAAAGCGTTCTCGGAAACCACACCGAATCTGTCACTGCACTCGCTTCATTCGCTGGATAATGGAACAGGTCAAAGAACACAAGTGGTCTTTGGATGCCTGCGCCTGATATGCTCGTCTGCACGGGCTGTTTTCAGCAGAGGAGATGGTCTGCACCCACACGCTTTACAATGAGGTCTGGGCAGGCAGCCTGGACTTGTCTGTGACAGAACGGCCCGAAGCCATGAAACGCAAGCAGCACAAGGACTCCAAGCCCCGTGAACACGAGAAGAACTTCGGCACAGACATTTCCCAGAGGCCTGAGATCGCGGCTCTGCGCATCGAGGAAGGTCATTGGGAAGGTGACACCGTGGTCGGCAAGAGGGCCGGCAAAGAGGCTGTTGTCCTCTCCCTGTTGGAGAAGAAAACGGAGAACTATATTGCCATCCGGATTCCCAGCAAGGATGCAGACTCCGTTCTGAACGCCATGCAGTCACTCAGGGAAGAATTCGGAGAAAAGTTCTCACAGGTCTTCAAGACCATTACCGTGGACAACGGCTCGGAGTTCTCTGCGTTCAGTCAGGTCGAGAACTGGGGCTGTGCAGTCTACTTTGCGCATCCCTACACCTCGTGGGAACGTCCCCAAAACGAACGCCACAACGGGCTGTTTCGAACCTTTGTTCCGAAGGGCGTGTCCATTGAGGCTTTCTCTGCTGAGCATATCTTGACTGCAGCTGATGAATTGAACGGACGGCCTCGCAAGAAGCTGGGCTACCGCACCCCGGAGGAACTGTTTGACGAGTTCCTCGACTCTGTTTACGCAGCCGAAGGCTGCGGCAGCATCGCCCAGGACGGAAGCCAGCGGCTTCCATCCTGACCGATGCTCTGATTCACTAAGTTCTACCGTGCAGGTGTCCAACTTGCACTTGCAATTTGCGGACGGATAATTAATACCTGTATGTATTAATTTGGTAGCTTTATTTGATATCAATACCATCCCAGCCATCCAAGAACTCTGCAATTGTAATATCTGTATTTGGATGTGCCGCCATCTGCTGGAGAGTTTTAAACGGAACAGTTGCCACATGAGCTCCAGCTTTAGCGCACTGAATTGCATCAATCGGGTTCTCAACGCTTCCAACAAGAACCTGTGTTTCCATATTATGAATCTTAAAAATGTCAGCAATGTCCTTAACTAGTTGCAGACCATCCTGACAAATCAGACGAGAACGACCCATAAAAGGTGCCACGTATTTAGCACCTGCATTAGCAGCGAGTAGTGCCTGGCTGGGTGTGAAAATAACGGTAGTGCAAGTACTAATTCCTTGCTTTTTTAATTCACTAATGGCCTTCAAACCTTCCCAGCACATCGGAATTTTCACGACCATATTTTCGCGCCAAGAAGCAATCTCCTGTGCTTGTTTGATCATCCCTTCGGCATTTAGACTAACAACCTGTGCAATAACTTCGCCATCAATCAATGGCAGAACCTTTGCAATTTGTGATTTTACATCATAGCCACCCTCTCTGGCAATAATAGGAGGGTTTGTGGTAATGCCGGATAGAACGCCCAAAGAAGCAGCCTCTTTAATTTGTTCTACGTTAGCGGTATCAAGAAACAGTTTCATAATCATTTTCCTTTCTATTGTTCATTTATTTTTCGGGATAATTGCCAATAATAACCGGATTATCTTCAATTAGTGGGCAATTTCCCAGTTCATACATAGAACCAATTTCGTCCATAGTGTCCAAATACACGAACAAATCTTCAAAGAATTCTCCGTTAAACGCTACTTTTGTTCCTTTTGAAAGAAGAGTATCACAACGTTCTTTAAAAATATCATCATCAATCTTTTCTTTGATATGATGAATTCCAGGACCACGAGTTTCTAAGAATTCACTATAAGGATTAGGACCATAATCTGGTTGAATTACTTCAAACTCCATATCTCCTAACATAGCACTGGCGCAGTAGAAACGAAACGGTTCATTTACCGGTTTTCCATGAAGTTCCTTAATTTTTGTAACTCCGGATTTGTGTTCCATAATTACCCATGGACCAATAAGCAATCGTTCATATAAGTAAGCGATCGTTTTTTTATAATCGTTTGTTACAAATCCAAGTTGAACGATTTTTCTTTTACTGTTATAACTTTTCAAATCTGCATTGTTCATAAATTCCCTCCTAACGAAAGCGCTTGCATAAATATGTAAAAAAATATTCCCTGTAAATAAGATAACGCAAACGCTTTCGCTGTAATGAGTATTATATATCACAATAGAAATAATATGTCAATATGAAAAAAACTTGAACTTGTATAATTTGACGATATGAAATATACTAGGTATAAAATATACTAATAATACTTATTGACTTAACTCAGCACACTACAAGACGTGGCAACAGCTCTTGTCAACCTCAGGAAGATCTGATTGCCAATCATTTGGCGGTTGAAACGGAAGAGAAGTTCATCCAGGTATGTCTCTAATTTAGTACACCTGCGGTGTTAGTTTCCCAACAGGAATTTTTTCAAATTTCTGTTGGTCTTATATAACTAATGCTGATCACCGGGGTTTATATTTCTGCGCATCCAGTTCGATGCTCAGCAGATCCAAATAACTTCTTTACCCATCTCACTTCACTTTGGTCTCTGATATAAAATATTCGTCGATGTGCCGCTGTAGCGTCTTGCATTTGATATCGTTTGCAACCTTTATTTAGGTGAACAGAGCAGCTCCCAATGTAGGATTCGGACTGTGCCATCATGATTTTGGATATATCCTTTTCACGTCCACACCTACTATTGTGAGAAGTGCAACCCATATAAGTATCGTCCATTTCTATAATACTGGAAAGTTGGTACTGTGCGTTTCTCTGGCTCATAGCTGCCCGGATACGTTCTAGCAGATTCTATGCAGAATCATAGCAAATGCCCAGAGCGCGATTCAACTGAACAGCGGAGATTCCTCTTTTGTCCGTTGAATATGGATAGACTGCTCAAAACCAGACATGCTTTTGCAAATGGAGTATTAAAAAAGACAGGCAAAAGCGGCAACGAAGCCTGGCGGTGGCAGGAGCGACACTGAAAAGTATTCCGTATAGCCACAGACAGGGCAGACGAAGTCGTTGAGAAAGTGATATCGAAACAGTTCCGCTCTGCAGGCATCCTCTGTGCTGTAAAGTTTGTGGAACTTCTGGAACGTAACCTTAGCTGTCTCTGCCATTACAATCTCCCTCTTTTTATGCATTGGGAATATTATCGCATATTAGGGCAGTTCAATATAGTGAACGTTTGCAAGATTTAGGGGCTTGCTGAGTTGTATCAACATGCATTATATAAATTTTATAAATTTTATTTAAATTAGGGTGGTAAAAATGATAATATTAAAAGATATTGCTCAAATGGCTGGGGTTAATATTTCAACCGTATCCAGAGCTCTGAATGATAGCAATGAAGTTAGTGATGAAAAAAAACAAGAAATTCGGAACATTGCAGCATCCTTAAATTATACGCCTAATTATTATGCAAAAGTACTTGCAGGAAAAGAAACAAAAACTGTCGGTGTTATTGTTCCGGAGATAAGCAGTAACTATTATGCAACAATGATCGGTGCCATTGAAATGGGCCTCCAAGATCATGGATATTCTTTGATCATTGGCATGTCACATCATGAGTGGAAATTGGAAAACCACTATTTAAATGTATTCTGGAATCGAAAGGTCGACGGCATTTTAATTGCTGGATCTATGCATAATGAAATCACCCCAACAATTAACCGTATCCATAGCGATAATATCCCTATAGTGTTAATCCATTCCTTTATTGATTATCAGAACTATGATTATGTTGCTATTGATGATTCCTACGGAATTGGACAAGCTATACAACTCTTTAAAAAGCAGGGACACAGGCACATCGGATATATAGCATCAGAATTGGCCAGCCGTTTTAGACTACAAATTCTCAAGAAGATCATTCATGATAATGGTTTAATTTTGAATGAGAAGCATATAAAAATCGGCAAAGAAGCTAATGAGTATTGCGGTTATAAATACATGAAAGAACTTATAAACGAAGGAGATATGCCTACAGCAATTCTTGCTGCTTATGACGACATCGCAGTTGGCGCTATGCGCGCTCTTTATGAATACAAATACCGCGTGCCAGAAGATATCTCCATCATTGGTTATGATAATATCCGGCAATCTGCGTTCCTCCGATGTCCCCTAACCACTATTTCACCGCCTGTTGAAAAAATGGCAAAAATCTGTCTTGATATTTTATTTCAGAAGATTGAAGATAAAAATCTAAAAACAATTCAACACATATCTCTGAATTCCGAACTAATCATACGTGAATCGACAACGAAAATTAATTTAGGCGAATAACAAAAATACAACAGTGCTTCATAATAAGAAGCCGGATATTTTTGTACAAAATGTCAGACGCCTACAAAGTTTTGATATCAATGGGTTCCGAGCATTTTCTACATTCATCAAAAATTATACATTATTTGAGAATGGTTCAAAGATGCATTTGAAAAGGCGGCGTTCAAAAAGTCGACGTCTGTAGTGTTGGATTTTGAATTGATCGAACCCCTTGTTCAATATGGCATTCCAAAAGCGAAATATTATTTGGGGTATTGCCTGTTGAAGGGCATTCAGCTGGAAGAGAATGAAACGCGAGGCATTGCTTTGCTGCACGAGGCTGCCGACGCTGGAGACAGCACAGCTGCAGCGGCGTTGGGCGATTACTATTTTGAAAAAGGCGGTTCCAGCAATTGGACGAAAGCTTACGAATATTATACTGGCTACGGAGCTATTGCACTTAATAAGAACCGCAAGAAAGCAATTGTAAGTATTTTGAATCACAAGCTGTATAACAGGAAGATACTGGGACTTTGCGCGATTCTGTTCTTCGTTTTCGCTGCTACTGTGATTTGGGCTCCCGCGACGGCGGTTTTTGCTGCATGTCCGTTTTGGGGATGGTTAGCAGTTGCCGTGCAGCTCACACTTCTGGTTTTGAGTATTTTGCATTATAGATCAAAACCGTATGACTGCGTGTATACGCTCCCGGTTGCAATGTCTGCGATTTGGTTTGTGTATATGGCAATCAGACTGTTGTTCTAATAGGGGGTTATTATGGCTGATACTGAAACCAAAACCGTGGAAACAACCGAGAGAACGGTTAAGGGGTTTGCATCTACAAAAAGAAACAGACTTGTTTTCTTTGCCCTGAATCTGGCGTTGGTGGTCCCGTTCGTAATCCATAACTACTCGCCTTGGGGACTCGGCGGAGCTTTTGCCATAATGCTTCTGTCCTATTATCTACTTGTTATGAAGCCGCAAGTGGTTGCACCGGCAGCAAGAGATATTCCTCTACAGATGTTCCTGAATATTTGCCTCTATCTGGTGGTATCGTACCGTTCGCTGATCGACAACTTCGGATTTGAAAGCATATCCGGGCATCCGTGTCAGCATGGAAACGGAGTTTGACGGTGTGATAACGCCGCTCAAGATCGACATTTCCACAGGCGACGCCATCACGCCCCACGAGGTGCGTTACAGCTTTACCGGCATCAAATACCACAGCACGCTTCAAAACTATTACCAACAAATCCGCGGGATCTCAGACCGGCTCTGCGCAGAAAATGGTCTATCCGTAATTCTTCAAGGAGAGCGTACAAAAACGGTCAGCTACATTGAATGGCTCCGCCAGTCCAAAGGGCAACCGACGTTCCGTTCCATGCTGGAAGCGGACCTGCGTGACGCAATTACAGATGCCAACGATCTCGGTCACTTTTTCCTGCTCATGGAGCATAAGGGCTACGAGATTCACCACGGCAACCGGCTCGGTTTCCGGCTACGCGGACAGGAACGGTATATGTATCCGGAACGCAAAAACGCAGCATTTTCGGAAGAAAACATCGAGCGCACCATCGCGGGCAATCTCGCAGAGATTGAAGCCGGTATCAGACCGGCGTTCCTCCCGCGCCCAAAGCCCCAGCCATACCGCCCACATCCAAAGTACAAGGGATTCCTTGCGCTTTACTATCACTACTGCTATCTGCTTGGCCGCATTGAAAAGCGGCAGTATCCGCCGCGCATGACGCCGCATCTTCGACGGGAGATCATGAAAGCCGAAACCTATAAGGCGCGGCTGAAATTCCTGCAAGAGAACGGCATTGCCACAGCGGATGACCTGACCGCCTGCATGCATCAGGCAGAAAGCACGGTCACGCAGCTTGCCAAGCAGCGCACGATTTTGAACGTCCGTAAGAAAAAGCGCAAGAAGCTCTTTGATGCGCTGGCTGCGGAAGAAGCCCTTGCTATGAGTAAAGCTCTCTACGAAGAAGGGCTTTCGGGCATGGAAGCTGAGTACGCGCAGTACGCGGAAGCGAAAGCCACACTGGACGCCTGCGGCATTTCACGGCAGGCCCTCACGGAAGAAAAAGCAGATATCTACGAGCAGCTTGCACAGCTCAACAAGCAGATCCGCGCCGAGCGGCAGAAGATCAAGCTGTGCCGCGAGATTGCGGACTCGGCAGCGGTCATGCAGCGCGATGTCGCTGCACAAGAAAAATCCTTACACGAAAAAGAAACAGAGCATTCGTTCACAAACAGGAGGTGATTCCCCATCAACGTAGGAAACAGCGAAGCCGCCGAGCAGGTCGTCCACATGATGCTCTCAGGCGGCGAGGTAGCGGTCAAGCTGGCAGGTTCGGCGGCAAAAAATGCCGCGGCAATGCTGCTGGCGTTGGCGCGCAACCATAAAAAGGTCTACGGCAAGACCAGTCTCAAGAAGATTCTCCAGCAGACGCGCGACATCCGCACGTTTTCCCTGACACCGGAGCAGTACCGGGAATTCAGCCGTCAGGCGAAGGACAAGGTACTGTTCGCGGGTATCCAGGACAAGGAGCAGCCGGACGCACCTGTCGATCTCGTTATTCCGACGACCGATCTGGAACTGGCAAATGTCATTTTCGAGCGTCTCTTTGGTTCACTGGAAAAGCCGCAGGAGGAACGCTCGCCAAAAAAAGAGCCTCGGTCGGAACGCTCCTCGGACGATACCGGCAGCAGCTCGCCTACGAGCAGGAAGAACTCGAAGAATGACCGCCCGTCGGTTGGCGAGCAGCTTCAGTCCTTCCGCGAAAAGCTGTCTGGCGTAGAACCGCGCGTTCCGGCCAGAGAAAAAATGCACAGTGAGATCACAAAATAAACGCGAACTGGATTTGCGCGAAGAATTATGGTATGCTCGAAGCAGAAAAAGCTGGGAGGTGGTGCGTATGGCAGAGCAAGAATATGATCTGATGCACAAAGACGATGTCGTTGCGTCCTTGCAGCTCGACGATCTGTCCGGCGCTATCCTCAAGGTCACACCCAGTGCGAGTCCAGAGCTGCTGCCGCTCGGCGGCAGTCAGGGCGCGGACAGTCTGCGCAAATGGTGGCTGCGCCGTGCCGTCCCTATCAGTCAGGGCAACATTGCCGCGCTTTTGCAGCAGGAGGGCATCCCCTCCACGCAGAGTCTGCTCGTGCGGAACCTCGGTCTCAGCCTGTC
>ERZ1106939.1576-NODE-1576-length-16771-cov-22.874312_pt1 | contig 16771 bp, 18 predicted proteins | sample MGYA00403669_ERZ1106939 | MGnify/ENA primary metagenome ERZ1106939 (study PRJEB35170, sample SAMEA104062447) | human gut metagenome | biome: human gut; feature: human-associated habitat; material: faeces | place: Denmark | collected 2012-09-28 ...
CCGTTTCTATAATAAGCTATCCTTTTTTGGCGCTGTATAATGTAGGGGCCAGCGTATTTAGGGCAGTGGGCAACTCCAAGCTTTCGATGACAGTGAGCACAGCGGCTAATGCACTGAACCTCATCGGCAACGCCATATTGATCTATGGCTTTGGGCTGGAGGTGCTGGGCGCCGGGCTAGCTACCCTGGCTTCCCGCATTCTGGGTGCTGTTATTATGCTCTATAAGCTGCTGCGGCCGGACTGCAGGGTGGGGATGCGTTCCTTTGGCGACCTGCGGTTCCAGCGGGAGATGTTCGGACGGATCTTGCGTATCGGCATCCCCAGCGGGCTGGAGAGCGCGGCCTTTAACATTGGTAAGCTGCTGGTGGCAAGTCTGGTCTCCACGCTGGTGACGGCAGCCATTACCGCCAACGCAGTGATGAACACGCTGCAGAGCATCATCTTGATTCCGACCTCGGCCATTCACCTGGCGGCAGTCCCCATAGTGGGGCAATGCCTGGGGGCCGGCAAAGCTGAGGACGCCAAATACTACACTAAGTGGCTGGTGGGGCTGGCTTATATCTGCCTCTTTATTACGGCGGGCGGGACACTGCTTTTTGCCGATCCCATTCTATCGCTGTTTAAGCTGACGCCGGAGACCACGGCGGTGGCGCTGCGGCTGCTGCGGTCGAGGGTGATGTGGCCGCAGACGAGCTTCTGCTCCGGCTCCTGCTTTTTGGCCGCGCCGGCCCGGCGCAGGAGCGCGCGGATGCGCGCTTTGAGCTCGAGGATATTGAAGGGCTTGGTCAGGTAGTCGTCCGCGCCGTGCTCAAAGCCGAGGAGCTTGTCCATGTCTTCGGATTTTGCGGTTAACATAATAATCGGGACCTGCGAGAATTCGCGGATCTTCGTGCAGGCCTCCAGCCCGTCGAGCCGCGGCATCATCAGATCCAGCACGATCAGGTCCGGCGATTCGCTCGCGGCAAGCTCGACGGCCTCCATGCCGTCGCAGCCGGTCACGACCTCGTAGCCGTCGTTTTCCAGGTTGAATTTGATCCCCTTGACCAGCAGCTTTTCATCATCAACAACAAGTATTTTCATGTCATCCCTCCGTTTGGTCCACGGTCACGAGCCCGCGCAGCTGCTCGAGCAGCGTCGGGCCGATGCCCTCCACATCCAGCAGCTGCTCGACGGCGGAAAAGCGGCCGTAGGTATCGCGGTAGCTGAGGATCCGGTCCGCCGTCTTTTCGCCGACGCCGGGAAGCGCAAGCAGCTCTTCTCGCGTGGCGGTATTGAGGCAGAGCTTCCCTTCCCCGCTGCCGTCTATCTGCAAAGCGTCGGACGCGGGCGCGGCGCGCTGCACGGTGATACGCGCCTCGCCGAGCGCGGAAGCCCGGCCGAGGAAGAATGCGCCCACGAACAGCAGCACCGCCGCGCACAGCGCGAGCAGCGCCGGGGAAACCCGCAATTTCTTCATACGCGCGCCTCCATTTGACATACCGGATGAATATGGTATAATAATCAAGAATACGCGCAGCTGCGCGAATGTTCAAATTCAGTATAGCATATTTTTTCGCCGCTGTACAATCCAGACGCGAAGAAAATGGAGATAAAAATGAAAAAGACAAACATTTCTGCCCTGCTGCTGGCCGCGCTGCTGCTGATACAGCTGCTGTGCGCGCCGGTATCTGCAGTCACCGCCGAACCCGCCGCCGACGCGCAGGCGGATGCTCAGACCGCTTCGGACAATTCCGCGGGGGACGCCGCGGCCGAGGCCGACAGCGTCCCCGAGGATCAGCTGCTCTCATCCCGGGAGCAGTTTTCCGTGGCGGCCAAGGCCGCGCTGCTCATCGACCTCAACACGAACCGCGTCGTCTATGAGCAGGACGCCGACGAGCGGGTCTATCCCGCGAGCCTTACCAAGATCATGACCTGCCTGATCGCGCTGGAGAACGGGAACCTGTCCGACGTCGTGACGGTCTCGGAATCCGCGCTGGCCGATCTGGACGAGGATTCCAGCGTGGCCGGTCTGGTGGTGGGCGAGCAGATGACGCTGGAGAATCTGCTGTACTGCATGATGGTCGTCTCGGGCAACGACGCATGCAACGTCATTGCGGAGCACGTTGCGGGTTCGGTGACGGATTTTGTACGCATGATGAACCAGCGGGCCTATGAGCTCGGCTGCACCAACACGCATTTCAACAATCCCCACGGTCTGCACGACGAGAGCCACTACACCACCGCGCGGGATCTTGCCATCATCACACAGGCCGCGCTCAAGAGCGAGAATTTCCGCCAGATCGTCGACACGTATGAATATAAGCTGCCCGACGATAACATGCGCCAGAATATCCCGAAGCTCAAGACCACGAATATGCTGATCTACCAGTCGATGTCGAACTCGCTGTACTATCCCCGGGCGCACGGCATCAAGACCGGCTATACGAGCCAGGCCGGGCGCTGCGTCATCTCGGAGGCCACGGGCGACGGGCTGGATCTGCTCGGCATCGTCTGCGGCGCGGCCACGACGGTGCTCGACAGCGGCGATCTTCTGATGGAGAACTTCACGGAGTGCGCGCGCCTGTTTGACTATGGCTTTGACAACTATTCCTACCTGACGCTGATGTCGCCGCTGTACCCGGTCGATCAGGTGAAGATCAACAACTCCGCCGGCGCCGAGGCCGTCGCCGTCGCGCCGGAGGACGAGATCAAGGTTCTGCTTCCGAACGACTACGACCCGGACCAGCTGGAGACCAAGATTCAGCTCAACAGCGAAAGCGTCGACGCGCCGGTCCATGAGGGCGACGTGCTTGGCTCCGCGACGGTCACGTACGCGGGCGAGGTGCTCGGCCAGACGAGGCTGCTGGCTATCGCGGACGTTGCCAAGTCGGAGATCTCCTCCGCCGCGGCCGGGACGGGCGCGTATATCCAGCGCAACTGGTGGAAGTGGGTCGTGCTGTTTATCGTGATCGCGCTGGGGGCGATTTTGGTGCTGTTCGTGCTCGTGCAGCTGCGCAAGCGGAAGATCCGCCGGCTGCGGATGGAAAAGCGCCGCCGCGCGCTGGAGGACCGGCGCCGCCGGTTCCGCGAGGACTATGACCTGCCGTTCGATGAGACGGACCGCAGATAAGGGAGGTACACATGCTGAACTGGGATTCGCTGCAGTCCGCGTGCCTGTCCTGCACGCGGTGTCCGCTGTCACAGACGCGGCACCATGTCGTCTTCGGCGTCGGCCCACAGGACGCGGAGGTGCTGTTCGTGGGCGAGGGCCCCGGCGAAAATGAGGATCTGCAGGGCGAGCCGTTCGTCGGCGCGGCGGGCAAATTCCTCGACGAGATGCTCACGATCATCGACCTTGGCCGCCACAACTGCTACATCACGAATATCATCAAATGCCGTCCGCCCAAAAACCGGGACCCCATGCAGACCGAGCAGGACGCCTGCATCGATTTTCTGCGCGCGCAGACGAAGCTCCTCAAGCCGAAGATCATCGTCTGCCTCGGCCGCATCGCCGCCATGCGTCTGATCCGGCCGGATTTCAAGATCACCCGCGAGCACGGGCAGTTCATCGAAAAGGGCGGCATCCTCTTTACCGCCCTCTATCACCCCTCCGCCCTCCTCCGCGACGAGACCAAACGGCCTGACACCTTCACCGACCTCAAAGCCCTGCAGGCGAAAGTCCGGGAGGTCTGTACGAGGACGCTGTAAGACGGACGCTGTAAATTTGCTGTTGAATTTTACAGCAGATTCGGACATACTGGGATAGAAAGGAGCTGATCAATATGCCGAATATCAAGCCCATTTCTGACCTGCGGAATTACAGCGAAGTCCTGCATGATGTCTCCGTGGGCGCTCCTGTCTTTCTGACAAAGAACGGGCGTGGCCGGTATGCCATCGTGGATATCCAGGACTATGAGAAAAAGCAGGCGACGATCCGCCTGATGAATGAACTTGCAAAAGGGCGCAGATCCGGCGAAACGGAAGGCTGGCTGACGTTGGAGGCCGTAGAGGAACATCTCGGGATCGTGCATGAATGATCTGCATCTTTCTCCTGAATGGTTTTTTACCGGATCGCAGGCACCGACATCTTCATTGACCGTGTTTTATATGGCCGCAGCGATTACAGGAATATTTTGTTCAAGGACATGCTGTCCGATGAAACGGAAATATAAAAAACACGCCCATATGGGCGTGTTTTTTTGCTGCTTATTTATGGGTCAGGCGGTTTTCCATGTAGGTGTGGGCGGCGGTCTCGAGGGTATCGGGGAGGGGCGGGAGCGTGAGCGCGCCGTATTTGCGTTCGAGGGCGGTCTGCAGGATCAGGTCCGCCAGCTTCGGGTTTTTGGGCAGCAGACAGCCGTGGGAATAGGACGCGAAGACGTTTTTGTATCTTGCGCCCTCCGTGCCATCCTCGCCGTTGTTGCCGGAACCCTCGAGCACCCTGCCGAGGGGCCGGACGCCGGAGCCGAGGTAGGTCTTGCCGGAGTGATTTTCAAAGCCGACGATGTTGCAGCCTGCTTCTTCGCAGGAGAACATATAGTTGCCGATCATCCGCTGCTCGGAGCCGACGGTGTAGAGGTCGAGCGCGCCGGTAAAGTCGCACTGCTGGCCGTCCCAGGTCTTGTAGTACTGGCCCAACATCTGATAGCCGCCGCAGATGGCGAGCACGGGCACGCCGTCTTCGATGGCGGCCTTGAGCTCAGCGGTCTTCTCCCCTTTCAGGTCGTCCAGAAGGACCTCCTGCTCAAAATCCTGGCCGCCGCCGATGAAGATAAGGTCGCAATTTTTCGCGTCGAGTTTTGTACCGATCGGGACGTTCACGATATTCGCCTGCATGCCGCGCCACTCCAGCCGCCGCTGCATGCAAAGGACGTTGCCGCGGTCGCCGTAGAGGTTCAGCACGTCGGGGTATAAATGGTAGATGTTCAGTTCCATAGCTTACTCCCAGAATTGCTTATAGCCGTAGGTTTTGCTGATCGTACCGCGCAGGGCCAGCATGGCCGTATAGGTCGGCATGACGAAGACGGGCAGCTTATGCGCCGTCGCCTCTTCCATCAGCTTGCCGTAATCCTTCTGCACATGCAGCTTCTCCTGCGGGAAGCCGGCGTAGAGGAAGCGCAGTGCCATGTCCTCCGCGCGGGTGCCGGAGAGATAGACCTCGCGGAGCGCGTCCATATCAGTCAGGCGTTCGAAGGCCACATCCCAGATCCAGCTGACGTCGCGGCCGTCCTGCGTGCGGTCGTTGAGGCAGGCGGTGAAGACGAACGGCTCGGTGCGCTGCATGAGGAAGCTCAGCACCTGGTTGCAGCCGGCAGGGTTTTTGATGAGGATCATGCGCACGTCGGCGCCGCCTATTTCGAATTTCTCCATGCGTCCGAAGCCGCAGGCGAAGTGCGACAGAGACTGCGCAGCCTTCGTCAGATCCAGGCCCAGTGCCTTCGCGGCCGTCATGGCGGCGCAGGCATTATAAATGTTGTAGCCGCCTGGCAGGTTGATCGACGCGGGGATCTCGGTCTGGCCGTCGCGGAAGACGACCTCGGAATGCTCCTCGTCGCTCGTGACGATGCGGCTCACGCACAGATCGGGTGTCGGCCGCGTATAGCCGCAGTGCGGGCAGCGGTAGCCGCCCAGATGGCCGTAGGTCACGAAGTCGTATTCGTACTCGCTCTTGCACTTGATGCAGTAGGGCGCGTCGGAGACCTCCGTCACGTGCCCGGCGTAGATCGGCGTGCTGACGCCGTAGAACAGGACCGGGTTCGGCACGTCGTCATGCAGGCTCGTGATGAGAGAATCGTCCGCGTTAAGGCACAGGACGGCGTTGGGGCTGTTCTTGGCGCCGATGCGGAGCTTTTCGAGCGTATGCGTGACCTCGCCGTAGCGGTCGAGCTGGTCGCGGAAGACATTCGTGAAGACGATGACTTTGGCGTCGACGTATTTGCTGATGAACTTCAGCGCCGCCTCGTCCGCCTCGATGAGGGCGTAGGGGTATTTGCAGCGGCCGGTCAGCGTCGAATGGACGGCGAATTCCGCCGTGACGCCGGACAGGAGGTTCGCGCCGGATTTGTTGGCAAAGTAAGAGATTCCAGCGTCCTGCCACGACTGCTCGATCATACGGGACGTCGTGGTCTTGCCGTTGGTGCCCGTGACGATCACCGTCGTCACGTTCTTTGCAAGTTCACCCAGCAGGTTCGGGCAGAGCTTGAGCGCTACGCGCCCGGGGAAATCCGTGCCGCCTCTGCCCAGCAGGCGGATCAGGCTCCGGCAGAGCTTGCAGGCAAGCACTGCGATCATGACTCGTAATTTCATGGCTACGTTTATACCACTTTTTCGGTCAAAACGCAACCATTGGCTAAAAAAAGCATTTGGTTACGAAAGATTTACAAAAATGGACTTGTATTGGTTGTCATAATCTGATATAATCGAGCCAAATCCGTCAAAACATGCGCCGTTCCGGCCGAGGAACGGAAAAAGGAGTCTACAGAAGATGCAAAAGGTAAGAAAACTGCTCTGCCTGCTGCTGTGCGCGGCGATGCTCATGTCGATGAGCGCGGTCTGTTTCGCTGCGAACAACAAATACAGCAGCTGGTTCAAGACGAACTACGACGAGATCAACCAGCTCGGGCTGATGCCCGCCTCGTTTAATGGCCTCGACCTCACCAAGGACATCACCCGCGGCGAGATGTGCGAGCTGGCCGTGTACGCCTTCGAAAAGGCAACAGGCAACGACATCGACCTGTCGAACGAGAACTTCACGGGCTTCACCGACACGAACGACGAAAATATCGTCAAGGCCCATCTCTACGGCATCGTCAACGGCTATGAAGACGGCTCGTTCCGCCCGAACCAGCTGCTGACGCGGCAGGAGTTTTTCAAGCTGATCGAGAACTTCTGCACCGCGGCGGCCTTCTCCCCCACGGCTGCGGACGGCGCGCTGAACGGCTTTGCCGACGCGAACAAGATCTCTTCCTGGGCGAAGGAATCCGCGCAGATCTGCGTAAGCTACTCCTATGTGCAGGGCACGAAGCTCGGCAGCGGCACCTATCTGAACCCCAAGGGCAACACCAGCCGGCAGGAAGCGATGACGATGTTCCTGCGCTGCTACAAGACCATCCAGTGGTTCTACGATGAAAACGTCAAGAGCGCGACGGTCGTCGTCGACCAGATCAACCTGAACGTCACGGTCACCAGCGTCAGCAAGACCATGTATGTCTGCCAGTCCGGCTCCATCAACGTCCGCGACTCCTGGACCACCGGCAGCACGAAGGTCGGTGAGCTGAGCTATAACGCCTCCGTCACCGTCACCGGCATCACGACCACCACCTCCGACGGCCACCAGTGGTACCGCATCAAGTATAAGGGCATCACCGCCTACGTCCGCGCCGACCTGCTCTCCGACAAGAAGGACAGCACCGTCACCCCGGGCGGCAGCACCGGAAATGGCGGCGGCACCGTCTCCAGCTCCGGCACGGCGAGCGAGATCGCGAACTTCGCGATGTCCTTCATCGGCTACAGCTACGTCTGGGGCGGCAAGAGCCCGTCGACCGGCTTTGACTGCTCCGGCCTCATGTATTATGTGCTGACGAACTACGGCTACAAGATGAACCGCGTGGCCAACGACCAGATGAGCCAGGGCACCTACGTTTCCCGCAGCGATCTGCAGGTCGGCGACCTTGTCTTCTTCGGCTACGGCAATTACGCCAACCACGTCGGCATGTACATCGGCGGCGGCAACTTCGTCCACGCCTCTACCCCGTCTACGGGCGTGCGTATCAACTCGCTGGACGAATCGTATTACAAGACGCGCTTCCTCTGCGGCAGACGCATCATCTGAGTATCCCAAACAAAATGCGGCCCCATCCGATATGGATGGGGCCGTTCGTTTATCTTTTACAGGGCTTCCGCCTCGCTCAGCCAGAGGCGGCTGGAGGCGTCGGAGGGCATGCGCCAGTCCCCTCTCGGGCTGAGCGTCACGGAGCCGACCTTCGGGCCGTCCGGGATGCACGAGCGCTTGAACTGCTGCTGGAAAAAGCGGCGGCAGAAGGTCTTGAGCCAGTGGCGGATGGTCTCGTCGTCGTATTTCCCCGCATAGGCGTATTTCGCCATCCGGAAGAGCTTGCGCGGGCGCGTGCCGAAGCGGAGCGTATGATACAGGAAGAAATCATGCAGCTCGTAGGGGCCGACAAGGTCCTCCGTCTTCTGCGCGATCTGGCCGTTCTCGTCCGCGGGCAGAAGCTCCGGAGAGACCGGCGTGTCGAGAATGTCCAGCAGGACCGCCTGCAGGGCGGGCGCGCTGCTCGCTGCCTCATACTGCACGATGTAGCGCACGAGTGTCTTCGGCACCGAGCAGTTGACGGCGTACATGGACATATGGTCGCCGTTGTAGGTCGCCCAGCCGAGCGCGAGCTCTGACAGATCGCCGGTGCCGATCACGAGGCCGCCGGACTGGTTGGCAATGTCCATCAGAACCTGCGTGCGTTCGCGCGCCTGGCAGTTTTCATAGGTCACGTCGTGCACCGATTCGTCATGGCCGATGTCGGCGAAGTGCTGCCGGACGGCGGCGGTAATGTTGACCTCCTGCACGCTGACGCCCAGCTCCTCGCAGAGCTTCACGGCGTTGGACTTCGTGCGCTTCGTGGTGCCAAAGCAGGGCATCGTGACGCACTGGATCTGCTTCCGGCTGCGTCTGCAGAGGTCGAACGCGCGCACACACACGAGAAGCGCGAGCGTGCTGTCGAGCCCGCCGGAGATGCCGAGCACGACGGTCTTCGCGTGCGTATGCTCGATCCGCTTTTTAAGGCCCTGCGACTGGATGCGCAGGATCGCCTCCGCGCGTGCGCGGAGCTGGTCGTCATAGGGCGGGACGAAGGGATTGGGCGCGATGGGGCGCGTCAGCTGCGTCCGTCGCAGGGGCTGGTGGAAGACGATCTGCCGCAGGCCGGGGACGGCGTCATAGCTCGTGGTGCGGTGCCGCTCGTGCATGAGCCGCTGCACGTCGATCTCGGTGATCGTCAGCTCAGAGTCGGCAAACGGCTCGTTTTCCGCGAGGATGGTGCCGTTTTCCGCGATCAGATGATGGCGGGAGAAGACCATATCCTGCGTGGACTCCGTCGGGGAGGCGCTGCAGTAGATATAGCCGCAGGCCAGCCGCGCGGACGTCGCGCTGACCAGCATCCGGCGGTAGTCCGCCTTGCCGATCACCTCGTCCGAGGCGGACAGGTTGGCAATGATGGCCGCGCCGCCGGCCGTGAGGCGGGTCGACGGCGGGCACGGGACCCAGAGGTCCTCGCACAGCTCGACGCCGAAGGTATAGTCCGGCAGCTCCGCGCAGGCAAAAAGCAGATCCGTGCCGAACGGCACGCTCTGGCCGCAGAGCGTCAGGTCGTAGATGTTTCCGCCGAGCACCGACGCGGAAGAAAACTGCCGCTGCTCGTAAAATTCGCCGTAGTTCGGCAGGTACGTCTTCGGCGCCACGCCGAGGAGCCTGCCCGCGTGGACGACCGCCGCGCAGTTATAGAGCTTGCCGCCGAAGCGCAGCGGCAGGCCCACGGTGAAGACCGTGGAAAGCGCCGCCGTCTGCTCAAGAATGCGGGCAAGCGCCGGCTCCACCGCGCCGAGCAGGCAGTCGGAGAAAAACAGATCGCCGCAGGTGTAGCCGGTCAGGCACAGCTCCGGCAGCGTCAGCAGGTCGACGCCGGCCGCATCCGCCTGCCGCACGCGCGCGAGGATCGTATCGGTATTGGTCTGCACATCCGCGACCTGCACATCGATCGTCCCGGCCGCAGTCTTGATAAACCCATCAGTCATGAATCTCTGCTCCTGATTCTTTGATATACCTATACGATACACGCTTTCGGACGAATTATCAAGAAAAACCTGCACGCGGGCTGTTCTTCCAACAGATGCACACGCTGGCATTGTTTGTCTGAATCTGGCAAGTCCTGGATTGACAGAAATCGCCGGATGTGTTACTGTTGAAAAAGAAACCCATATATTTCAAGAGAAGGAGCACGCATAACATGAAACGGATGCTGAGTCTGGTCCTTGTCCTCGCATTGCTGTTCGCGCTTGAAATCCCTGTGTTTGCTGGGGATGCCGGTCTGCAGAATTTCTCGCCCGCAACCGCTTATGTCCCCTTTTCCGATGTTCCGGCCGATGCGTGGTATGCTGAAAATGTCAAGACCGTATGCGAATATGGCCTGATGCAGGGAAAAGGACAGGGAAAGTTTATGCCGAGCGGCAAGCTTTCCGTTGCGGAAACGCTGGCCATCGCCTGTCGGCTGCATAACATTTTTCAGGGCGGAGATGGTGTGATCGGACAGTCGGCTCCCTGGTATCAGAGCTATATCGACTACGCGGCTGAATATGAGATCATCTCATTCCCTTCCGCCTCGCCGGCCTTCTGGAACGAAAGCATTCAAAGAAGCCTGTTTTCCCGGATCCTGAGCCGATCCATTCCGGCCTCTGCCCTGCTCGCGATCAATGACATTCCGATGGGAACGATCATTGACGTCGACTTTGATGAAAACACCGAGGCCGTTTATCAGCTATTCAACGCCGGGATCCTGACGGGAACCAACGGCTGGTTCTGCCCAGCGGCGACGATCTCCCGTGCGGAGGCCGCTGCGATCATCTCCAGGATCATCCTGCCAGATATGCGGATCGAGTCCAATGCAGCTGCTTCTCCGATCAACACCTTCGTGGATGAGACCAGTCTGGTCCATTATCAGGCAGCGAACGGCGCGATCCAGCTGACCGATGAAAGTTCTTCTATTGTAGTTGCAGCTTATGCGGCAAAACCAGTGGCATCGTCCAAACTGCGATGGGAAAGCAGCGATCCGTCCGTTGCAGCGGTGAGTGAGCTCTCCGGGGACCCGGATCTGCCTTCCAACTGCAGTCTTGCTCTGATCTGCGGCGTTTCCTCCGGGACCGCGCTGATCTCTATCACAAATGCAGAGGGACTCAAGACTTCTTTTTCCGTTGACGTCGTCATGACTGTGGATCAAGCAGGAACGCCCTCTGCTGCAGAGGGTGACGACGCGAATCGAAGCGCAGCGCAGACGGGGGCCGACCATTATATTCTCAACACAAACAGCATGGTTTTTCACCATACCTGGTGTGTGAGTGTCAAGCGGATGAGTGATCGGAACAAAAAGGCCTTTTTCGGTACGCGCAGCGAAGCCATCAGCAACGGCTATCGTTCCTGCCATAATTGCAATTCATAAAGCAAAACCTCCGTATGCCCTTTCAGCGGCATACGGAGGTTTTTTGTATCGTGTGTCAAACGGGATGGACCGCCTTCATACTCCCCTGCCCATTATGTCCAGTGGTGGGTTTGGGTGAGGCGGTCGAGGATGAGGGAGGCGGCGGTGACGGCGTCTTCGATGGTCAGGTAGTGCGGGGCGCTTTCGTCCAGCAGGAGACGGCCGGAGGCGGGAAATTCCTCGTCCGCGAACCAGATCTTCAGCCACACGGGATAGCGCGGGGCGAAGTCGAAGCGTGCGCAGAAGTCTGCGTTGGAGGGCACGAGCTCCGCGCCAAGCGCTTTGCAGCGCTGCGTCAGCTCCTCCGGCGGCAGTACGCCGAGGTCGCGCCGGACGATCAGCTCCGCATTGCGGTCGAGGCCGCTGCCGCGCACGAGTCCGTCTTTGTACTGGGAAAGTGTGATGGTCCGGCCGGTCAGCGGTGTGCCGTCAGCCAGATCGAGCAGGTGCAGCAGCGTCAGCGCGTGCCAGTTGGAGAGCGGCGGCTCGATCGTGCAGTCCGGCAGGCGGACGGTGACCGTCTGCCCCAGCGTCGGGACCTGAAACGCGCCGTCAGCGTACCGCACGCCGGCTTTTTCCGCAATGTCCTCCGGCGCGTGCCGCGCCAGTCGCGCCCGCGCGACGGCGAGCATGCTTTCAAATTGACGATGTTCCATGCACTCACCTCGCCGCCATCTTAGCATGCCGCAGGCGTTTTTTCAATCGCGGCGGGACAAAACCGGAAATCGTGTAGAACCATAATCGAGAAGCCCGCACGGGCAAACAAAAATGAAAAGGAGATCAAAACAATGGAAATGAATATCGGCGATATGGTCGCTGCGATGGCGGCGCGGAATGAGGCGTTCCGCGGGAACGAGCAGGTCCCGGAGAAGGTCGAGACATACAATAAGCTGAAAGAGCATGCGGCGGCGATCGGGAAGGTTCTGCGCGCGCCCTGGTACGCGGACGATCTGGAACTGCGGGAGCAGAACACCTTCGTCTATATCGACTTCCCTCTCCCGGTCAACATTTTGAACGACAGCATCCGCGGGCGGATCGCGGAAATGGTCCGGCTGGCGGACATGGTGACGCTCGCCGAGGTCCGTGGGCGGCTGCGTATGACCTTCACGGTCGCAAGGGTCTGGAAGGAGTGAATAAGCAGGCAGATGTCTCTGACCGGCAAAAAACTGCTGCTTGCGCTCATGAGCGGCGCGAAAGACCGGAACTTTCAATTTCAGATCTGCGGCTGATCCTCGATCGGCTCGGCTTCGACTGCCGGGTCCGCGGAGATCATTTCATTTACACGCGAAACGACATCGAGGAGATCATCAACATTCAGCCGGTCGGCAGCAAGGCCAAGCCGTACCAGTGCAAGCAGGTACGGCAGATCATTTTAAAGTACGATTTAGGGGGTGCTTTGAATGAAGTATGAAATCATCCTTTATTGGAGCGAGGCAGACGATGCCTTTATTGCGGAGATCCCGGAGCTGTCCGGATGCATGGCAGACGGCAAGACCATGACAGAGGCACTGCACAACGTCCAGATCGTAGCGCAGGAATGGATCGAGACCGCACGGGAGTTGGGACGGGAGATTCCCGTGCCGAAGGGCCGTCTGCAATACGCATAAATCGTCAAAAAAGCAAGCACTCCGCCGATCGCGGCGGGGTGCTTGCTTATAAAAGAAAAACCCGGCAATCACATGATTGCCGGGTTTCCTTTGGCAGGGGATGAGGGATTCGAACCCCCGCAAACGGAGTCAGAGTCCGGTGTGCTACCGTTACACAAATCCCCTAAATGGCCTCTTGCCGAAGCGCATGATTATTATAACGATTTCTCGCAAAAAGTCAAGACTAATTTTTTCTTTTTTGCAGAAATTAAAACCGGGCGGTACGGGCCTTTGATGGTGAAAGAATGAAACGCAGGAAATTTTCGCAGGCAAACGGCAGCGTTTGCGGCCAGCAGCGGTGATTTTCTGATTTTTACCAAGGAAAACAGGCTTTCTTTTACATGCTTCACACGCGGTTTCTTTCCCGCCGGAACGGCCAAGATAACGGCGCTGAGACTTTTGGGGAGAGGATGAGAACATGAAGCAGTTTCTTCATAAAAAAATACCGGCCGCGCTGATGGCCCTGTGCCTGCTGCTGGCGCTCTGCTGCCAGACGCTGGCCGCGGGGCGGACGCTCGTGCCGGGAGGATATACGGTCGGCATCAAGCTGTATGCCGAGGGTCTGATGGTCACCGAGGTGGAGCCGGACGCGCCGGCCCAGCGCGCCGGACTGCGGCGCGGCGACGTGATCCTGACGGCAGGCGGCAAGAAGACCGCGAGCGCGCAGGCACTGCTCGACAGCATCCAGTCGGCCGAGCCGATCGTCGTGCGCGTGGAGCGCGGCGGGCATGAGGCGGAATTTCTGGTCACGCCGGAAAAGACGGCAAGCGGCTACCGGCTCGGGATTTTGGTCCGCGACCATATCGCGGGGATCGGGACGGTCACGTACTACGATCCTGTGAGCCTGCAGTACGGCGCGCTGGGTCACGGCGTCAGCGGGCTCGACGGGACGCAGCTGCTGATGCTGCAGTCGGGCTATCTTGTCCGCGCGAGCGTGGCGGAGGTGCGGACCGGGACGCGCGGGACGCCGGGCGAGCTGCACGGGATCTTTGACGTGACGGACGCTGTCGGGACCGTGGAAAAAAATACAGCCTGCGGCATTTTCGGCACACTCTCACAGCCGAAGCCCGGAGAGGCTGTCCAGACGGCGCCGGCTTCGGCGGTCACGACCGGTGCGGCGGAGATCCTGTCCAATGTGGACGGCGAACAGGTCCAGCGCTTTTCCATCCGCATCGACCGCGTCGACCCGGACGCAAAAAACGGCCGGAATCTGCTCATCACGGTGACGGACGAGGCGCTGCTGGCGAAGACCGGCGGCATCGTACAGGGCATGAGCGGCAGCCCGATCCTGCAGAACGGGAAGCTGGTGGGCGCGGTGACGCACGTGCTGGTGAACGACCCGACGATGGGGTATGGCGTACTGATCGAGAATATGCTGGACGCGGGAAAATAACAAAAGTGCCCACACCAAATTGGTGTGGGCATTTGTCCAGATCAGGTGTTACTCCACATTTCAGCAAAGGCTTTGACGGCTTTTCTGTCTTCTGCTGTTCGACCTCTCCACCGCCATCCGTCCAGAACTTCGAGATAGTCCATAATTCTTAATACTACGGGTTTATAAATTCTTTGTGCCCTGACATTCTCAATCAAATTGACAGAGACGCTCTCCGTTGTATATCGACCGAAACGGTTGAGCCCTATCACACTTACGCATTCGCTATTTACTCCCAAGGTTTTGTCATCGATATACACTTTCGTTCCCCCGGAGAATGCTTTTGAACCATACAATACTTTCCCGTTTTCGCATGTATGCTTAGCTTTGATATTTCCAACAGCACAAAATCTCCAATTCTTGTTTATATCCACATTCTCACCTCCCAATGACACAGTTTTTTATATTGTAGCACAGTTTCCGTCAATTCTGTGGAAATAACAAAATAATTTCTGCCAGAGGCCAAAGGCCTCTGGATTTTTTTGCTTGGATGTGATACAATGCGTGCACACTACAAAAACGCGGCTGCGGCTGCGTGGAGATAGATACCTTCCCTACGAAAGGAGATGTTCATGATGTTCAACAATCTGTATGGAACCAAACATTTTCAGGGGGATCGTATGTTCTGAGTCCCCCTGCGCCAACAGGAGGAACAAATGCAGAAAATCACATTAAAAAAGATCGATGAAACCAATTTTCTCTCCGCATTCGGGCTGAAGCTGCGGGAGGGACAGGAGCGATTCGTGTCGCATCCGGTCCGGAGCCTTGCGCAGGCCTACGTGTATTATCACCAGTGCACACCCTTCGGGATCTTCTGTGACGAGCAGATGGTCGGCTACGTGATGGTCATCTATGACTATGATCTGGCTGAGTATGACATCTGGCACATGATGATCGACAAGGACCGGCAGGGGCTGGGATATGGGACGGCCGCGCTGCAGCGCTGTCTGGAATACATCGCGAAGAAGCCCTTCGGGAATTCCGACAGGGTCGTGCTGACCTGCCACCGGGAAAACGGCGCGGCGCTCGCGCTCTATCGGAAATTCGGCTTTGCGGAGACTGGCAATGCGGATGACGAGGAGATCGAACTGGCCATGCGCGTAAACCATTAAACACCGGAGCCGCCGTACAGAGAGCTGTACGGCGGCTTTTTCTCGTGTTTTTCCCGCTTCCCCGGTTGACATTTGCCGAAACGTCTGCTATCATGAGTACAACCTTTTTAAGGAGAACGAAACGATGTTCACTTCTGTTTTTGCATCCTACTATTACTTTACTGTCGTCAGATAGTAAGGTCAATTTGTGATGCGCAGAATCGGTAGTTTCCATGCGGCACAGAATTGACTGTGCCGCATTTTTTATTGCACTGGAGGTCAAAACCATGATTGTCGTACTGAAGCACAACGTCCCCGAGGAAAAGAGAAATCAGCTCATCAACTGGCTGCGGAACCAGAATATTGACGTGCATCCCTCGCTCGGCGAGTATCAGACCGTGCTGGGTCTGGTCGGCGATACGAGCCGGATCGATATGTCGCTGCTGGAAAGTCTGGATATCGTCGATTCCGTCAAGCGCGTGTCCGACCCGTTCAAGTGCTGCAACCGCAAGTTCCACCCCGACGACACCGTCGTGAGCGTGGGCGACGCGAAGTTCGGCGGCGGGCATTTCGCCATGATTGCGGGGCCGTGCTCCGTGGAATCCGAGGAGCAGATCGTCTATGTCGCCAAGGCCGTCAAGGCCGCGGGCGCGCAGCTGCTGCGCGGCGGCGCATTCAAGCCGCGGACCTCCCCCTATGACTTCCAGGGTCTGCACGGCGAGGGTATCCGCCTGCTGGAGATCGCCAAGCAGGAGACGGGGCTGCCCATCGTGACGGAACTCATGAACATCAAGCATCTGCCGCTGTTTGACAACGTCGACGTCATCCAGATTGGCGCGCGCAACATGCAGAACTACGACCTGCTCAAGGAGATGGGCTCGGTCAAAAAGCCGATTTTGCTCAAGCGCGGGCTTGCCAACACGCTCAAGGAGCTGCTGATGAGCGCGGAATACATCATGGCCAGCGGCAACGACAACGTCATTCTCTGCGAGCGCGGCATCCGCACGTTTGACGACTACACGCGCAACACGCTCGATCTTGCCGCGGTGCCGATGCTGCACGAGCTGTCGCACCTGCCGGTCATCGTCGATCCCAGCCACTCCACGGGCATCAACCGGCTGGTCCCGCCGATGACGCTCGCGGCCGCAGCCTGCGGCGCGGACGGCGTGATCGTCGAGGTCCACAACGATCCTATCCACGCGCTGTGCGACGGCGCACAGTCGCTCACCTGCGAGCAGTTTGCCGAGGTCGCCGAGAAGGTCCGCGCAGTCCGCGAGGCGGTGACGAGATGACGGTCGGGATCGTAGGTCTGGGCCTCATCGGCGGGTCGTTTGCCAAGGCATATCACGCGGCCGGCTGGC
>ERZ1106939.1577-NODE-1577-length-16768-cov-6.733262_pt1 | contig 16768 bp, 15 predicted proteins | sample MGYA00403669_ERZ1106939 | MGnify/ENA primary metagenome ERZ1106939 (study PRJEB35170, sample SAMEA104062447) | human gut metagenome | biome: human gut; feature: human-associated habitat; material: faeces | place: Denmark | collected 2012-09-28 ...
TCCGTTTCGTGCAGGCAGGCTCCGAGGTGTCCGCTCTGATGGGCCGTATGCCCTCCGCCGTGGGCTATCAGCCCACCCTGGCCAACGAGATGGGCGCCCAGATAAGGGTGACTTCCGGGCCGGTGATAGAAAAGGCGTCCGACTTGGCTGGCCTGCTCACCAACTTGCAGGAGGGCGACATACTGTTTATAGATGAAATCCACAGAATATCCCGCACCGTTGAGGAGTTCCTTTACGGGGCGATGGAGGATTTTAGGATAGACATAATGATAGACCAGGGGCCGAACGCAAGAAGCGTGCGCCTAAATGTCCCCAAATTTACCCTAATTGGGGCTACAACCCGCACGGGGCTTTTGACGTCGCCCTTGCGCAGCCGCTTTACGCTTCAAACGAGGCTCGACTACTATTCCCGCGCCGACTTAATGGCGATAGTTGAGCGCACCTGCGGGCTCTTGGACGTGCCAATAGACGCGGGCGGCGCCGAAGAGATAGCGCGGCGCGCGCGCGGCACGCCACGAATCGTAAACAACCTTGTGCGCTTCGTGCGCGACTACGCCCAGGAGCGCTCCGACGGCAAGATAACGCGCAAATGCGCCGTTGCCGCGCTCGAACTCCTTGAAATCGACTCCAACGGGCTCGATGAAATGGACAAGCGCATGCTGACTGTAATGGCGCGCAATTACAACGGCGGTCCAGTCGGAATGGGGACGATAGCAGTCGCCGTAAACGAAGAGGCCGACACTTTGGAGGAAGTCCACGAACCCTATCTTATTCAGGAGGGATTCATTCGCAGAACACCCCAGGGAAGAGTCATGACAGACAAGGCGTGGCAGGCGATAGGCCTCATTGGCGGCGGCGACAGCCAAGGGAAGTTGTTTTGATGCCTTTGACGCCTGAGATTGATTTTATCGTCGTGGGGCAGGGCATAGCGGGCTCTTGCCTTGCCTATGAGCTCTTGGAGCGCGGCGCGCGCACAATAGTGTACGACGACGGCTGGAAGTCGGCAGCATGTACCGTCGCGGCAGGCGTTATAAACCCGATAACGGGCAAGAGGCTCGTAAAAAGCTGGCGCAGCGCGGTGGCGCACCCGTACGCGCGGGATTTTTATCGGGCGCTCGAAAGGCGGATTGGCGGCGTATTTTTTCACGACAGAAAAATTCTCCAACTGTGCAAGTCGGCGGAAGAGGCAGAACTATGGCGAACGCGCGCCCTCGACGCCGAATACGCCGCGTTTATGTCGGAGCCTCCGAAAGGGGAATCGTTCGGAAACTTGGACGACTCTTTCGGGGCGCATTTTATAGGCCGCTCCGCGTGGGTCGAGCCGCCCGCCGCAATGGCGGCATTCAGAAAATATTTTATGGAGCGCGGGGCTTTGCGGGCAGAAGCGTTCGACTTCTCAAATCTCGACGTCCGGCGCCATATTTACGGCGGGGTAAAATACAAAAAAATAATTTTCTGCGAGGGTTGGAAGGCCGTCAAAAATCCGTATTTTTCCTGGCTTCCGTACCGTCCCGCCAAGGGTGAAATTCTTACGCTTAAATCCGCAGAGGCAATCCCGGAGCACATTGTCCACAGGGGCGGCTGGATAATGAAAAACGGTGCCGATACATTTAGGCTTGGCTCGACGTGGGACAGGGAAAATCTCGACTGCAATCCAACTCCGGCGGCTCGGGCGGAGCTTTTAAAAATTTTGGCAAATATGTTTAAGACAGATATAGAGGTTGAAGTTGTCGATTGCAGGGCGGGCGTGAGGCCTTGCACCGCCACTACCCGGCCGCATTTGGGCGTCCACCCTACTGAGCCCGACATACTGTCGTTTAACGGATTCGGTTCAAAAGGCTTTGCGCTGTGCCCGTACTTTTCTAAAAATTTTGCGGATTGGATTTACGGAAAGTCCGCTTTGGATTCCGAGGCGGATTTGTCGCGCCACATAAGAAAATTCTGGAAGCCATAAAACGTATTTAATGGCGCGCAATATTTTTTATTCCCTATGGCAGGTTTTGGAGGGATAAAAAAAGTAAAATGTGCCGCCGCCAAGCCGGTGTTTTTTTGCCTTAGTAAAAAGCGCATTTATTCCGCCGCATACAGCAATATGTTTTTCCGCCTTCTTGCAATATTCCATATTTCCCATTTCTTAGTACGCGCATTGTCCTCCGCGCTATGAATGTGACTCGTTTCAGGAGTTTCCGCGTCGGCGCGCGCAGCATAGAATGTTTTTCATTCCTAAGCTCGAGACAAAAAATGTTGTTCTTTTAACCGCGATATGGGAAGCGTTTTATATTCCGCGCGATGCAGGCAATGCAGTTTATCCGCGTATCTGGGCATACTGTAAAAAACTTTATTTATCCGCAGTGCGTTGTGCAGTTTTATGCGCATAAAAAAACCGCGACCGCCGCGGGGCGATTGCGGTTTTTTCTGTTTTTTATTAGGGCTATTTCAGATGGTAGAGCATTTGGCGGTCTCTGCCGTACTTGTCTTTCCATGAAATTTTGTACGTCCCCCTAAAACCGCGGAAGGAAATTTTACCGTCGGAGTCTGGCTTTACTGTGAGGTTTGTTTTCCACTCCTTATTGATGAGGTTGTCGAGAACATGGTAAACGGGCTTCGGCTGCATATCGCGCGTAAAAATACCCGAATGGGAGGGCTCGTTTTTCATACCGCAATCGTCAACGGTGTTCCACCATGTAATGCCCATTACGTCCGGATAGCTAAACCATAGCCTGTACTGGTTTTCAGCGTACAGGGCTTGGCGCGCGCGCGATTTTGGGGAATCGTCGTTGCCGGTGATTGTCACTTCGCTAATATGTATTTTATGCCCCGATTTTGCGGTGTCGTTGAGTCTTTTGAGAAGTGCCTCAGGGCTGATAAACGACTCGCCCGCCATAATCTTTTTGGGCTCACGATAGTTAAATACATGCTCCTGCACGCCGGTTATGTCGATTCTTGCGCCGCGCTTTTCGAGTTCCGCAATTTGTTCGGCGTACTTTTCCGCGCAAATGTAGTCGTTTATATTGAGCGCAACATCTGTCGGAAGGTACTTTTGGGCGGCGTTAAAGGCGTGGAATGCGTAGTCGCCCTGCAATAGCCCTATGTGGCTTCTCGTGACCCGCGTTCCGGGAATCAAGACGCCTGCGATGTAGTCCTTTTGTGATTCGTTTACTACGTCCCAGCTCTGTATTTTATTTCCGTATCTTTGCGCGATTTGCTTAAAGCGCCGCTCGGTAATCTCCCGTATCGTCTCCCCGACTGAGCCGAACATCTCTTCCGCCTGCTCTTGGGTGAGCTTTTGGAACGGATATACCCCGGGCTTTTTATCGCGGTTGACTTTTCTATAAAGCGCGAGCTTTTCCTTTGGGATTTCTTCAAGATATATCCACCACGCGAAAAACCCTGTCCATACGAGCGGATGCCCGTGGGCTCTTATGCCTTTTTTGTTGCAAAATTCCAGTATCGGGTCGGTCGCGGGGCGGCGCCAATGGCGCTGGTCTTTCGGGTTCTTGCACTTGTTCCAAAATTCCTCGGTATCGCGGTATTCCTCGACAAATCGGGGTCTGCCGGGCTGCGTCTCAAAATCGCTCCAGTAAAAGGGCACTGTGGCGGAGTTGAAAAGCTCGCCGTATGCCCTCTTGTACCTTTCGTTGTATTCGTGCGCGCCAAGCTGGTTGAAGTTGAAAATGTGCGCGCCGAATATGAAGTCGTGCTTGAGCTGTTCGACTTTCACGTCGCCGCCCGGAGCCGCTTCGCCGAGATTTACGACGGCGTCTGCCTTGCGGTTCTTTTCGATGTCTGCGTCTATCTTTTTGCGCACTTCGGGAGTCCATTTTTCCCAGTATTGCGGGGTGACGATTTTTTCGATGTCTTCGCTTTGGCATCTGGGGACTTTTATGGAGTTCGATGCTTCGCAAACGGCGCCCATATTTAGCGCGGTTGCGGCGATAGATGCGAGTAAAATGGTTTTGCTAATATTTTTCATTCGCGGAGTTTTTGTTTGCATTGCATATAAAAAAAGGCAGCGCAGCTTTTTAAGCGCGCCACCTTAATACAGGGGATTATTTCAAGTGGTAGAGCATTTCCCGGTCTCTGCCGTACTTGTCTTTCCACGAGATTTTGTACGTACCCTTGAACCCGCGGAAGGAGATTTTTCCGCTGTCGTCGGGCTTTACGGTGAGCTTTGTCTTCCACTCGTTGTTGATTAGGTTGTTTAAGGCGTAGTATGCCGATTTCGGCTGCATATCGCGCGTGAAAATGCCGGAGTACGACGGTTCGCCGGGCGCGCCGCAGTCGTCAACTACATTCCACCATGTAATGCCCATAGCGTTCGGGTGGCTGAACCATGCGCGGTAGAGATTCTGGGCGATGACCGCCTGAATGTCCCAGTCGCGCTTAGTCGTTCCGGGGGCTGTAATGGTAATTTCGCTCATGTGTATCGGAAGGCCTGTCTTCGCTACTCTGTTCATGCTGCCCAATACGTGGTCGGGGGTCTGCACTTTTTTACCGGCCGCGATATTTGCGGATTCTTTCGGGTTGAAGAGGTGCATTTGCATTCCGGCGATGTCGATTCTTGCGCCGCGCTTTTGCATATCTTTTATTTGCGCGACGTAGTGGTCGTCCGTCTTATAGTCGTTGATATTGAAAGCAGTATTTGTCGGGAGGTGCTTCTGGACGATATTGAACGCGTGGAATGCGTAGTCGCCGGGCATTATCCCGTAAGTGCTGCGGGTCACTTTTGAGCCGGGCACCAGCAAACCGAGTGAATAGTCGGTGGCGGATTCGTTTACGACGTCGAAGCTGTGTATCTTGCCGGCGTATCTTTCAGCTATTTCGGCGACGCGCTTTTCATAGAGCTCGCCTATTTTTTCGCCGATATTTCCGAGAAGCTTGTCGGCTTCCGCCTGCGGCAGTTTTCTAAGGGCTTTATTTTCTTCGCCGTACATCCCGAGGTTGGGGAATTTCTTCTTTTCCTCTTTCGAGAGGTATTGGCGTATCCAATCCGGATAGTGCCACCTTTGGTTGCCCCAAACGAGCGGGTGACCGTGGATTCTTATCCCGCGGCTGTTGCAGTACTCGATTACCGGATCCGGCGCGGGTCTGCGCCAGTGCGGCTGTTCTTTTGGGTTTTTGCAGTTGTTCCAATATTCTTCGGTATCCCAGTATTCCTCGACAAAGCGGGGGCGGTTGGGCTCCATTTCAAGCTTTTTCCAGTAGAGGGCGACTGTCGCAGAGTTGAAGAGTTCTCCGTACAAGTCGCGGTATTTCTTATTGCGTTCGTATGAGCCGAGCTGGTTGAAATTAAAAATGTGCGCGCCGAATATGAAGTCGTGCTTGATTTGCTCGACTTTCACGTCGCCGCCCGGAGCCGCTTCGCCGAGGTTTACGACGGCGTCTGCCTTGCGGTTCTTTTCGATTTCCGCGTCTATTTTTTTCTGTACTTCTGGGTTCCATATGGCCCAGTATTCCTTGCTCATCAGCTTGTCGGTGTCTTCCGCTTCCGATCTCGGGAACTTTTGTGTCCCAGCAAGAGCCGCTGATGCGGCCGCAAACGCCGCTATGGCAAAAGATGTCTTTTTTAGTAATTTCATATGTATTTTCGTTTTTGTTAAAAGAGATGTGTTAACATATCCCTTTTCTCCTAAAAACGGTGGAAAGTCAAAAGTATAGTTTTTAAAATATGGTTAACTGTAAACTTCGCCGCCCGTCCTTGCGGATAAGTTTTTATGGCCAAATTTGTTTCCGCCGCCCAAGCCGGAAATGCGCAATGGCGTTGCGGTATCTCAAACGCTCGTACAACGAATGAAAAATCTGTACGCCAACAAAAACGCGTCCGGAAAAAATTTGCATTTTTCCCATAAAATTTGAGCCTCAGGCGGATTGGCGAAAAAACGCAAGATTGCCGCTTCGGAAAAATTTCGGGAGCGGTGAAAAATCCGCGCGCGGCGTAGATTTGCGCTTGCCATAGCCCGCAGGAGCGCAAGCGAATTTTGCGCTAAAAAAAACGCCGCGGGAGAAATCCGCGGCGCGCATAAGAATTTGCAATATAAAGCTGCTACTTTCCGAATCTTAGCCTGTACATTTTGCGCGACATCTCGTTCATGGCGGCGGCCATGTCGTATTTTGGAGTGTCGCAAATATCGACAAACCCGAGAGCGCCGTTTTCGCCGTCGAATCTGCCGGTCGTGTATTGGTCGGCGTATTGGAACCAGTGGGCGCCGATTATCATCGGGGATTTTATTGCGTCTTTTAAATAGCTCTTCATAGACTTCGTGCGCTCTTTGCTCGAACTTTTCGGGCATAGGCTCGCCCAGAAATTGCCGCGGTCGCCCGCGCCGAAATGGAATTCGCCTATCATGACGGGCTTGTCCTCTATGCCTTCGTAGAGCCTTGTTTTTAGGACATTGGGGGTGTCGTTGTATATGTTGTAGGTCACGACATCGCACTTCTCGAAGGCCGCGGTTATGACAATCTTATTGAGCCAGCTGAACCCGAAGCGGCAACCGAGATACAGGGCGTCGGGATTTACGGATTTTACGGCGGCGCGGCAGGCGTTGAAGTAGGCGTCGGTTATGGCTTTTTCTATCGCCTTGAAATCTTCCTGGGCGGCGTCGCAGGTGGTGTCGAAATCCTTGCGGGCGAGGAAGTCGTCCCAATCTTTGTAGTCGGCTTTCCACGCGCTGTTTAGGGCTGATATGTCCGAGTATTTCTTTTTGAGGATATCGCGGAAGGCAATTTTGCTTGGCTGGTCGGCGGGGCAGCTTAGCAGTGCGCGCCCGATTAGCCCTTCTTTGCCTTGCCACGGAAGTTCATTGTCGACAAACGCTCCAATGCAGTACGGGGAGTTTATCAAATCCGCTTTTTTGGCGGCATTTGCCTTTGTATTTTTTGCGAAGTCCGGGTGTAGGTAGTCGGGGAACTTTGTCCAAAACAGGTCGAGTTTCAGGTTTTTGTTTTCGGGCGCCAAGTAAACTGGGCGGGCGCTGCCCAACATTACGCAGTACGGAATTTTTGCCTTCTGAATTTGACGCTCGTTGCTCCACGCCCCCGTTGAATTGAATCCCCACGAGCGGAGGCGGTTTTCGATTAGCGCGACTTGCTCATCTTCCGACATATTCCCGTATTTTTTGTCGAAATTGCGCCTGTTGAAATTAATCGTTTGCTGGGGTTTGCTGTACTCGCCTTTTTTAGTGTCGTAAAGGCGCGCGCCGCCAGAGATGTATTTTGGGTCAATCTTTTCAAAATAGTGCTCTCGGCCTGTAATCGCAGTTGAGCCGCTCGGGTCCTTTGCGCTCACGCAGTCTACACCAAGCGACCAGAACGGGTAGCCGTCGGGGTCGCGGAAGGCCCATTTGCCGTCTATTTTGTCGAGCCTGAACCTGCCGGTACCTTCCACTTTTAGGGAGTCGTCCTTAAAGCCGCCGTATTGGCTGCGGTGCGGAATCTTGGCGAGCTTTGCGTTAAATTGTTTTTCCTTTTCTTTCTGGGTCTGGAAGTCGGCGTCGCTATGGATTTTGTCTTCCCAATCGCGGTGCTTGAATTGCCCGTATTCGTCTATGAACGGGAAAAATTCCTCGCGGCTCATGGAAAAGATTGGATCGTCGGGCTTGGCGAATACGGGGTTGTTTGGCAGAAATTTCATTCCCGTAAAAAATTCTTTCGGGTCGTCCAGCCACGAAGCCGGAACCGAGACAATTTCTATGTCGTCTATCGCGATTTCAGCCCCTTTTGCGGAGGTTATCGCAACGCGCCCCTTTTTGCCGGCTGGGATATTTGCGCGCATAAATACTTGCCCGCGCGTTCCCTTTTTGCCGGAAAACACCATTTCCGCGCATCTTTCCCCGTCGGCCCACACAATGGCGTAGTTTATATTGCCGCCAAGTATGACGTACGAAAATTTTACGGTCACTGTTTGCCCGCCGTCTATCCCAGAAACGGGAAATTTCGCCGCAAGGGGCCAGTCGCCCATCTTTTTGCCGATTGTGCTTATCCTAAGCGATTTTCCGGAGCTGGCCGCGGCAGCGGAAGACGAGTCCAGTTTGAAATCCCCAAATGCGTTGACCGTCGCAATATCGTCGGACGAATCGAAGTTTTCGGAAAATACTTTTTCTTGGGCATACGCGCCAGCCGCCGAAAATATTGCCCCCGCCAATAAACTGTAAAAACCTTTCATAAATTACGACGCTTATCGGACCTTTGCCGGCAAGTCAAATGTAAACGGATACTTCGCAAAAAATAGGGGAGAACTTCCGAATCACACGGAGGTTTTTCGTGAAATGAAGAGCGCCGCGGCGCAAAGCATAAGGCACGCCGAAACGCATGTGGCGTTTGAAATCCCCGCGAGGACCCCGCATAGAGCCAATCCCCCGCCCATGGTAAGCCCCCATAGCGAAGATAGAACGCTCAAAACCCACCCTCTTTTTCCGTCGGGCGCGTTTTCTGAGAATATTGCAAGTGTTGTGAAATAGGTTATCCCGAATCCTGCGGCCTGCAATATGGTTATCGACCAAAGAGCGAAATAGTTGTCCGAGACGAGCGGAACCGCTATCGTAGCAACGCTTGCCGACAGCCCTATTACAAGCGCGTTTTTAAGGGAAGTACGTTTAAGGAGCATCGGCCCAAAAAATGCAAAGACCGCGCCGGAGAAAATTCCCTCCGCCGAAAGGAACGCCGCGATTTCCCTCGGGGAGAATCCGCCGGAAGATTCCAATACAAGAGGGACGGCCGCAAAAAACGCGCCCGCGCCAACTTGGTTTAGGCAGAATATCGCAATAAGTCTCCTGGATTTCCCGGAGTCCATAAGTTTGCGGAGGTCGCGCAGGCCTCCGAGCCAGTCTATCTGCGATAATTTGCGGCTTTTTGCGGCAGCGGGCTCTTTCATTGAAAAGCACAAGATTGCGGCCGACACCGCGAACAGCGCCGCCATTATGAAGAACGGCAGGCTCCATGTAAGCGCCGACGCCTTTTCGTCTATAAACAGCGCCGCGAACGCCGGGCCGAGCATAAGCCCGAGGCTCATCGCAAGGAGAGTTGCGCCGAGGTAAAAATTCTTCTGGTCTTTGCCGGAGCATTTTTCGATTAGTGCCGCCTGTATCGTTCCGTCAACCCCAGCAGTGACGCCAACCGCAATTCTTCCGATAGCCAATATCCAAACGCTGAGTATTTCCATCGCAACCCCTTGAGCGGCGCACCCGAGCATCGCCCCGATGAGGGTTGCAAGCAATACGCGCTTTCTGCCTATCGAGTCCGACAGCGCGCCTATAATTGGCGCGCAAAAAAACAGGGCAATCGGATAAACCGAAAGCACTATGCCGTAAACGAGCTTTCTCGCGGCGGGCGAGAATCCCGGAAGCATATCGTGGGTTTCGGATACGGCATCTATGAGGGTCGGTATGAGAATCGGTATGACCATGCTCTCGCATATCAGGTGAAATGCGAGAATCCCGAGCAGCGGAATTGAAAATAAAAATGGAACGCGTTTTGCCATATCGCGAATTAAAATCTCCAGTGCATAAAAGCTAAAGGAGTTAAACAAGCGGCTTAGGGAATGTAGAGTAGATGTTTTTCGACCAAGAAAAGCACTATGACAAAACCGAAATACCGCCGTCTAACGTATGACGATAGAAGAGTAATAGAGAACATGTGTAAAGCTAAAAAAACGCAATCGGAGATAGCAAATGCGATAGGAGTATCGCAATCTACCATATCCCGCGAATTATCGCGCAATCGAGTCGAAGGCGTTTACACGCATGGCAGAGCGTTTATGCGAACGTATTTGCGATTATTGCTCAAGCCTAAAAGATATCTAATAGGCGAGAATGAAGCTGATATTTTAGAGACTTTTCTAAAGAAGAAATTTTTTTCCTGAAACCATATTATCGGTTTGTTTTGACAAGAAGATATCGCACCAGACTATTTACAATTATATTGAGCGTGAGCGTCAATTAGTGGGAACCTTGCACAGATATCTATTTTTTAAGAGGCGGCGCAAGAAGTATGGCATAAAAGATTACAGGGGGCAAATTCGTAACAGAGTGAGCATAGAAAGCAGACCCGAGATAGTGGCGGAAAGATCTAGATTTGGAGATTGGGAAGGTGATTTGATAATGGGCAAAAATCACAAGGGTGCGATACTGACGCTGGTAGAGCGGCGAAGCAAGTATCTATGTGCAACTTACTTGTCAGGGAAGGATGCGGAAGCTACGAAAAATGGCGTAATAAAGTTATTGCGCGGAATGAATGTGAAAACGATAACCTTTGATAACGGCAAGGAGTTTGCTTATCACGAAGATATAAGTAAAAAATTAAGGAGTGAAATATACTTTGCACACCCATACACTTCTTACGAAAGAGGTCTCAATGAATACACAAATAGATTGTTGAGACAGTACTTTCCAAAGGGAATGGATTTGAGAAAAGCGACAGAAAGGGAACTAAAATTTGCGTTGAACGAGATCAACTCTCGACCGCGAAAGAGTTTAAATTGGAAAAGTCCAAGCGATTATCTTCACGAACTAAAGTGCGCCGCCCCCTAGGGGCAATTAGTAAATGAATCAATAACTTTAATCTTTACAAACAATCAACAATATCTAAAAACATCTACCGTCAGTTATGCACTGGCGTTTTGAAAATAAATCTGATTTTGACTTCGCGAAGATATCGCGAAAATGATTTTGAATGATGAGATTTCATAGATTATAAAGTATCTTTGTCTAAAAATTTACCGTTAAGGCAGGCGTTAAAATCGATTGTCTTTAAGTAGGTGCGGAGAACATTTGCGCACTTGTCGATTTCCGATTCGCGTTTGCTTTCAGACATTGGCGGCGCATCGACATAAAGCCGTTCGATTTCAACAAGACCGTTCGACTGAAACCCATTAGCAAGTTTTATCGCGGCGTAGCCCGCGGGAGCGTTGGCAAGCGTAATAGGTTCGTGTCTATTGCAAGATTGAGAATCACTGCCGAATCCAATTTTGCCGTGTGGAGGCTCGCAAAAGTTCAAATCTTCAACCAATTCGAGCACTTCGCGTTCGTTGCTTTTGAAGACGAAGACATTGTTGAAGTTTGTCATAAGCCTACGACGGGCGGATTCTCCTATTGCCAAATCAACTCCGACAAGTCCCTGCGTTGCGGCAATTACAAAGCCACGTTTCGAGCGGATTGTCTGCATATTGAAGCCATCTCCCGAGATGTTTTCACCGTCGGTTGCCACAAGAGGAAACTCGTCCATTACAATACCAACAAGCCGGCTTGGATGTTTCCGCGCCTGAATGTGTCCGTAGACATCGCTCTTCAAAAGCTTGCAAATTGCCGTCGCCGATTGCCTGTTTGCAATTCCGTCGAAGCTCGCCACAACAATCTTTCCTGAGCATACAAGCTTGCCAACGTCCAAGCGCGTCTTGCTCTTCCCCTCGAAAATATGCCTGTTTGTAATCGGGTTGCCGAAACTTGAAATCAAGTTCGACATCGTGCTTAGCTCATTGCTTTTGGTTCGAGGGTCGAGACGTTGCCATTCGTTAACACTCGCCCGCGTATCCTCTAAAAGTTCGCGTAGGATTTCATATGATTCGATGGATATACCCTTCGACTTCTTTTCGAGTGCCCGCAAAACCATCTCAACTGAGTCCATCACGTCGCGCCAATTACTGTTTGACGAGTCTGTCGTTGTAAACTCTCGAAGCTCTTCCAAGAACAGTTTAAACGTTGTCTTCCCGTGTCGGAATAAGCAGTAAGTTAACACTGTTTTGAACCGCTTCCTCAGCGACTGTTCCCAATAGACCTCGCTGCTCTGAAATGGAAAGATGTTGTAAAGCCGTTCGACGTATTCGGGGATTTTGCGGAAACTGTCCAAGCCTCCGAGCGGGTCGAAGTAGAACTTGGAATCGGCGCAATAGTCTATCACATCTTCCTCTCGTATGAATTCTTCCGCCCATTTTCGGATTTTGAAAAACGTGTTGTCGCCCTTCAAATCGAAGACGAGCAATCCGACTTTTTGCGTTTCGTCTTCCGCGTTATATCCGATGATATCGCGCAAAAGCACATTGAGCGAAGTTGTCTTCCCGCTGCCAGTGCTGCCGATAAATATCGTGTGTTTGCAGAGTGCGTCTTCGGAAAGCTCCAACTCTCCCGCGCTCGTTTTGATTGTAGAAACTATTTTGTTTTTCATATCAAAAATGTCTCCTACTCACAAAATTTACTTCGAAAGATACGTGGCATAGCGCGACTGCGCTAAATCTGCCCCCATACGTTCGAGTGTGGGGATTATCTCCTGACAGTCCAAAATTACGGCGTCCATAAAACTCCACCCGCGCTTTTGCAGCTCCGCAACAAGCTCTGTATTTTCCGCCGCGCGATACGCGTTGATGAAAATCCTCGCAAATTGCCCTTCGTCGATTCGCCTGAACAACCCCTTCGCTCTTGCCGCAGGCAAAAGCGAGAGGTCAAGACTCAGCAACTCCAACATCACAGCGTCCGATAGGTTTAGTGCCGACATTATTTTGCAATCGAGGGCGTCGCGCATATAAAGATAACACGCAAGCTCGTTGCTGTTTGGCGCATATCCCATAGCAGGCAACGCCAAGAACGCCTCCTCTCCAAGCCGATTGTCGCAAAGCAGCAACTCGCACAGCAAGCTGTGCCTGGCGATAAAATGCAGACTTTCGTCATTCAAAAGCCCGCCGTTATTGTCTATTTGTTCTCTTAATGTGTAATATTCTTTACTCATAAAAAATAGCTTATAGAGCTATGTCTTATGGAGTAAAAATTTGCCCGAGTTTATCTGTCGCTATGAAAAACGATGGGTAAGGCTTTTGCGATTGAGCCCAACATTTGGATATATAATTTTTAATATAACATGTTATTTTGCTTGGCAATACGTCTGAAAGATGCACTTACATTTGCATTTGCGGCGATTGACTTCCAAAAGTTTTTTGCCATCTCGCGCGATTCTTTCGTTGGCGGAATGGACTGCAACGGTTCATTGCGCAATGTGCCGTCGCTTAGCGGTGCGTAGAACATAGGCAGCATATCGTAGATTGGCGCGAGCGCAAACGGCAAATCGTGTTCAACGTAAAAGCTGATGTTGCCGAAATGCATATCGGTGTTGCCGATGGCAAGTCCGAAATCGTAAATGCGTTCGGCAAGCTCAATGTCTTCCGCGCGAAAATAGGCTTCCCCTTTGCGCATTGCTTGTGCCCACGGGCCGCCGCCATCCCCTATAAACGCCGAATCGATTCCCGAAAGCGAACTAGTGCCGTGTCTGCCGTATCTGCCAACTCGGTCAATGCGCGAGTATTCCAAGAATACGCGATTCTTGGCAAACACAAGTTGAGCTTCAGAGGCGGGGAATCCGTATTTTCTCAGAACTTGCAAAGCGGTGTATTCTGCAATGAGCAGGTCTGCCCAACGGCGGTTGATATCGTTTGTCGTCTCACCCAAAAATTTTACGATAACATTCCTAAACTCTCCGTTTTTGCCCTGCACCGTTGTGCAAAATTTCGGCTGATCGCCTGCGGCGAAAGAACGCGGAACTCCGTTCGAGACCGCATTTAGCGCAAGTTCGGGATAGTCGTCTTCGCGCCGCGATTCGGGGATAAAGAAATTGTTGCCCGCCAAAAATGCCGATTTTGCGGTTTCGCCCAAAATCAGAGAACCCGCCAAGTCGCCGCCAAAGCGGACGGCATATTCCAGAATGTCCGAATCGCCCCATGATTTCAGTTCTTTTAAGATGCCTAAAGTTTTGTTGAGGTTGTAGACGATATTCCTGCCTACAAATCCCTACGGACGGTGTTCAAACAAAAACCACGGAAGCGACGGGAATATTTTGTTTTTGAATTCGTCCCCGAAGAAGGCGGGGTAGTCTCCGTCAAGATAGAAGCCCGCACTGGTTGAATAGAGCACGCCGATTCTTTCAACATTCTCCGATTCGTCTACACGATACATATTCCATTGCGAACCGACAGCCCCGACAGGCTTCGGCAAAGTATATGAACGGCTTACCGAATTGCCTATTGCCACGCAAGCAAGTTTCTTCAAAAGCTTTATTGCGGTAGGTTTTGATACGCCAAATGCTTTCATTACATCGGACGAGGAAACCGCGCCGTTGGCAACGATGAAATTTCTTATTTCTTGTTCACTTGGCGATTTTATTTACGCTTTGAAATATTTATCGTATTTAATGGTAAATTAGTTAGGGAAATGCAGCCAAGAAATATTTACGCATTTATTTACGCTTTTGCGGGTAAGAATATTCCCATTTCAAACAAAAAGCGGCGGGAAATCCCGCCGCCTGCACTTTTATTAACGGTCAAAATACATTCCGTTGTCTTTTTGGGGAGGTTCTTTGGGCTTTAAAGAGCCCATTTCGCGAGAACTCCTCTCTACGAATAACCTGCTAATCTCTTCCCATATTCGTATAAATAATATTCTCAGTGATGATTTCCCCGGCCGTAGTAATTCTCCAAGGACATTTGCAAACTCCTCAAAAGCCCTGTCACTTTTATTACATCCGATTTCAGGGGACTTAACTCTTCCAGTTTGGCCTGCAGTTTTGCACATTTCAGCGACAAGGAATTCACCGCATCGGTCAAATCCTTCACGTTTTCTACCATTGGATTCCAAGCCGATTCTGCAAAAAGCTTCAGCTCTTTTTGCCTTGCCGCTTTCATCTCCAGCATGGCATTCTCTTTGATTGTTTCGCTCACTTCGCGAAGCAATGGTTCTAAAAATTTCATTTCCTGAGGTATTTCTTTCATTTGGGTTAATTTCCTTTGTTGTTAGGTTTTTATACTTTTTAGCGAGTATTTTTTCGCGGCGTTGGTTTTCTTCACGCCACAATTTAGTATAGTCTACGTTGTGTAAAGTATGGATGCCTCTTGAATCCTTTCGGGACAAAAATGTATCCATATTAAAGCCATCTTCGGCAGCAGGACCGCGGAGACGAACTTTCCTGTTTTCGTGAAGAATCGTGATATAGTTTTTCCCTATATTCGTTATATTGATTCCACGATTTTCCAAGGTGTGTATAATGTCGTTCTTGCTCTTAATTCCGGAGAATAAAACGTTCCTCGCGCAATTGTTCACAAATTCGTATGTTTTCTTTGTGAATTCGTTGCTTCTCGGGTTCGGGACAAAGAGACGCAATCTTTCTATTCCATTGGGATTTTTCAACGCAGGGTATTTTTGATGGAGCATTTTCAATAGCAATTTATGCGCCCGTAAATCTCGTTTTACAAGATAGGGTGAAAATTGTTTCCCATCCGCTATCCCGACCATATAGAAGTTAAGCTCATAACTTTTATCCGGATTGTGATGGCGAATAAACAAATAGTTGAATTTGCTTCGGTCAAGCCCCGGCAAGAATGTTTCCAGTATCGCTTCCTGCAATTCATCTTCAAATTTGCCTCCCCCCATTTCCTCTATCGGGTTTGGGTCGCGATATGAAAATGTAATTTCGGGTTCTTTGAATTTTGAAGCAGCCTTTCGGGCTTCTCTTACTGCCGGCAGAAAACATCCGCCAACAATTTCGCTGCGGCGCGTTCTTCCGGCAGAATCAATGTTTCCCAAAAGATACTCCAATCCATCTTTAACTTTTATGAATTTCTCAATCATTTAACATTTTCCTTTCTGTTTTTAAAGATTCAACAATTTGGTATAGCGCAAAGAGCACTTCAAACAGGGTCGCTTGAATGGCTATCGCATCAAAATTTTCGCCATACTTAATGGCTGTGTTGACGCTCCTTGCGAGTTGGTTGACGTTTGTGCCGATTTTGTTTACGGCGATTATCACCTTATCGGGGACGGCAACTATGTTCATGGCGGGCTTTATTTTGGTCTGGGTCCGCCCAATATATCCGCAAACTGCATTGCGGATTAAGTCGGATAATTTCATTCCGCGTTTCTTTGCGGCCTCAAAAAGCTCTTCTCTTTCTTCGTCCTGAAAACGGATTTTTATGAATTTATCCTTGTTGGGCTTTTTCGCCTTATCCGCCGGTTGCCCCATATTTTGGTATGAACGCGTAGCGTTTGGGGAGGTTCGAAGGAGGGGTGTAAAACCCTCCTCGCAAGCCGGCTTGTGTCCACTTTGTGGGCACAAGCCTGAGCTTGCCCCCGTAATCTCAAAGTTTTCGCCGATCATTATTTGAGCTCCTTTCTTACATAATATTCATAATAATCGGATGTTGCATGCTTTGAAATCTTTCCGATAACGGACGCTACAGTTGTGTATCCGGGGCTGTCTTTCGTGTAGATACCTTGGAATATTTCCAGAAGCTCCACTATTCGCTTGGCAATATCAACGCGTTTTGTCACATCGATTTTACCGTCAACCGATACACCCGGAATATCAAACCAAGCGTATTCTTGAGGTGCATTGTTTGCCTTATCGTCTTCGGGATTTAACAACGTTTGCCCGTCCGATATCCCCGTGGGGGGCTCAATTCCAAGCCGGCTTGGAATTTTGTTTTCTGCTTTCGGTTCTTCCGTTTGCGGTGTATCCGATACGTCTATCACATCCGAGGTGATTGCAACTTTTCCTTTTCTCTTACCTTTGGATTTTACGGATGGTTTCTTGTATTTATTCAAAAAAACGATAGTGTAATCCCTGCTTTTGGAATCGCTTTCCAGATATTCATCCAAAATTGTATCAAAATTCGGATAATCAATAATCCCTTCAAATGGCGCAATTACCGTAATGCCAAGTTGACTCATTTGCTTTTTCTTTTCAGCATCCGTTATTTTCTCTAGGACATAGAAAGCCAGATGAACCTGACGAAACATTTCGC
>ERZ1106939.1581-NODE-1581-length-16750-cov-10.564061_pt1 | contig 16750 bp, 12 predicted proteins | sample MGYA00403669_ERZ1106939 | MGnify/ENA primary metagenome ERZ1106939 (study PRJEB35170, sample SAMEA104062447) | human gut metagenome | biome: human gut; feature: human-associated habitat; material: faeces | place: Denmark | collected 2012-09-28 ...
CGGGAATCGGTGTGGGCATCCACATAGTGGTCGTCGATGTAGGCGGCGATATCCGCGAACAGCTTATTGCCGATCTGGTACGCCGCGCGGTCGAAAATGACGATGTACACCGTCATGTCGTTCTCCGCGAGGAATTCACTGATGGTATCCACCGCCACCCGGAGCGCCTGATCCTTTGGATAGCCGAAAACACCGGAGGAGATCAGCGGAAAGGCCACCGTCTCACAGCCGTGCTCCTTCGCCAGCGCAAGGCTCGTCCGGTAGCAGGAGACAAGCTGCTTCCGCTCGCCGTGGCTGCCGCCGTTCCACACGGGGCCGACGGTGTGAATCACATACCGGCAGGGCAAGCGGTAGGCTTTGGTGATCTTGGCGTCACCTGTCTTGCAGCCGCCCAGCGTCCGACACTCGGCCAACAGCTCCGGCCCTGCCGCACGATGGATGCAGCCATCCACGCCGCCTCCGCCCAGCAGGGACTCCTTGGCCGCGTTGACGATGGCGTCCACGGGCATTTTCGTGATGTCGTTGCGAACGATGATAAGGGGCATATCGTGTATCGCCTCCATTCTAACGACTTTTCAGAATATTGTAGCAGAATACACTCGGTTTTGCAATGGACATTGGGATGTCTAATAGTCTTGATTGATAATTCCAGTTGTTGACCAGACTGGTAGCGGCGCAAAAATGACCACGCTGTAATCAAAGAAAAGGTTCCGCAGCCCTGCGGGGCCGCGACGCCGGAGGAAGCGGACGCACGCTGTAAACGCGCACATCCGTTTCCTCCGGCTTGTTGTATCATCCCACGGTCAACCTCACACAGAGCAGAGACGCCCCGTGTTTGCACCTGTGAGCCGATGTGTAGACTCCTTCGGGGAAGGGTAGCATCCTTGTCGCAGAGAGGGATTTCGAGCCGGTTTTGGGCGAATTTGAGCAAGATTCCAGTGCGCCGAAAAAGGAGCAGGATAAACGGCTGGCGTCGGAACCGACGCTCTGCCCGATCACTTCTGCCCGCAGTGCGGGCAGTTGACGGGGTTTTCAACGCAGGCGATTGTGGCGCCTTTTACGGGACATTTTGGAGCGGTTGGCGTCTTAGTTCCCGCAAACGCAGGTGTCCCAAGGGTTTTAGTGGTGCCTTATGGCTGTTTTTAGAGGAAACTGAGGTAATCACGCCTCTCAAGATTGGCAGTGCGAGGCGAGCATATTTTGCGCCGCTGTAGTCAATAAAAGGGTTTCTCAGACGTTCAAAAATCGCACCGCTGTAACCAAAGAAGAACGCCTCCGGCAGCGCAAAAATTGCGCCGCAATAGTCAAAGATAAGGCGGCGCGGCTCCGAGGTACAAATGATAACTTTCTGATAACAGTTCCGTTTTAGGATAGCTTTCCTCTGCCTTTTACGGTATTGTGTACCGTTACAAAGGAGGTCGATTTTATGCCAAAGCGACGAGCAAACGGCGAGGGCAACATCCGAAAGCGAAAGGACGGACGCTGGGAGGGGCGGTACACAGTCGGTCACGATCCGGAAACTGGCAAGGCCATCATCAAAAATGTTCTCGGCAAGACGCAAGCGGAAGTCAAGGAGAAGTTGAAAAAGGCAATCGAGGAAAATGTGGGCATCGACTACGGGCGGGCCAGGACCTACACCGTAGAAACATGGCTGGAGGTCTGGATGGAAAACTATGCGAAAATCAAGCTGCGCCCATCGACCTTCAAAACCAGCCAAGGCTTTCTGAAAAACCACATCAAGCCGAAGATCGGCAGCATTCCGCTGGCAGAATTGACTTCTCTGGACTTGCAGCGGTTCTACAAGCACCTGCTGGACGGTGGCCGGGTAGACCGCATCGAGGCCAAGAAAAAGCCGAAAGGGTTAGCACCGAAAACCGTGCGCAACATCCACCAGCTGATCGGCTCGGCGTACAACCTCGCCATCGAACAGTGTCTTGTCACAAAAAATCCAACGCAGGGCTGCGCCCTGCCGAAAGTCGAACACAAGGAGATGAAAACGCTGACCACCGACCAACTCAGCACCTTTTTCCGGGAGGCCAGGGACAGTGGTGTGTACGAACTCTACTACCTCGACCTCGCCACCGGACTTCGGCGGGGCGAACTGCTGGGACTGAAATGGACGGACATCGACCTCGACCGTGGCATACTGAAAATCCAACGGGCCATCTCGCGGCAGAACGGCAAAATAGCCGAGGCCCCACTGAAAACGAAAAACGCCTACCGCACCCTGCCGTTGTCGGCAGACGCGATAGACGTTCTAAAGGCACAGAAAAACAAGGTGGGAAGCAGCGAATGGGTGTTCCCGTCACCAACAGGAGGCCCTATGTCACCGGACAGCGTCCTGCACATGCTCCAGCGGGTGCTAAAGCGAGCAGGACTGCCACGGATACGCTTTCACGACCTCCGCCACACCTTCGCCACCATGGCGCTGCAAAACGGCGTGGACGTGAAAACCGTGTCCTCGATGCTTGGTCATTACTCCGCAGGTTTCACGCTGGACACCTACGCCCACGTCACCACCGACGCCCAACTCAAAGCCGCCCAGACCATGGGGAACATCCTCTCCCGTGCGGTATAGACCTTTCCGCTATCCGCTCCCGTTGGGGTCAGCGTTTGGGTCAGAAAAAAGCAGCATCCAAAATTAGTAACTTATGCAAACAAAAAGACCCGAAGCCTTACGGTTTCGGGTCTTTTTGGCACGCCGTGAGGGATTCGAACCCCCGGCCTTCTGGTCCGTAGCCAGACGCTCTATCCAGCTGAGCTAACGGCGCGTGTCTTTCGGACAGCTCACTAATAATAGCATAACACGAAATAAAATGCAAGATAAATTTTTGCTTTTCTTCAAAATTTTCTCACGGTGGAACTGAGACTGGGAAACAAACATGGCGTGAGCCTGGCTCACGCCATGTTTATCCGGTAAAAGCAGGTCAATCGGCATCGGCACTGGTGGCCTTATCGAAAATCTCCACTGCCTGGGCATTGGGCGCTTCCGTAAACTTGGCCACGAGGAACGCGACGATGAAGCTGGCGCAGAAGCCGGGGACGATCTCAAAAACGCCGGTGGAAGCGGTCAGACCGGTCAGCAGCCAGCCCAGATCCACCACAAAGCCGGAGACAACGCCGGCCACAGCGCCCTTGTAATTGAACCGACGCCAGAACAGGGACAGCAGAATGGTCGGGCCAAAGGACGCACCGAAAGCGCCCCAGGCGTTTTCCACCATGTCCATGATAGCCTGTGCGCCGCTGCCCTTGGAGTTGGCGATAACATAGGCGATAAAGGACAGCACCAGCACCAACACACGGCCCACCATCAGCGTCTCCTTCTCCGTGGCGTTCTTGCGGAAGAAAGGCTTATACAGGTCGGCGGTGAAGGAGCTGGACGCCACCAGCAGTTGGGAGTCGGCGGTGGAGATGGACGCCGCGATGATGGCCGCCAACAGCAGGCCGCAGACAGCGGCGGGGAAGAAGCGGCGGGACATGGCGATAAACACCAGCTTCTGGCTGCCGGTCTCCAGCAGCTCCGCACCCATGATCATTCTGCCGAAATAGGCGATGAGAACAGCGGAAAGCAGGGAGATGATGACCCAAACGATGGCCACGATGGAGGACTTCTTGATCATGGAGGGCTTTTCGATGGACATGAAGCGCACCAAAATATGAGGCATACCGAAGTAGCCCAACCCCCAGCCCAAGCCGCTGAGAATGTCCTGCCAGCTGGCGTCGAACAGACCAACGCCAAACGCGCACTTCGTCACCGCACCGCTGGCGGCGTCGGTGTATTCATAGACAGTCGTCAGTGCGGTGGGATCGAGCAGGGAGCGGTGGCCGAAGTAGACCACGATGGGGACGAGCATCAGCGCCAGCATCATCAGCATGCCCTGGAAGAAGTCCGTCCAGCACACGGCGGTAAACCCGCCGAAGAAGGTGTACGCCACGATGATGAGTAGGAACACGAACATGGCGATCTTGGGCGATATATCCGGGAACAGGGTGGTGAACACGGAAGTGCCGGCCACCAGCGCGGAGGCGACGTAGATGGTATAGGCGAACAGGAAGATCAGCGCACACACCAGCTGCAGAGACCGGGAGTCCACCGCGAAGCGGTTGGTCAGATACTGGGGCACGGTGATGGAATCGTTGGCCGCCTTGGAGAAGGTGCGCAGCCGCCGGGCACATAAGATCCAGTTGGCGGCAGTACCCAGTGCAAGACCGATGCCGATCCACATCTGTCCAAAGCCAAATGCCAGAATAGAGCCAGGCAGGCCCATCAGCAGCCAGGCCGACATATCGGAGGCCTGTGCGGACAGGGCTGTGACCCAGGGACCCATGGAGCGCCCACCCAGGAAGAAGTCCTCGGAGTTCTTATTCGAGCCGTTGAAGTAAAAAATCAGCGCAACGCCCAATAGAATGATAAAGTAGCCTAAAAATGTGATGATCTCCCAGTTCATGATGTTTCCGTCCTTTTCAAGTAGAATGCTTATACACAACAGACCGCATTATACAACAAATTCCGCGGTTTGTAAATCGTCCCGGGGAACTTTTTTGCTTTAATTTGATAATTTGGTAATCTGATGCACAGTCTGCCTTTTTCTGCGCTTTCCCTTGTCTTTTGCCGATATTTGTGGTATGCTGTGACCAAGATCAAAAGAGAGAGGGTAGTTGTTGCTATGGATGCCAGCTTTAAGACGCGCCTGTTCGGCGGATTTGACCGGGAGGACGTGGTGACTTATATCGAGAAGACCGCAGCGGAGAACCAGACCCAGCTGGAGACGCTCCGGGCGGAGGTCGAGACGCTGCGTAAGCAGCGGGACGAGGCGGCGTCGGAAAACGAGGCACTGCGTGGCCTGACCGAGGAGGATGCGAAGCTGCGGGAGGAGAACGCACGCCTGCAGGCACAGCTGGCCCAGGCGCAGGCGGAGGCGTCGGCGCTGCGGAGCGAGTGTGAAGCGCTGCGCGGACCGGCGTTGGAATACCAGTCCCTGAAGGAGCACATCGCGGAGATCGAGATCAGCGCCCACCGCCGCACGGAGGAATTCCGGGCCAAGGCCATGGAGCGGCTGGCCCAGTGCATCGCCCAGCAGCGGGCCTGGTGCGGCCAGCGGCGCAGCACCTATGCGCACACGAACGCAGCGCTGCTGGATCAGCTGCGTCAGGCGGAGCAGGCCGTGGAGAACGCGGACTTTGCGGCGTTTGACGGCATGATCGCCGAGCTGCAGCGGATGGAGGATGAGCTGAAGCAGCCCGACCCGCAGATATAGGATATAGACATATAGACATAAGGTGTAAGTGAATATAAGCCTATCAAGGGCCGCCGGTGGGCGGCCCTTTCTGCACCTCTGCCGGTCTCGGCCCATATATTGGAGCAGGGGAGGGGTGTACCGTGAGAAGATGGAACTGCGGAGGTTTTTTAGGCGTGTGCGCGCTGGGCCTGGGACTGGGTATACTCATCGCCGCGGTGTTTCCGGTGGGCTGCTTGATGTTCCTGGTGGCGTTTCTGCTCATCGCCTGCGGTGTGATATGCTTGAAGGATAGGAGGTAACAGCGGTGAAGATCATAGTCTGGAAGTCCCCGCGGCTGCTGAGCGGCCTGCTGCGCTGCTTGTTCGGGATAAAGGAATAAACCCCTGAGCCCTCGCATACATTATGGCAAAAGAACGAAGAATGTGAGGGCTGAACCATGGAATGTGGCTTGCAATGGAAGGAGATCACCTGCTGGGATACGGTCGGCCGCGCCGCCGTGAACCACGAGGAGACGATGGAGACGGCCATCCCGGAATACTGCCCGGACCTGGGCCGTATCGTGGAAACGGCGGGTCAGGTGCAGATACGCAGCCGTACCGCCGACGGCAAAAGCATCACCGTCAGAGGCGCTGTGCGGCTGACGGTCCTGTATACATCGGAGGAAAGCGTGGGTCTGCGCAGCCTGACGCTGACCGTGCCGTTCACCTGTACTGCGGCCGAGCCGCGGCTGGCGGCCTGCCAGCTGCAATGGGTCACGGGCCGACTGTTGCTGTGCGAGGCCCAGGTCCTGACGGCCCGCCGTCTGTACGTCCGGGTCATCCCTGAGCTGACCATCACCGGATACCGCTGCTCCGTGCTGCGGCTGTGCGCCGGAACGGCGGAGGAGGACGGGACGCTGCGTATGCGCCGGCAGGAGCGGACGGCCTGTCTGACCGTTTCCGTGGCGGAGCGGGAGTGCAGCGCAGCCCTGGAGACGCCCGCGCCGACCGACCAGCCAGCCCCGGAGGACCTGCTGTGCAGCCGTCTCTATCCCCGCGTCACCGGCTGCCAGCCGGTGGGCAGCAAGCTGATGGTCAAGGGAGAGCTGTTCCTGTCGGCGCTGTATCGCTGCCGCGAGCAGCAGCTCTATACATACGAGGCCGCGCTGCCCTTCTCTCAGATCGTGGACCTGCCGGAGGGGGCGGAACAGGGGGAGTGTACCGCCGCCGCGCAGCTGGCAGGGTGTGAGGTGCGGCTGCTCCGCAGCGAGGAGACCAGCGGCTTCTCCGTTACGGCGGAGCTGCGGCTGCTGCTGACCACCACCCGCAGCGAGACGCTGTCCTGCGTCACCGATCTTTACAGCATCCGCTGCGATACCCGTGTAGAGACCCAGGAGGTGACGCTGCCCTCCGCTGTGCCGGAGCGGGCCGGTCGTCAGGAATGCGTTCAGCATCTGGACTTTGGACGCCAGAGGCCCTTTGTGTTCGTCACCGACGCGGACTGCACCCCTTCTCTTGCCGGTGACGACAACGACCTCCATACCACCGTCCGGCTGCGGTTTCTGTACCTGGACGAGGAGGAGACCCCTACCGTCACGGAGCGCACGGCGGAGGTGCCGCTGCCCGCTGTCTCGCGGGATGCCGCCTGCGCCCTCTGCGGTGCACCGGAGGTGGCCTTCAGCGGCAGCGGCTGCGACATCCGGCAGATCGTGGCCCTCCGCGCCCCGGAGGAGGAACGTCAGACGCTGCCCACCGTCACGGCAGTGGAGCTGCTCACCGACCGCCAGCCGGGACGGCGGCCCTCCCTGGTCATGCGCCGCCTGGCAGCGGGGGAAAGCCTGTGGGATGTGGCAAAGCAGTACCACACCGATGAGGAGCTGATCCGCACCGTGAACCACCTGGAGGAGGGCGGCGTTCCGGACAAAATGCTGCTGATCCCCCGCATCCGGTGAAGTTATCATTGACTTTCCCCCGCCGCTTGGGTAAAATTGATCCTGCGAGGGCGCTGGACAGTCGCGGGGACAAGGCGAAAGCCTGTTCATGAGGAAAGTCCGGGCTCCATAGGGCGAGGATAGCGGGTAACGCCCGCCGAAGGCGACTTCAGGAAAAGTGCAACAGAGATATACCGCCGCGGTCTCGCGGTAAGGGTGGAAAGGCGAGGTAAGAGCTCACCCGACGGCGTGTGAAAGCGACCGTCGCTGTAAACTCTATCCGGAGCAACACCGGTATGGGAGCATACAGGCCGGCCCGGCCGCTCCCGAGGTGGCTGGAGCGCACCGGCGACGGTGCGCGTAGATAGATGACTGTCGAAACAGAACCCGGCTTACAGGCGCGCTCGCACGATATGAAAAACCTCCACGCATCCGCGTGGAGGTTTTCATGTTATATCTCGCTGTACCGGGCCAAAAACTGCCGTGTCCGCTCCTGATGCGGATGGTCGATGACCTCCCGCGCCGGGCCCTGCTCCACGATAACGCCGCCGTCCATGAAAATGACCTGATCCGCCACATCCCGTGCAAAGGCCATCTCGTGGGTCACGATGATCATGGTGGTGTGCTGCTCCGCCAGCCCACGGATGACCCGCAGCACCTCGCCGGTCAGCTCCGGGTCGAGGGCGGAGGTAGGCTCGTCGAAGCACAGAATATCCGGCTTCATGGCCAGCGCCCGTGCGATGGCCACCCGCTGCTGCTGCCCGCCGGACAGCTGGTGGGGATAGTTTCCCATGCGGTCGGCCAGTCCGATGTCGACCAGCAGCCGCTTGCCCTCCGCCACGATGTCCGCGTGGCTCTCGCCGGTCTTTTCAGACTTGGCCATCAACTCCCGTGCCAGCGTCACATTCTCCAGCGCCGTATACTGGGGGAACAGATTGAAGCTCTGAAACACCAGTCCGAAGTGCAGCCGCTTTTTTCGTATCTCGCTCTCGGAACGGGTGGCCGGGTCGTCCGCGTCAAACAGCTTTTCGCCCCGGACGGAGATCACGCCCCTGTCCGGCGTCTCCAAAAAGTTCAGACACCGCAGCAGCGTGGTCTTTCCGCTGCCGGACGAGCCGATGATACTGAGCGCCTGCCCCTCCTCCAAGGAGAAGCTGATGTCCTCCAACACGTGGGTGTCGCCAAAGTGCTTTTCGATGTGCTGTACGTCCAAAATAGCCATGTGCAACACCTCCTTAGCGGAAATAGCTGAGCTTGCGCTCGATGTAGTTGAACAGCAGCGTCAGGATGCCTACGAACGCCAAATAGAACACGGCGGTGTAGAACAGCGGCCAAATGATACCGGCGGACTTCATATACGCCTCACCGGCCTTGATCAGCTCCGTCACGGCGATGATGCGGGCCAGGGACGTATCCTTCACCAGCGTGATGATCTCGTTGGACATGGGCGGCACAATGCGCTTGACCATCTGCAATAGCGTGACCTTAAAGAAGATCTGCCCCTTGGTCATGCCCAGCACCTGTCCGGCCTCGCTCTGCCCGATGGGCACGCCCTCGATGCCGCCCTTGTAGATCACGGCGAAATAGCAGGCGTAGTTGATGACGAACGCCACCACGCAGGCCGCCATGCGCCCATCGGAAAACAGCCCCCAAATGTTGTTGTCGAACCACTTGCCCGGCCCGTAGAAGATGATGATGAGCTGGAGCATCAGCGGCGTGCCGCGGATGATCCATACAATGACGTTAAAGAGCCAGCTCACCGGCTTGCACCGGCTTCGCAGGGCGAAGGCGATGAGAAGTCCCAGCGGCAGGGAGAACAGCAGCGTCAGGAAGAACAGCTTCAACAGCTGTCCCATGCCCGCCAGCAGGGAGAGGGTAACAGTCCAAAACATGAAAAAACTCCTTCGTAGTCACTTGTGCGGGGGAGGGAACACACTTCATAAAATCCGCCCAAAGGCAGAGGACGCTGCACGCCCTCTGCCGTGGGTAGCTATTGTATCACAATTTCCGCTGTCTGGCCACTCACTTGGTGATGACCACCTGCGCGTTCTCGCAGTAGGCGTTGGAGCACTCCATGGCGGCCTTCACGCCGTCGGTCAGCGTCATGCCGTTCCACACCACGTCGATGTTCTTGCTGTCCAGCTCGTTGACCTTCATATCCCAGTCGATGACGATGAACTGCACCTCAACGCCCAGCTTCTCCGCCACCAGCTTGGCCATGTCCGCGTCAAAGCCGATCCACTCATCGTCCGCGCTCTTGTAATCCATGGGAGCGAACTCGGTGATGCCCACGATCAGCGTGCCCTTATCCTGGATGTACTTCACGTCGCTGTCCGTCTCGGAGGCGGTGAACTCGCTGGTGCTCTGCTCCAGCAGGGCCTCCTGCACGCCGTAGGTGTTGGCCAGCTCCTGCATTGTGCCGTCGGCATAGGCCTCGCCCATCACGCTGTTGATAAAGGAAGCCAGGTCGCTACCCTTGCGGCAGCCCACGCCGTACAGCTCAGAGTTCAGCTTCTGATCCGTCACCTTCAGGTCGGGATAGCTCGTACCCTCGCCCACCATCGCGCCGGCCATCAGCAGGTCGATGATCGCCGCGTCGGACGTGCCGGAGGAGACCTCCATCAGCGCGTCAGCCTGAGAGTTGACAGACACGGTCTTGAACCCGTTGGCCAGTGCCACTTCCTCACCGGCGCTGCCGGCCTCCACGGCGTAGGTGATCTCCGGGGTGGTGTCATCCACGTTCGCGTCATCCTTGCTGGTGTCGTCCGCCTTCTTGCCGCAGGCCGCCAAACTCAGCGTCATGACCAGTGCCAGCAGCATCGCCATAAACTTCTTCATGTTGTGTTCCTCCTAAACTGCGGCTGCGTGGCCGCTTGATTTATTGTGTTATCATACTACCACTTTAGCGTGGTAATGTAAAGAAGTAAAATAGCCGACATTCGCCAAATTTCTCCCGCCGTTTTTGTGCGGTTTGACGGTTTCCCGGCCAAAATGCTCATTCCCGCGAAAATCAGGGCGCTCCCACGCGATTGTGATTGAAGATTTTTCCCCCGTGAGGTATAATACATAAGTTAAAACGCAAAAGCCACTTCATCCAAGGAGGGAACACCCATGACCCTGCGGGAATATATAGACACCATAAAAAATAAGACAGTGGCCGTTATCGGCATCGGCGTCAGCAACACGCCTCTCATTGACCGGCTGCTGGCGGAGGGCGTGTCCGTCACCGCCTGCGACAAGCGCACCCGGGAACAGATGGGCGCACAGGCCGATGATCTGGAGCGCCGTGGCTGCCGATTGCACCTTGGCGGGGACTACCTGGACGGCCTGAACGCGGACGTGATCTTCCGCACACCCGGCCTGCGGCCCGATGTGCCGCAGATTGCGGCGGCGGTGGCCAAAGGGGCGGAGCTGACCAGCGAGATGGAGGTCTTCTTCCGAATCTGTCCCTGTCCCATCATCGCCGTTACCGGATCTGACGGCAAGACCACCACCACCACCATCATCGCGGAGCTGCTGCGTGCCGCCGGCAAAACCGTCTGGCTGGGCGGCAACATCGGCCACCCGCTGCTGTGCGAGGCGGATGCGATGCAGCCCGACCATTACGCTGTGCTGGAGCTTTCCAGCTTCCAGCTCATGACCATGACCCAAAGCCCCCACATCGCCGTGGTCACCAACCTTGCGCCCAACCATCTGGATGTACACAAGGACATGGCCGAGTACGTCACCGCCAAGGAGAACATCTTCTGCCATCAGAAGGCCGGTGACATCGCCGTGTTCAACGCGGACAACGCTATCACGGCGGAGCAGTCCGCCCGCGCTGTGGGCCGCAGCCGCCTGTTCAGCCGTCAGACAGAGCCTGCCGACGGCGTGTTCCTCCGGGGAGAGGACATCGTCTGCCGCGGCCCGGCGGGGGAGCGTACCATCCTCCGCACCTCGGACATCAAGATCCCCGGCGTCCACAACGTGGAAAACTATATGGCGGCCATCGCCGCGGTGGACGGCCTTGTGCCGGATGAGATCATCCGGCAGTTCGCCCAAACCTTCGGCGGCGTGGAGCACCGCATTGAGCTGGTCCGCACCTACCGCGGCGTCCGCTACTACAACGACTCCATCGCCTCCAGTCCCTCCCGCACCATCGCCGGATTGCGCTCCTTCCCGGAGAAGGTCATCCTTATCGCCGGTGGCTACGACAAGCACATTCCCTTTGATGTGTTAGGCCCGGAGATCACCGCCCACGTCAAGCTGCTGATCCTCTGCGGCGCGACGGCGGATAAAATCCGCGCCGCCGTGAAGCAAGCCCCGGACTACCGCCCTGGCTGCCCGGAGATACTGGACGTGACGCCCTTTACCGCCGCCGTGGAGACCGCCCGCGACCATGCCCATCCCGGCGACGTGGTCACGCTGTCGCCGGCCTGCGCCGCCTTCGACCAGTTCAAGAACTTCGCCGAGCGGGGCAAATTCTTCAAATCCATCGTCAACGGCTGGCAGGAATGAGGAAAAGCCGTCCCGTCATACACTTCCCATAAAGGGAGGTGATGGCCGTGACGCGCCTGCGCTATATTCGCCTGTCCCGCCATCAGCGGGTGCGGATATGGGTCGCCATCGCGCTCATCAGCCTGACGGCGCTGCTGTGGGCCATTCTGCTGCACCTGCGGCCCATATTGGTCAATGTTGCCACCGCCCGCTGCTCCAACACCGTCAACCGCATCGTGGTGGCGGCGGTGAACGACGCGGTGGCCAGCGGCCACCTGGAATATGGCAAGCTGGTGTCCTTTGACAAGGACGCGGAGGGCCATGTGGCCGCTCTGCGCAGCGACATGGCTGCCTTCAACCGCTTGCAGACCGAGGTGGCCGACGACGTGCTGGCCCGGCTGTCGGAGGTCTCCGCCACCGAGCTGGCCATCCCGCTGGGCACGCTCACCGGATCGCCGCTGCTGGCGGGCCGCGGCCCGAAGCTGTACGTCAAAATGGAGACGCTGGGCACAGCCAGCGCCAAATTCAACGACCGCTTCATCGCCGCCGGCATCAATCAGACGAAGCATCAGATACTATTGGAGGTGGATGTCTCCGTCAGCATTCTGCTGCCGGGCATCACCACCTACACCAAGGTCAGCAACGAGATCTCCGTGGCGGAGACGGTCATTGTCGGAGGTGTGCCGCAGACGTACACCTACTTCAGCACCACCGAGGATAAAATCGAGGACTATGCTGACGAATACATTATGAACAACGGATAAAAGGGGAGAGGTCACATGGACTACCGCCAAGAGATGAAGGAGCTGCGCGACACGCTCAACGCCCACGGCTACCGCTACTACGTGCTGGATGAACCCACCATCTCCGATTTTGAATACGACCATATGCTCCGCCGCCTGGAGGACCTGGAGGCGGAGCACCCGGAGGAGATCACGCCGGATTCGCCCACCCAGCGGGTGGGCGGCCAGACGCTGTCCGAATTCCAGCAGGTGCGCCACGCTGTGCCGCTGGAGAGCTTACAGGACGTATTCAACGATGACGAGGTCTGCCGCTTCCTGGAAAAAGTGCCGCTGGAGCGCGCGGTATACAGCGTCGAGCCCAAGGTGGACGGCCTGTCCGTGGCATTGGAGTACCGTGACGGCGTGTTCGTCCGTGGTGCGACCCGGGGCGACGGTCAGGTGGGCGAGGACGTGACGGAGAACCTCCGCACCATCCGCTCCATCCCCATGACGCTGCCGGAAGACCTGCCCCGTCTTATCGTCCGGGGCGAGGTCTACATGGCCCGCAGCGTGTTCGAGGAGATCAACGCCCGCCGTGAGATCGAGGGCAAGCCCCTCATGGCCAACCCCCGCAACGCCGCCGCCGGCTCCCTCCGCCAGCTCGACCCCAAGATCGCCGCCCAGCGGAGGCTGGACATCGCTGTATTCAACCTCCAGCTGGCGGAGGGCCGCACGTTCACCACCCACACGGAGACACTGGACTACCTGGCCTCCCAGCACTTCAAGGTCATTCCTCATAAGCCGCTGGAGAAGGACAGTGATATTTTGGCGGAGATCGCCGCCCTGGGCGACAGCCGGGATCAGTTCCCCTTCGACATTGACGGTGCGGTCATCAAGCTGGATGACCTCCGTGACCGGGAGACCTTGGGCAGCACCGCCAAGTTTCCCAAGTGGGCCATCGCCTACAAATACCCGCCGGAGACGAAGCCCACCCTCCTGAAAAACATCGTGGTGCAGGTGGGCCGCACCGGCGTGCTGACGCCCAAGGCCGAGCTTGCACCTGTGCGCCTGGCCGGCACCACCGTCACCTTCGCCACCCTCCACAACCAGGACTTCATCACCCAGAAGGACGTGCGCATCGGAGACACGGTGCTGGTGCGCAAGGCCGGCGAGATCATCCCCGAGATCGTGGAGGTGGTGGCGGACAAGCGTCCCGCCGACGCCCAGCCTTATTTTCTGCCCGACACCTGCCCCGTCTGCGGCGCGCCGGTGGTCCGGGATGAGGACGGCGCGGCCCTGCGCTGCACCGGCGCGGAGTGTCCCGCCCAGCTGCTGCGCAATCTGACCCACTTCGCCAGCCGGAATGCCATGGACATCGACGGCCTTGGCCCTGCGGTGATGCAGAACCTCATCGACAGCGGCCTGATCCATACCGCCGCTGACCTGTACGCCCTGCAGCCCGAGCAGTTAGAGCCACTGGAGCGCATGGGCAAAAAATCCGCCCAGAACGCGGTGGACGCCATCGCCAGGAGCCGGGAGAACGACCTGTGGCGTCTCATCTACGCCCTGGGCATCCGCCAGGTGGGGGAGAAGGCCGCCAAGCTGCTGGCCCAGCACTTCCGCACCATGTCCGCTTTGCGCGCTGCCACAGAGGAGGAGCTGACCTCTCTGGACGATGTCGGTCCGATCACCGCCAAATACGTCTCCCAGTGGATGCAAAGCCCCCAATCCATTGACCTGCTGGCCCGTTTGGAGGCCGCCGGTGTCAATATGGCCTGTAAAGAAGAAATCCTTGACACACGTTTTGCGGGAATGACCTTCGTCCTCACCGGCGCACTGGAGAAGTTCACCCGGGACGAGGCGGGGGAGATGATCGAAAAGCGGGGCGGCAAGGCCGCCGGCTCTGTATCCAAAAAGACCACCTATGTCGTTGCCGGGGAAAACGCGGGCAGCAAGCTGCAAAAAGCCCGCGATCTGAACATCCCCGTTCTGACGGAAGATGAGTTTTTAGCGCTTTTACAGTAAGGAGGTATGCTCTCATGACAGACCAGACCCTGACCCATCAGGTCATTTACAGCGTGTTCGTCCGCTGCCACACCCCGGAGGGTACGTTCCACGCCCTGGAGCGTGACCTGGACCGAATCCGCGCTCTTGGCACGGACATCCTGTGGCTCATGCCCATCCACCCCATCGGGATAGAGGGCCGCAAGGGCACGCTGGGCAGCCCCTACGCCATCCGCGACTACCGGGCCGTCAATCCGGAATACGGCACGCGGGAGGACTTCCTCCACCTGGTGGATGCCATCCATGCCCGCGGCATGAAATGCATCATCGACGTGGTCTATAACCACACCTCGCCGGACTCCGTCCTGGCCCACGACCACCCGGAGTTCTTCCTGCGGGACGAGCAGGGAAGACCCACCCGCAAGGTGGCGGACTGGTGGGACATCGTAGACCTGGATTACTCCGTCCCCGCATTGTGGACCTATCAGATCGACACCCTGAAGCAGTGGGCCGCCATCGTGGACGGCTTCCGCTGCGACGTGGCCAGCAGCGTCCCCATCGAATTTTGGGAGCAGGCCCACCGGGAGGTGGAGACGGTGCGTCCCGGCTGCATTTGGCTGGCGGAGAGCGTCCACGGCGCATACATCCGGGAGATGCGTCGTATGGGCGCAGCCTGCTCCACGGATACGGACCTGTACCGCGCCTTCGACATGACCTACGACTACGACCTCTGGCCCTGCTACGAGGCCGTGCTGAAGGGGAAAACGCCCCTGTGCCAGTTCACCGACCTGCTGACCTATCAGGAGCTGACCTATCCCACCGGCTATGTGAAGGCCCGCTGTGTGGAGAACCACGACACGCCCCGCCTGGCCTCCTACCTTTCCAATGACCGCCAGCTCCAAAACTGGCTGGCCTTCCTCTACTTCCGCCGGGGCGCGGCCATGCTCTACGGCGGCACGGAGCTTGCCTGCCGTCACCAGGTCAGCCTGTTCGACAAGGACGACAACTTCGGAGACAGGCAGCTCGACCTCTCCGAGTTCCTCCGCCGCTGCAAGGCCATGAAGACCACGCTGCCCCTCACCGGTGCGGTGTGGTACGACTGCCGCGGTACAGCCGCCATCGGCCGGTACGACGGCCCGGACGGCGCGGCGCTGGGCGTGTTCGACCTCTCCGGCAGCGGTGCGCCCATTTCCATTGACCTGCCCGACGGCACATACGAAAACCGCCTCGGCGGCGTTGTGACCGTAAATGGCGGACAACTTCCGGCGGAGAGTACACCTGTGGTGATTTGATTTGCTTTTTTGACGAAAAACAGGGGCTGTTTTGTGGCAGATGTTACAGAATAGCCCCTGTTTTATTGACCTTTTCCCGCCGTAATGCTATAATCAAAATCGTATTGACATCCTGCCGTCATCAGGCAGGGGAGCGATAAGGAGGAAAGAAAATGAGCAAGATCATGAAGATCTGCGACGGTAACGAGGCGGCGGCGTATGTCGCCTATGCGTTCTCCGAGGTCGCAGCCATCTACCCCATCACGCCGTCCAGCCCTATGGCCGAGCATGCCGATGCCTGGTCTGCCAACGGCAGGAAGAACATCTTCGGCCAGCCGGTGCGGCTGGTGGAGATGCAGTCCGAGGCCGGCGCCTGCGGCGCCTGTCACGGCGCGCTGGAGGCCGGCGCGCTGGCCACCAGCTTCACTGCCTCCCAGGGCCTGATGCTGATGATCCCCACCATGCACCGCATCTCCGGCGAGCGTCTGCCCGGCGTGCTGCACGTGGCGTCCCGCACCGTGGGCACCCATGCGTTTTCTATCTTCGGCGACCACTCCGACGTGATGAACTGCCGTCAGACCGGCTTTGCCATGCTGTCCAGCGGCAGCGTCCAGCAGGCCGCTGACTTGGCCGCCGTGGCGCACCTGAGCGCCATCAAGGCCCGCATCCCATTCCTGCACTTCTTCGACGGCTTCCGCACCAGCCACGAGATACAGAAGATCGACGTGCTGACCTACGACGAGTACGCCAAGCTGGTGGATCAGAACGCCCTGGCCGCCTTCCGCGCCAACGCCCTGAACCCGGAAGATCCCCGTATGCGTTCTTTAGTGGATAACCCCGACATCTACTTCCAGCTCCGCGAGTCCAATAACACGGCCTATGCCGAGCTGCCCGACATCGTGGAGGACTACATGGCGCAGATCAGCAAGCTGACGGGCCGTGAGTACCACCTGTTCAACTACTACGGCGCACCGGATGCCGAGCGCGTCATCGTGGCTATGGGCTCCGTGGGCGGCTGCGCGCAGGAGGTGGTCAACTGCCTGAACGCCAAGGGCGAGAAGGTAGGCTTCCTCCAGGTACACCTGTTCCGTCCCTTCTCCCGCAAGCATCTGATGGCCGCTATGCCCA
>ERZ1106939.1590-NODE-1590-length-16640-cov-8.299186_pt1 | contig 16640 bp, 2 predicted proteins | sample MGYA00403669_ERZ1106939 | MGnify/ENA primary metagenome ERZ1106939 (study PRJEB35170, sample SAMEA104062447) | human gut metagenome | biome: human gut; feature: human-associated habitat; material: faeces | place: Denmark | collected 2012-09-28 ...
GGAATGAGATGGTCAAAGACCGTAAGCGTAGAAGTAGTAGCGTACATGGTAAGATACGACGGACGAAACGGCAAGGATGCCGGAGCGGTATACGTAGCTGTAGGCGATAAAGTAAAATTGCCGAGCGTATTAAATCCGGGATACGAATTTGACGGATGGTACGATACGTATGACGGAGCAGCGTCCAACGGCGGCGAGTACAAAGAAATAGTGTACAGCGAAGCTAAGGACACCGTGCTTTACGCAGACTGGACTCCGGGAACGTTCCGAATGGTATATGTAGACGGAGACGGAAATCGCTACGAAAAGGAAGTAGTATTCGGAACGGAATTCAGTTTCGATCCTCCTGCGAGCGACGCCGAAGACGGCATGTTCGTAGGTTGGTATACCGGTACTAACGGCACCGGCGTGCCTCTTACCGACGTAGACGGCGTAGGACTTAAGCCGTGGAATTCGGTTGCCGACGTATACATTTATCCTTATTACTCGAGTAACGCTCTTTCGTTTACCTTAAAAGCGGATGACACTTACCAGGTAATTAAGGGCTTGGATATAGCCAAATTCAATAAGATTACCGTTCCTGCTATTTATAACGGCAAAAAGGTTAGCACAATAGGTGCAAATGCGTTTAACTCTTGTAATACGATTACCGTTATCAATATTCCCGATTCGATAGAGATAATAGAAGTTTCTACCGCATTCAGAAATATGAAAAACCTGATAGCGGTAAATATATACGAAACCGGAACGATAAATGCTCCCAGATATTCGTCGGACGACGGCGTGCTTTACGCAGAAGACGTAGCCGGCAAAGAAATATCTTATTTCCCCGCAGGCAAATCGGGAGAGTACGCAATTTTGCCCGATACAATACGTATTCCGGCAAAGGTATTCTATCAAGTTAAGTCGCTTACTCACGTAACCATTCCCGCATCGGTAAGCATAATAGCGCAGTCTGCATTCGAAGATTGTAAAGCTCTTACCGATATAGTTTTTGAAGAACCGAGCGATGGTCAATCCGTAAGCAGCCTTAACATTGCAAAGTACGCTTTCCAAAAGTGTACCGCACTTCAAAACATAACTTTCCCGGCAAGACTTGCACAGTTCGACACGACCATATTCACCGGCTGCGTATCGCTGCAACGTATCAATATTAACGAAAACTGCGCAAACATTGCATCCGTAGACGGTATAGTTACCACTAAAGATAAGACAAAAATTATTTACTGTCCCATCGGCAGAAGCGGTAACCTTCGTGTTTCCGCATTAGTTACCGAGATAGGCGATAATGCCTTTGACGGTTGCGCATTGCTTAAGGAAATAAGAATACCGCACACCGTGCTTACTATAGGCAACAAGGCGTTCTATAACTCGGGCATCACTTCGGTAAAATTCGAGGGTAGTCCCGACGCTCAGCCTTCGACGATAAAGGCGTCCGCATTTGAAAGATGTTATTCTTTGCAAGAAATCGTGTTCGAAGAAGGTTGCGGAGTAGCGGCTATAGGCAGCAAGGCGTTCTATTACTGTAACTATTTGTTCAATCTCGATATACCTGCTTCGGTTAAGCAGATCGGCTCGTTGGCGTTTGCAAATTGCGCCTACATAAAGACTATTAACTTTATGGACGGAGTTGCCGATATCAGCATAGCAGAGGACGCATTCCTCAAGTGCAGCGGAGTAAATAAAGTATGTATATCCGCTACGATGTCGACTTTGCCGGTAGCGGCAATAAGCCAATGCCCCAACTTGTATGAGGTAGAAATATCTGCCCAAAACACTAATTTTAAGTCTGAAGACGGATACGTTACGTCTTTGGACGGAGAAACTGTATACTACTGCGGCAAGAATAAGGCTTTCGAAGACGGAAAACTTATTCTCAGCGATAAGATTAAGAATATCGGCGACGGCGCATTCAGGTACAATACCAGAATAAGAGAAGTGGTTATCGGCAAGAATATCGTTTCCATAGGATTCGGCGCATTTGCGGATAACGACAGACTTGCAAAATTGTCTTTCGAAGAAAACGGAACGGAAGATCTTGTTATTTCGGCAGAGGCGTTTATGAATCTTACTCGTCTTACCGAAGTGACTTTTGCCGACAGAGTTGTTTCTATCGGCGACAAGGCATTCAAGAATTGCCGTATAGAGTCTATCGCCATCCCCGACAGAGTTGTTTCTATCGGCGACGAAGCGTTTATGGATAACTCCAAACTTGCATCTGTAAGCTTTACCGAAAATGCAACTGTAAATACGTTCGGCGAGAGAGCTTTTGCAAACACGATGATTATAAATATCGAATTGCCTGCGTCTACCGAAACGATTAAGAAAGAAATGTTTGCTAACTGCGTAGAGTTGCAGTCGGTAACTTTTGCCGACGGAGCTAAGATCAGCGAAATACCCGAATATTTCCTGCAAAAATGTGCAAAACTTAAGAAAATTTATATACCTACGTCTATTCGTTCTGTAGGCAAGTATGCGTTTAACGCATGTCCGTCTCTTGTGGAAGTCGAATTCGGATACGGCGGCGAGGAAGAACTTACTATCGGCTCTAATGCGTTCTCTAAATCAGATGCGCTTAAGACCATAGCTCTTCCGAGCAGACTTGTCGCACTCGGCGATGCAGTGTTCCAAAACTGTACTGCGCTCAATACGGTAACGTTTACCGATCCCGCAAAGGCAGACGGCACCGTAGTTCCGTCCAAGCTCAGATCGATAGGAAACAGCGCATTTAACAAGTGCGACATTTTGGAAATAACCCTTCCCGGTTCGCTCGGCAACGGCGCATATGTAGACGCTAAGACCGAACAGACGCTTGCGCTCGGAAACATGGTATTCAGCGGCAACGCTCACCTCAAAAAGGCTGTGTTCGAAGAGGGCGAAGGCACCGGTAACGGATTGACGTTTGGCACGTATTTGTTCCAAAACTGCGAGGCTCTCGAAGAAGTAACTTTCCCGTCTCGTATGTCCAACGCCGTTGGCAAAAACGGAAATGTTATATCTTTCTATTCTAATACTCTTTTCGGATGCTCGTCTCTTAAGACCATCAATATCGGAGAAGGTTGCGAGCTTTATCGCATAATCGACGGCATGATGTTCAAAAAGGATTCCGAAGGCGAATTTACCATACTCTTTACTTGTCCCCAGGCTAAAGAAGGCGTAGTGGTTGTTCCGTATTACGTAAAGACAATATCCGAGTTTGCATTTACCGATTGCGCAAAGATTACTTCCGTAACGTTCGAAGAGACGCCGGAGGGCAAGACCGAAGTTCCTCTCGTTACATTGTCGAGCACGGTAAGCGCAATAGGTGCGTTTGTAGGTACGACGTTTAAGACGATAAAACTCCCCTCTCGTTTTACTACGATAGGTAGCAGAACGTTCTTTAACAGCGGACTCGAAACGATAACGATACCCACGACGATACGAGATATCGAAAACACCCCCGGTATCGGCATGTATGCGTTTGGTGGAACCAGCGCATCTAAACCGTCCAAGCTTAAGAGCATAACGTTCGAGGACGATGCGGAAGCGGCACCGCTCACTATAGCGGACAGCGCATTTGCATACTGCATTTCACTTACAAAACTCGAATTCAGAACCAACACCGTAAAACTCGGCAAGTATGCGGTTGCATATTGTGAAAAACTTGCGTCCGTAACCTTTAAAGACGGTATGAAGTATTTTGATAACTACAGCGTATCGTCAAATAATATACTCACGTCGATAAGCTGGCCTACCGATGCGGAGTTTGATTTTGTGGGCGTAAATGCGTTTGCATCTAATAAAAAACTTGACAACATTGTGTTGCCCGTGTCCAAGCAATACAAAGACAACATTTACACCGGATGCTTAGCACTTAAGACGGTAACCGTTCCCAAAAAGATGAAGACGGTTAACGGAATTATGAAGGGCGTATCTTCTTTGGTAGAATGGAAGACCGAAGCGGACTGCGAAAACTTTAAAGCCGTAGACGGCGTATTGTTCAGCAAGGACGGCAAGACGCTAATAAACTACCCGATGCAAAAGACGGGCGATACGTACACGATACCGTCCGACGTCGAAACGATCGGTTTGAATATCGGCGGAACGAATACGTACGCAATAGGTGGCTTTACTTCCAATACAAAGCTTAAGAAGATTGTTATACCCAAGAGCGTTCGTACGATTTCTGCGGCTTCGTTCTATAAATGTACGTCGATATCGTCGCTTACATTCGAAAAGCCTGTCGAAGGTGAAACGGCAAACGAGATATGGTTCGGTGTGTACTGCTTTGCGGAAATGACTTCGCTGACCTCATTCGAAGTGCCTGCTCGTACGGCAGCCGACGGATTGAGCGATAGATTCCTTAATAACACCAAGACTTCAAACAAACTTGCGTCCGTTACTTTCGAAGAAGGTTGCAGAGTAACCACGCTTCCCAAGTATTCGCTTTCGTTCAGTAAGATAACCACCATAACGCTTCCTAAGTCGATAACTAAGATTTCGGACGGTACGTTCTTCAAGTGTTTCGATCTTAAGACGATAATCGTAGACGGCGAAGCTCGTTTTGAGAACTTCGGCTTGTACGCATTTGGCTATTGTGGTTCTTTGAGTATCGAGACTGTAAACAATCTTATTGGCAGAGTAAGTTCCACAGATAACTTTACCTTTGCATACAGCGCCGACATAGCAGGCGAGATAGTAATCCCGGAAGGCATTACCAAGATTACCCAAAGCATGTTCAGAGACATGAAGAAGATAACCAAGGTAACTTTGCCGTCGACGGTAACTTCTATCGAGAACTTTGCGTTTAATGGTTGTACCTCACTTAAAGAAATAGTAATACCGTCATCCGTAACGAAGCTCGGTCGTAATGTATTCGGCGGTTGTACTTCGCTCAAAAAGATTGTTCTTCCTTCGAGCATAACTACGGTAGACGGCGAAAAAGCGTTCGAAAACTGTACTTCGCTGACCGATGCGGATATAGCGTGCGTATCCATAGGCAAAGAAATGTTTGTCGGATGCAAAAGCCTCAAAAACGTTACTCTTCGTGAAGGTCTGTTGACTATCGGAACAAGCGCATTTGCAGGTTGTACATCTATAGAAAAATTGGAAATCCCGGCGTCTGTTTGCAACAAACCCTATGATGACAAAAATGCGCAGGTAAGAGGTATAGAGACCGAGGCGTTCCAAAACTGCTCGGCTATTAAGACTCTCGTATTTGCCGAAGGCGGTACGGACGGACTTACGATAGGCGATAACGCATTCTCCGGCTGCTCGGCACTCGAAAACGTGTCGTTTACCGATAGATTGGTAAACGCAAGGGGCAAGAAGGTAGACGAAGTACCCACCGTATTGCCTGCGATAGGCGACAATGCGTTTGCAAACTGCTTCTCGCTTGCTTCGCTCGAAAATCTCGGCTTAGTAGAAGGTATAGGCGATTATGCGTTTGCAAACACTGCAATAACCACGGCATATATGCCTGCAACGCTAACGTATTTCGGCGCATCGCCGTATATGGGCTGCAAGCTTACCTCTATCGATCTCGAAGCAGGTAACAATAAGTTTGCGGTAAAAGACGGAGCATTGTACGACAGAGAATTTACAAGACTTTATGCGTACCCGATTGCAAGAGAGGGCGCATTGGAAATACCGAGCACGGTAGAAGTTATAGCCGAAGGCGTATTCGCAGGTTCAAATATAAGCGGAAAACTCGTATTACCCCCGTCTATAACTTCGATAAGCGACAATTCGTTTAATAATTGCCGATTGCTCGAAGAAGTCGTTCTTCCGAGCGAAGTAACTTCGATAGGCGAAAGTGCGTTTGAAGGCTGCGTAAGTCTGAGAAGCATAAATCTCACCGAAACCGAAGTAACTTCGATAGGAGCAAGCGCATTCTACGGATGCAGCAAACTCGATGTCGAGATACCGCTCAGCGTAACGGAGTTTGGCGAAAAGGCATTTATGGGTAGCGGAATTAAGAGTATTACTATAAGTGCCGAAGTGGAAGCAATACCCAACAGGGCGTTTAAGGAGTGCTATAACCTTACCACCGTAAAATTCGAAGATGACGGATTGGTAGCGTTGTATATAGGTAATGAGGCGTTTATGCATTGTACGTCGCTCGTATCGGTAAACTTGCCGTACAGACTTAACGACAAGAACGCCACTAAAGGAATTTATGCTATAGGAATAAGCGCATTCGAGGGTTGTACTTCGCTTAAAGATCTTGACTATATGCCGTCCGACCTTGCGCTCAGCTTCCGTACTACGCATAACGTAACCATATCCAGGTATGCGTTTAGAGACTGCGTAAGCCTCGAAAGCGCTAACATTCATCCGCAAGTTACAGGCACGATAAGCGCAATAGTAAGTTCGAGAACCAACGGCGTTCAGCACGGAGCGTTTGTAGGTTGCGAAAAACTTAAGACATTGACGTTTAATAAGTCGGCTAACGGCAGAGTGCTTGTAATAGCAGAGGATACGTTTACCGGCTGCACCGGCCTCGAAACCGTAATATTCCCCGATTCGCTTGCGTATATCGGCGAAAACGCATTTAGAGGAACCGGCATTAAGGGAACGATCAATATTTACTGCAGCGTAGCGGCTAACGCTTTTGCAGACTGCGTAAATCTCCAAACTCTCAACGTGTACGTTGACACCGTAAGTTTTAATACCGTATCGCTTTTCGAAGAGTCGTTTAGAGACTGTACTTCGCTTACCACGGTAAACGTATCCCGTACTAACCTTAAGACTACAGTAGGACTTACCTTGGAAGACATGGCGTTCTACGGATGTACTTCTTTGGCTGAGTTTAATATAGACAACAAAGAAGAACTTAACGTTTCCGTAGCAAGTTACGGAACGATGGTATTCGGCAAGTGCGCAATGCTGCCCGAACATATTATCGGCAAAGAGTCCAAGGTAAACGGTTCGATAAGCGATGTCGTTGACGTAACTTACGAAGAAGGCAACGGCAACTTTGTAATCGAAAACGGCATAATGTACGACCTCTCCAAGACGGTAATAATGGGTATGCCCATCGACAAGATAAACGAACCGCTTCCCGCAACGGTAACCACTATAGGCGCAGGAGCGTTTGCAGGCTTGCAAATAGGCGAATACACCTTGCCGACGCAGATTATCGATATACAGGACTATGCGTTTGCAGGTTCGACGATAACCAAGTTTACGGTAACCGGCGCACTCAGGACTTTGGGTGAAGGAATCTTTAAGGATTGTACCTCGCTTAAAGAAGTTGTGCTTGGCGATGCGGTACTCTTCGAGAAACTTCCCGAGTGCACCTTCGAAAATTGTGTTGCGCTTACTAAGATCAATCTTCCCGTAAAGGTAAACCTTATCGAAGAGGCATGCTTCAAGAACTGCTCGTCGCTTTTGACGATAGGTGAAACGAGACGTCTCAGCACCATAGAACCGTATTCGTTCTACGGCTGCACCAGCCTTACGATCGACCTTAGCGAAACAGCGAAGATTTACGAAAAGGCATTCTACGGTACGTCGTTTACCTCGCTTAACCTTACGTTCTGTACCTATGTCGGCGAAGGCACATTCGAAAACTGCAGCTTGTTAAAAGAAGTAACCGTAGGCAAGCCTGAGACGATAAGCATAGGCGCATTCAGGAACTGCGAGCAGCTTAAGACCGTAACGCTTGGCGGAAGCGGACTTAAGTTGATACATGATGAAGCGTTTATGAACTGCCGTGCGCTCGAGAGCCTTACCGTTAACAATACGGTAGAAAGCCTCGGAAGACGTGCGTTTAAGAACTGCGTATCGCTTAAGACGATTAGTTCGGACAAATTCGCTTGCAGCGGAACTGTCGTAAACGAAGGCGATAACATACCGGAATCCGCATTCGAAAACTGCGCTTCGCTTACCGAGTTTGTATTTAACGCAAACATCAAGGCGATAAGTCGAAACGCATTTAAGGGTTGTACTTCGCTTAAGAACTTGGTTGTACCCGGCGCAGTAGAATCCATAGCGGCAGGAGTATTTGACGGCTGGAGCGCAGGTCAGACCATAACCTTTAACCGCGGCGGCGAAGGCAGTAAGTTTGTCGGAAACTGGAATAGCGGCTGTAACGCTAAAATAGAATTTGCTTTATAATTAAAAAATAAAGTTCGTTCATAGATAATCTCGGCGGTAGTAACCGATGCCGCTGTGATTATTCCCCTTTGTTATGGGACTCGCTCGATGTATTTTCGAGCGAGTCCCTTTCGCATTCCGTTACAGTCGAAATTTGCCAGGATATGGCGCTGTTATGTGTGTGACTATAAAAGTATCGTAAACGACTTTGCTTACGATACGGGCGACATAATGGCGTTAAATACAATAATTATATGGGCGAAATAAATAGAGTGGTTATAGATAAACGCCATAAACGTTGTTGAAATCTAAATTAGCTAATTTTTTTAATGTTAAAAGAACCGTTAAAATTTTAACGGATAAATTTAACTGCGTGGTAAAAACGATATTCAAGCAACCATTAGAGTGACAAATTGCACGGTGTGGCAAAGATACATTCAAAGCAACTATTTAAATTTTAATGGTGTTAATTTTAACGGCGAGATAGGGGCGATATTTAGAGTGGCGTTTAGATTTTGGTGAATGAATTGGGTGGCGCAATAGTATTCAAAATAACGGTAAAAATTTTAACAGATAAATTGAATGAATTTCAAACAAGAGGAAGAGGGACAGAGTGTTATTAAAATTGTTTATTCGAATTTTAATAAATAATTTTAATAAAAGTAAATAAAAATGCCTCCATGGGATAACCGTGGAGGAGTAAAATGAAATTAATTTTCAGAGCCGCTCCAATTAACAGCTATGTTGCCCTTGCCATTAGGTGTGATTTTAAATGTTGTCGTTTTAGACGTATGCGCATAAGAGGCATTATTTATGGTAGAATCATAATTCCATGTAGGATAGTATGTTTTTCCACAATTTTGTAATTTCCAATTTTTTCCATTACATGGCAGGTTGCTAGTTGTTATAGTCAATTCAACGCCACTTAGAACATAGAATACTAGCTCTCCAGTTATTTCGCTAGCACTTAACTTATCGGAATAACTCCAATTGGAGTTATTTACATCGCGGTACCATTCTTCTTTAGAAAAAGTAATTGAAGCAATTTTAAATTTTTCATTATTTAATCCGTAGTGTAAATGTTCACATGTCACCGTGGCACTCATATTAAGCGTTACTTTTATAACTTTTCTAACGTCGGCGACGAGAATGATCGCTTCCGGCGGATTAGCGGGTTTAGAATTTACCGTTATGGTAAATTCATCGACATTAGCATTAACATATTTTTCCACCGTAACAGTCGCAATATTGTCTTCTACACTTGAGAAACCTATGTGCTTATATTTCGTGTCAAACAATGTGCTAACGTTTGTTAACTTTTCACTCCACTTGGTTATAGTGTAATTATTACCGTAATAATAATATTTGCCGGTCGGTACAGTTATTGTGGTGCCATCTACCGTTAGTTTTATTTGTAACTCTAATTTTTTATCCCATTTAGCATAAAGTGTAAATTCATTAGTGTTTTCATTAGTATTTGTAAGACTCGTCCAATTTGTGTACGGAACTGTCCTATCTGCGTTGGTATACCATCCTAAGAAATAATAAGATTTTTCTGCGTTATTATTATAATCGTTTGCATAATTATGGGGGGTATAACTACCAGTTTGAGTGCTCAAAACGGTAGTTGCCGGCAAGGACAGTCCATTCGGCGCATTATCGCTATCGCGCAAGTCGTATTTTATAGTATATACTGTTGTGCCTGCAGGTAAGAATCTTGCATAGAGAGTCATATCTCCGGTAACCGTATATTTGCTTATAATCTGTATTGCCGTTGTAAAAGCTTCGTCGGTATACCAACCTAAGAAGACCAAATCTCCGTCGCTAGCGTCTCTAAGAGTATAATTCTCGCTTTCGTAGCTTAACTGCATATAATAATATCCGTTTTCCGTATCAAAACTGCCTTGTCCGGGGTTAAAACTGCCGGAAGTTTCGCAGCCCTCATAACGAGCCTCAAAGGTAATGGTGTAGGTATTGGGATCCCATTTTGCATACAGCGTAGTGGAACAGAAAATGGTTTGTCCTTTGGCTTCTGTTGTGCATTCGCTATCTATATACCACCCGCGAAAATCGTAATAGTTTTTTGTCGGGTTAGAGGCTACGTCGCTTGCGGATATTGTGTATCCGCCGTTACCAACTGTTCTCGTGAGAGAAGAAACAGCAGATCCCCCGCGTGAATCGAATTCGATATTTGCAGACGTAGAGTACCACGCAAATGTTCCGTCACTTAATTGTATCGAGTAATATGTGCCCGATGCAAGGTCCCTTTCGATAGAGGAATCCGCAGCGCTTAACACATAGCCTTTGGCAGATAGTGTTCCGGAGGCGTAGTAGGGCGTATTAGTTGAGTACATTGTTTTATATGTTGCAGTGGTATTTTTCAATATTACCGTAGCGCCATCGGTTTCGCATTCGACTAAGCCGCCTATATTTGCTCCGCTTACGCATGTGAGTGTACCGTTAATTATTAGTCTTCCGTTTATCTTAGTTTTGTTCCAAGTGCTAAAAGCTGTATAATTTCTGTCGCCACCATAAGCAGAAACCGTATCATATGGCACAGCGGTTATATCGACTTTATTACCTACGACTAAATTTGCGCCTTTCTCTACCTTAATGGTTGCGCCGGGTAAAATCATATAATCCGAGGCGCTTAACGATAGCGTGCCTTTAGACACTGTTACGTCCATATAACCTATCGGTAGCGGAACAGAGGTAGAAGTCTTAAGTGAAATCGTAATAATTACAAAATTTTTTGAAATGTTTACAGAATCATCGAAATAATTGCCAAAAACCGCAATTAGATCTCTGTTGTTTTTTGCGGAAGCACCACTTTCTTGGTTACGAGAGCCTATGTTAGAATTTATATCGTTAACTGCTTTTACCGATTTCAGAACATAAGTATCCTCATCTGTGGAGTTAGTGTAGAACATCCCGTGTTTATCAGAATTGCCGATCACAGTAATTTCTTCGTCTAATTTTATTTCAATCACTTTTTTTAAATAAACAAAAACCTTTGCTTTGTACATTGCACCGCCGTATATTTTTGTTTTGCACGATATGTTGTGTATGGTATAAGCGTTAGTCGGGAAGGCATCTTTATAGAATTCTGAAGCAGCTGTGCCGCCCGGCCAATCGTAAATTGATAATGCGTCGACGGCGGTAGCGCCGTTTTTTAATTCGATAAGTCCGGTGCCCTTAATGTAACCGTGTGCATTTATAGTACAACCGCTTTGTACTATTAAGTTTCCGTTATTTATAAGTACGCCGTGTTCTTTGGCTAAAGTCGTGGATATGTTTTGATTAAAACCGACGTATGCTGCAACAGTAAGAGTTGCGTTATTAGTTTCTTTCTTTTCAAGGTTGAGAGAAACGCCGTTAGGAATAATTAGGGCAGAGTACACGTTGCCGAAAGAACCGCTATCGGTAAATGTATTTCTTTCGTCGCCGTTCGCATTGTACGGTACGATTAGCTTTCTGCCGCTAAGGGTATAGGACTTACTGTAATTATAATAATTAGACAACATCGTAAAACTTGTTATTATGTAAGAAGCACTACCGCTCGAGTTGCCGGCTAAGGTGATATTGCCGCTTGCACTTTCACTAAGCGCATCTTCGATAGTGTAGTAGGCGTTGCCGATTTTTGCGGTCTTGTACTTTACGATAATAGTATTGCCACCTACTGCAAAAGCGTAATTGTCGGAATTTAACACAGCGGTTACTTTGTATGTAGAGCCTACTGTAAATGCGCTGTTTAATGTTACCTTGTAATAACCGTGTTCGCCGCTGATAGAAGTAATATTGCCCTGTGCATCTTTGGTTTCGGTATACGCATTACTGTCATCGGTACTACTATCGTAAGTACGAGCGACTGCAGATGAGAATGAGGGCGCAGCATTTCCGGTCGGGATAGTTCCATTAGTTGAAGTAAGTTTGCCTCTTAACAAATCTTGGCTTAATGTAGGACTACCACCATAATCTATTTCTATAATTCCGCTGAATTTTAAGTATAGTTCGTCTATCTTAAAGGTGCCGGTAATGAAAGTTATATCGTAGTTAGCTACGGAGTAGCCGCTCTTTGCTTTGGCAGAAGGAGTAAGCGTATAATTACCGGCGTTTACTCCGGCTACTTTGGTTACCGAGAAGGAAAGTTCGTTACTTACAAAAGAGGGGGCTGAAGCTCCGTTATCTGTAAGGGTAACGGTTGTGTCGGTATTTATGGTAGGTTCTGCGCCGTTGTAGGTAGCCGACTGATTGGCATTAGTTACCTTTACGGTGATTTTTAATTTGCTTATAGTCCAGTTATAAGTTTTGTCGGCGGTCGTATTGTCATTGTCATCCCAAACGCAGCTTGTTTTATCTTTAAGCGTAACCGTAACCGAATAGTCCCCGGCATTTGTAGCGGAAGCAGTACCGCTAACGGTGTAATAGTCGCCGTAGTTAGCTTGATTATGCGTAATGCCGTTTTGGTTGCTTGCGTTGTACACAAGTCCCGTATTTGCAACGGGAACGGCTACCTTAGTGACAGTGCCGTCGTATTCTTTTACGGTTAGCGTAGCGGCGGTAACGGTAATATCGTAGTTACCCGCTTTATCTCCGCTAAAGACAGCATTAACGGTATACACGCCTTTTTCAAGGGTGGTGGAATCGGTCAATGGCGTTGCGACTGTCGTTTCGTTGTTAACGGCGGTGTAAGTAACGGTGAGAGTGTCGCCGTTTACCAAGCCGCTAAACGCAACGCTCGGATTTGCTACCGACAGAACATGATCGGTAACATAAATCGAATCGGACAAAAGCGAAATCGTCGCAGTAATCTGCTTTTCGCTTACCGTAAGCGTTCCGCTTTCGAAGGTAATCGCATAGTTGCCGCTCTTAAGACCTTTTGGAGTAATCGAGTAAGTTCCTGCATTTCCGTATTTAACGTAACCGCATTCAAGAACAATCGAACCGCCGAGAACGCTTTCGTTTTCGTTATTTACAAAACCGCTGTATGATACGGAGAAAGTCGGTTTATCGTCGCCGTAGGTAATATTTTCGCTATTTGCTGTAACGGTCAAAGCCGCCTTGTTTATCTTAAAGGTGCCGTTAGTGGGAGTTATATCGTAGTTAGCTACGGAGTAGCCGCTATTTGCGGTGGCAGAAGGAGTAAGCGTATAATTACCGGCGTTTACTCCGGTTTCTTTGGTTACCGAGAAGGAAAGTTCGTTACTTACGCAAGGGGGGACAGAAGCTACGCTACCGGTAAGAGTAACGGTCGTATCGGTATTTATGGTAGGTTCTGCGCCGTTGTAGGTAGCCGACTGATTGGCATTAGTTACCTTTACGGTGATTTTTAATTTGCTTATAGTCCAGTTATAAGTTTTGTCGGCGGTCGTATTGTCATCCCAAACGTAGTTAGTCGTATCTTTAAGCGAAGCGGTCAGAGTGTATGCGCCGGCGTTTTTCACGTCGTTAGCATTTATGTCGGTTCCGTCTTTAGTTATCTTAGCTACTGCGTTAACGGTAGCGCCGCTAACGTCGCTATACGTAGCCGTGGGAGCATGAACCACTCCGTCATAGGTAATGTTGCTTACGTTAGAAATAGTCAGGGATACGGGCTTCGGAATAATTTTGTAAATGTGAGAAGTCGAAGTTTCGGTCGTCAAAGTCGGCTCGCCGAAAACGTAATTAAGATAAGTTTCGCCGCTTACGCTCAAGGTAAGAGTATAAGAGTCGACGTTTATAGGCTCTACTACGGTTGCGCCTTGAGTAACTTTTGCGTTTACTCCCATGCCGTCGTTGCCTATTAAGCCTACGAGCGTAAAGGTAGGCTGTTGCGCTTTGCCGTTATAAACGGGGTCGGGGTCGTATTTTACCATCAGTTGCGCCGCATTTATTGTAAGCGTGTTAGTCGCTTCCGTAGCCAGATATACGTCGGTAGAACGTTTGCCGCCGAGGTAAACGTCTGCCGAGAACAGATAAATTCCGGCATTTTTTGCGACTTTGGCTGTAGACGGTATCGCCGCCGTATAGTTGTCGTTCGAGCGAGTGTATACGCCGAGCGTCAGCGGAGCGGAACCGCCGTTTATAGCGTCTATCAAGGACTTAACGGCAGATTTTACCGATTCGTCATTGCCGTATTTTGCGTAATATCTGTTCGATACCGTCGTTTCGTCGATTAAGGCAGTCAAACCGTGTTCGCTTCCGTCATAAACGACGGTTTTGCCGTTCGTTGCTTCACCGTCGTAATACCACTTTATGTCGTCGGCGTTAAGTTCAACGGGGGCGATTCGGAATCTTAGCGAAGTTGCGTTAGACAGGGCGTAGTTGCCCGCTTCGGCACCGCTGAGACTTGCCGTAACGGTGTACCAAAAGTTTTCGTTGTCGGCTTCGGAGTGGTTAGCCGCAGACTTTACGTTATTGCTAAGGACGATATTAAGTCCGTTTTTTACGCTGCCGACGCTGATATCCGAATAGCCGCTTACCGAGTGGCTCGAACCGCCCAAAGTAAGCGAAGTTACCTTTACGCCTTGATTAAGCGGCTTGCCGCTTTCGTCCACGCCGTATATAAACGTGCCGTCGCCGCCTGCTATGCTATCGTCAGCCATAGTCGCCGCACTCTGCGCCGACGAAGCGTTTTCGACGATAAAACTTCCGCCAAGCGGCGCAGCTTCGGTTATGGTCGCCGTGGCGGGTGCAATCGTGTAGATTACTATGTAACTGCCGTATTTACTGCGAGTAGCGGACGAACCGACTACGGTAACTTCCTCGAGCGAGGTAATGCGAACCGCATACACGCCGGCATCGGACGGAACGCCCGCTATCCAAGTGTAATTATTTTGATTTTTCAAAATTTCCGCCGAAGTTTTGATATTTTCGGGAGAAATTTTTGCGCCTGCGCTAAAGCCGGTGAGCAAAACGTATTCGTATCCGAAATCGTCAAAATACGCCTGAGTCAAATCGCCGCCATAATTGAAATCGGCAAATTGGAGCGGAAGCAGAGCTTTGTCATATCCGTCGAATTTTTTGATCGGAGTTTTGCTTACGATAGGGAAGTGAAATTCGCCGTTGTACGTTGCGCTTGCAGAACCTAAGTCGCCGTTCAAAGCCTTGCCGAATTGGTCGGAGGACTCGTCGGCGAGGTAATACCTCAGTAAATTTGTAGAGTCGTACGAGCAAATGCCACTTGTCGGAACGTCCGACCTCGATACTATTATCCAATATCCGGCTGCCGCACCTATCAAAAACGCCGTCGCAAGCAAAAACAAAGCCGCCGTAAGAGCGTACTTGAATATTTTAGCTGTCAGCGAATTTTTTTCGGAGCTGCGGGCAGCTTCGCATCTGCGTGCGAAAGAGCCGTTCGGTGCAGGCGAATCGTATTTGTCGCATATTGCTGCGAAATGGGACGAAAGAATTTTCACTACGTTTCGCCTCCTTCGCTGAGCCTTACGGTAGCGTCCATTACAAAAGCTCCGCCGCCGAGCAGATAATTATATAATTTTGCGTACGTTTCGCCGCCCGAGGCGTAGTCAAGTTTTACGGTTATGGTAAGAAGAATGTCGTCGGTTTGGTTTATGCCGAGATTTGTGAAGTTATCGCGGTCGATTCCTGCCGAAGCAACCGTTTTGACGCTGCTTTCGCCGCTCGCCGAATAAGTAACGCTCGGCGTAACCGTTTTGTCGCCGTAAGAAACGGCAAACGTTATTCTGCCGTCCATAAAAGCAAGGTCGCTTGCGGAAACGTTGTCACCGTGCGGATAAAAAGCGACGTCCAATCTGTATGCGCCTTGCAAAAAGCCTTGGATATAGCCACCATTAAGAGTAATGTTTTTGGCGATTTTGCCGACAGAGCTGATAGTATAGTCGTCAGTGTAAAAACCTACGGCGTTGTACGCAAATCCGCTTGCGCCGTCGCTAAACGTAACATAGTCCGAACTGTCTGTTACCGAATATACGGCAAATTCGCTGCCGTACGCCACCGTGGTTATGCCGGGAGTACGAATTACCCACGTCGAAAACCCCACGCATATTACGGCGGCTATTGCCAAAGCGGCGCATAGGGCGGAGTTGCGAAGCGTGCAGATTTTGTCGAAAAATTTATTTAATTTTTTGCGAAGAGAGATTTTCATGATTTTCGGTCCCGTATAATCTTCCTGTCGTAATTTTGCTTTGCAGACTTATGCCGCAGTAATCGCACTTGACGTTGCGCCGCAGCCCGTTTTATGCGATGGGTAGAAAGTTCGTACAAATCCTACGGCATAAGATAGGGAGGCGCAGCTGTTTTGCCGGCAAAACGGCAAAACGGACGAGCGAGTCTAAGCAACGTTTTTTGCCAAGTCGGGCTTTGCCGGCGCAGGTTACAAAATGTGTACAAATTGTGTAGTATGTATATGCGATTCTCGTGCGTGCGGGCGCATGCGATTAGTTTTGTACTATTTTGTATATGTATAATAACATTAAAAAAGTAATGCAGTCAAGGAAAATTAGACTTTTTATGGTTTTTATCGACACTTTATAATTAAAATAGGACTTTTTTGGTCGGGGGCGTCCTGCCGGACGAGGCAGGGGCCGACCGATGGTAAAGAA
>ERZ1106939.1630-NODE-1630-length-16260-cov-5.342487_pt1 | contig 16260 bp, 10 predicted proteins | sample MGYA00403669_ERZ1106939 | MGnify/ENA primary metagenome ERZ1106939 (study PRJEB35170, sample SAMEA104062447) | human gut metagenome | biome: human gut; feature: human-associated habitat; material: faeces | place: Denmark | collected 2012-09-28 ...
GGCAGAACATCCTGACTCCAGTAGGTCCAGCGGGCACCGGCCCCTACAAAGCTCTCCACGGTAATAACGGCACCGGTGCGGGCGTTCTGCGGGATGCTGCCCTGATAATTGATACCGGCGCACTGGAGAAGCTCGGCGGTGATGCGCTGGGTGCGGGCCAGATCCAGCCTGTCCTCACGGCAGTAGGCGCGGAAATCGGTCTCGTCGATCAGGCCGTCGGCGCTGGAAGGGAAGCGGCCCACCAGTTGGCCATCGGCGTTGTGGCACAGCTGCCAGCCCTTGCGGAACAGCTGGAAGTTCAGGCAGCGGCGACCCATGGTGGAGTAGCACAGAATGGAAGTGCTCTCACCGGGCAGCTGCTTCAGCTCCAGGCAGGCATCGTTGCCGCAGGTGTCCTGCAACTTTACCGTTAACAGCAGCTGCGCACCGGGGTGCTGAGCTGACATAGCGTTGTGCATGGCATCAAAATAACGGTTGGCATCCATAATCGGTTCCCTCCTGAAACTATAACACAGCAGTTCGTTGTATAACGGATGGGCACTGCGCCAAACGACCCGGTGCACAGCAGGCGGCTTACGCAGAAATGTTTTATTGACTGAACATAGTATAGCATACTTCACAACGAAAAACAACTATAAGTTTGCAGAAAAACAAAATATTTCCGCGCATCCTACAACAGTGACCCGAAACATGGTTGTTGCAAGAGTGAATCAGTTGTGTTATGTATCAAAAACAGCCCACAGACGGCAAGGCCAAAGCCTCCCATCTGTGGGCTGTTCTGGTAAAATATGGTTCAATCGCCCAGTTCACGGATCTCGTTCTGAATCAGCCGCCCGGCCGCGCGGGCCAGTTGGTCCATGCCGCGGATACGGGCCATGTTTTTGCCGTAGATCTGTGCAGCGGCACCGGCAGAGCTGTCCTCACCCATGAACACAGCCGACACCCGGATGCCCATGCGCTGCAGCGCACGCACCTGCGCGGCAGTGTCAGCCACACCGGCAGCGTCCTCGTAACCGCAGCCCAGCGGGTTTTCTGCACTGGGCGGGATGCGGCGGCTGTCGTTGGGCGAAGCGTCCGTCAGCACGATGAGCAGATGCCGCGGCGCAGGACCGGGCGCAAACCGCAAAAGGTCGCCTGCTGCCCGCAGGGCAAGGCCGTCACGGTTCCAGCCGGAAGCAAAATATCGGTTGATGTTTTGCAGGTTTTTGTCTGCAAAGCCTTTGAGCACACGCAGTACGGTGTAGCCCCGCAGGCTGCTGAAGCTGGACACCCGCACCGGGATACCGCAGGCCGCAAGGCTCTGGGCCAAAATGGATCCTTGAGCCGCGATCACTTCCTGACAGTGCAGGCGGGAAGCGGATGCGTCCAATAAAAGGTCTACCGTAAAAGAGGGCTGGTTCTCTTCCTCGGCACACAAAAACACCCGGTCATCGTTCAAAAGTGGTGCGCGCCAGATGCGCCCAGCGTTCAGGTTGCCGCTGCGGGCAACACGGGCGTTGGGCTGCTGGTGCACAAGGATGCAGTTGCGGATCTGCTCGGTAAGCCGCAGCACCACACTGCGGTGCAGTTCCCGATTTTTGGCGTAATAAGCGCGGTTGCGGTCGGCCTGCAGCTCAGCCTGTTCAGCCAGATGCTTTGCTTCCGGTGTGGGAGCCTGCTCCGGGCTGGGCACACCGGCACTGAACCACAAATGGCACCCCAGATGGTCGCCCACGCAAAGCTCCTGCTCAGCCTTGCGCAGCCGTTCCGGCGGGTAGAGAGAGCGGCCGAAGCAGCTTTCGATGTAGGCTCTGTCCTGCGCGGCATTCTGCTTCAGGGTGATGTGGGCCCGGCGCTTGTCCACCGCCAGCCCGCCGCCCACAGCATCCACGGAGCTTGAGTGTTCCACGGTCACGCGGTCCGTTTTGATCATCTGGGTGGGCATGGCTTTGGTGGCAAGCTTTGCCAGCAGGCCGTCCAGATGCAGATGCAAAGCTGCTCTCTGGTGCACAGTGCCGTCGAACAGGTTGAATTTTGCGTAGATCGATAAAATTTCGGCTTTCAGCTGTTCCGCTGCCGGCGCTTTTTCCGGGGAAAGAGCCGCAGCAAGGCCGGACTCATAAGGGGTCATCACCGGGTCGGCACGGCCCAGCACACGCCGCCAGCGTGCGGCCTGCATGGTGTAGACCAGCTGATTTTTTGCCATCCACTCCTGACGGGAGAGCTTGTATTGAATCGCAAAAAAGTAATCTGCATGGGCATGGCGCAGCGCTTCCAGCACCGGGCGGCGGGGCAGCTCCAGCCGATAGGCTGCATTTTCCAGATACAGCCATGTCATGTCGTCCAGCATCGTCTGCCGCAGATCACCGTCCCATGCGTCAAAGACGCTGCGGATCAGCGCGTCACCGTAATATTTATGGATGAGGCCCACGACCGTGTTCATGTAAAAATCGGTGGTGCCGTCGGTATAGCGGGCCAGAAACAGCGGCTCAAAGCCATAGGCTCCTGCAGCAGCCCAGACCTGATTGGCCGCACGCCGCTCCTGCGCGGTGTAACTCTGGGCGTCCATCAGCCAAAGAGCTTGGCGGCATCCAGCTTGGCCGGAATGCGCGCTGCGATCACATCACGGATCAGGCCCTGCTCGTAGGAGTCAAAGGCCTTGTTGGTGATGCCCATATCCAGTGCCGCGCCTGCCGGGATGCCGCGCCGGATCAGCCGCAGGGCATCCAGCATACCGCGCAGATCCAGCGCCTTGGTGGAAATTTCCGCACTGTCGCACTTTTTCTGCAGGTCAAGGAACAGCAGTGCAAACTGGCGCACATACTTGGAAGCAAGATCGGGGAACTGCGTCCGCAGCAGCTTTTCCAGATCGTCCTGCGTAATGGTGGGCATCTGGATGACCACGAAACGGGAGGTGAGGGCCTCGTTCAGCTCACGGGTGCCGGCATAACCGTAGTTCATGGTGGCAATAAAGCGGGTCTCCTCCGCCAGCGGGATGCGGTCGTAGCCGGGTACATCGATGGCGCGGCGGAAGTCCAGCACCGCGTGCAGCACGGCCAGCGCTTCGTTTTTGGCCATGTTGATCTCATCCAGCACACCAAAGCCGCCGCACTGGGCGCAGCGGTATACCGGGCCGGGCCGGAACACCACCTGACCGTCCGCAAAAGTATCCATGCCGATGAGGGATGCTGCGTCCATGTTCACATGGAAGGAGATGTCCCATGAGGGACGGCCAAAGGCGGCGGCAAGGTTTTCGGCCAGCACGTTTTTGCCGGTGGCTTTTCCGCCTGCCAGCAGCAGGTTTTCGCCGCAGAGCAGCGCCGCCAGCGCCTGCTCCCACACCTGTTTGCCGTAGTAGGTAAAGGCAGGGGAAGGGATGCGCGGGCGCAGTGCGTCCGGCAGGGCATGGGCAGTGCGGTACTGTTGGACTGCTTCCAGCAGAGCGGGGGCTACCCCTTCCTGCTGCAGAGTTTCAAGGAGATCAGACATTTGTACAAACACCTCGATTTTGCCGGTTGTCTGGCACAAACCGGCTGTTCAGCTTTATCATAGCACAATCGTGGGGATTTGTGTAGGGGGCACGTGGCGAAAAAATGGCAAAGAGAGGCGGCCCCAAACAGGGACCGCCTCTCTTCATGAAGAAAGAAGAAATGGAAAAACGCTTAAGTTGTGCTGGAAAACCGCGCTGGATCAGGCGTTATCCAGACCCGCCATCTGCTTGACGGCCTTCATGGCGAAGGTCAGGGTGCGGCCCATGGCCACACCAGCCATCAGGCAGGGGTAGTTGTTGGCAAAGAAGCTGCCGGACATATCACCGGTGATATACAGGCCCTCCATGGGCTGGTTGTTGTTGTCCAGCGCCTGACCCTTTTCGTTGATGGCAATGCCCTGCTCGGTGGTCAGCAGAGAGGCACCCAGCCAGCAGCCATAGAAGGGCGCGGTGCGGATGGCACTCAGGCGGTAAGCGGGCTTGCCGAAATCCTCATCGTTCTGCTTGTCGTACAGCTCATTGTAGCGCTCCACGGTAGCAAGGAAGGTGTCCTTGGCAGCACCGGTAAAGCCCATCTTGTCAGCCAGCTCGTCCAGCGTATCGCACTTGAACAATGCACCGGCCTCAATAGCCTCGTCCATCTTACCCTGAATGTACTTCTCGCCGCCGTTGCGGGTCTGGGCAGAGCAGCCGATGGTGTGGAAACGCTTTGCGTCCTCCAGAATGTTGGCATCGCAGATCTGTGCGTAGACGCGGCCCGGCTGGTGGGCAGCAGCGTAGACGATATCGTTGTAGGGGCAGCTCTCGTTGGCAAAGCGCTCGCCGTTGCGGTTCACCTTCAGGAAGGGCTGGGTACCGGGGTTGTACTGGCGGATCTTGCCGGGGAAGGCCTTGCCGCCAAAGGCAGTGTCGCTATCCACATAGCCGCCATCCACGCCGGGGGCAACAACGCCGCGGTCAAACAGCATGGGAGCGGCTTCCTTGTCCAGATTGGCACCGGCCCATACAGCAGCGCGGATGCCGTAGCCCTTGTCGGCGGGGGAGTAGGAGCAGGCGGTGGTCACGCTGGTGCCAAGCGGGTCCAGCTGCTCCATCATGTAGGGGTTGCCGGGGAAACCGCCGCAGGCCAGCAGCACGCCCTTGTTGGCGTTGTAGCGGATAAAGTGGTCATCTTCGGTGCTCTGGGCGATGATGCCGGTAATGCGGCCCTCGCTGTTCTTTTCCAGCTTGGCCAGACTGGTCTTGAAGTCCACATCGTAGCCCAGCTCCTGAATGTACTGCAGCAGCAGCTCATTACGGGGCAGGCCGGATGCGCTCTCGCTGGCCATGTAGTTGTGCTCCTGCACAGGGTAGAGGTAGTCGGTGTTGTGCTCGGCATTCTCTGCAGGCCATGCAGCCTCGCTGCCGGAGGTGAAATCGCATACCCAGCCGTACTTATCTTCCAGAATGCTGCGCATGAAGTCGTGCATGGCGGCAGACTCGTTGATCCAGGTCTTGACAACGCGCTGATCGCACTTGCCGGAGGCATAGCGGGAGATCTCGCTCAGCAGTTTTGCCTTATCGGTGGCGGGTTCGCCAGCCTCCTTAGCGGCAGCAGAATCAACAGCGCCGTACCAGTGACGGGTGTCCTGCACGTTGGCGTTCTGCTCAACGACACGGAAGTTCAAACCATTCTTAGCAGCATAGGCGGCAGCAAACATACCGCCGTTGCCTGCACCCACAATGAGGATGTCGGTGTCCACGGTCTCAGTGATGGCAGTCTCGTCGATATCAGGCTCTTTGCCCAGCCAGTCATTTGCGTCGCCTGTGGGCAGCTGCACGCTGGACACCACAGCCTCACCCTTTGCCTGTGCGTAGCAGCTCTTGGCAGCCTTCATCACGGCATCGGAGGTGATGGTAGAGCCGGAAACGCCGTCGATCTCGGCAGAACCGGCAGCCATCAGCTGCTCACGCAGCTCATCGGCAGCGGCAGCGCCGAAAGAAGCGGTCTCGCCGGAGGTGTCCACCACCACGTCGGTGACAGCGCTGTCAGAGAAGGTCATGGTGACCTTGACGGTGGAGGAGATGCCCTCGGCGGTGCCCTCGTAGGTGCCGGGGATGTACTGACCGGCAGCACCGGAGGCAGTGGAGCTGGAGGCGGAATTGCAGGCAGCCAGTGCGCCGGCAGTGACACCGCTCATGGCGGCGGCAGCGGCGATCTTCAGAAAGCCCTTGCGGGAAATCTTGTTCATAGGTACGCTCTCTTTCTCTTTTCTCTTCTTATCGTGCAGCAGGGTAAAAACCACTTTGCTGAATCTTTAACAATTGTAGCGTAGAGTGACGCACTTTACAATTCAATTATGTTATATTATAATTTAGGAAATCCTAATGCAAGAAAGCGAGGACGCGCAGATGAACCAGAGTGCACTGGAAGGATTTGTGAAGATCGTAGAGATGGACAGTTTTTCGGCAGCAGCAGAGGCACTGTATCTTTCACAGTCGGCGCTTTCGCAGCAGATCCGAACGCTGGAAGGGCAGCTGCAGTTTGAACTGTTTCAGCATGTACCGCGCCGGGTGATCCTTACCCCGGCAGGCCGGGACTTTTACCCCAAGGCAAAGCAGCTGACGGCTCTGTATCAGGAGGCAGTGCGCCATGCCCGTGCGGTACAGCAGCAGGAAAATCCGCCGGAACGGCATCTGGTCATTGCATGGAGCCATGAGGCGATGCGGATGTTCGGGTACGACCTGTTTTCTCTGACGAACGAGCTGTGTCTGCAATACACGTCTATTATGATGCAGTGCGCCAGTCGCAGCGAGGTCTGGCGCAGTCTGAAAAAAGGGGACGCGGACCTTTCTTTCCAGCTGGAAAGTGCGGAATTTTACGCGCAGGGATTCACTTTCATCCCGCTGCTTTATGGGCCGGAGCTGTGCATCCCCACCCCCCCGCCCGCCGATATGCCGGTGGGCAGGCTGAGTCTGGAGCAGGCGCTGCAATACCGCTGGCTGCCCATCAAGGAGATGTACCAGACTGTCTACGAAACAAGCCTGCTGCAGGAGGGGCTGGAGCGCGGAGTGAACTTTACGCCGGTGGGCGGCATCCGCAGCGCATCCTATGGGGATCCGGCGCTCAAGATGGTCCCGGCGGTCTATTACCGCAGACCGGATCTCAGCTTTGCGCGGGTGCTGGACTGGGGCAGGGGACACCGGTTCGGCATCGTGCTGGGACAAAAGCGCGAGGACCCGTTGGTGATGGCCTATGTCCGCGCTTTGCAGCAGCTGCTGCCGTCCCTCTCGGAAAAGCTGTTCGGCCTGAAGCTGGAAGCGGTGGAAGAATAAAGAAAAAAGAAAACCCTCTCAGGCGCATTCGCGCCAGCTCTCCCGAAGGGAGAGCTCTATTGCAGCTGACCGGTAACTGCTGAAAAGCTCCCCCTCTCGGGGGAGCTGGCATCGCGTAGCGATGACTGAGAGGGTAAACAAATAGCACCTGCTGCCTTCGGAAAGGAAGGCGGCAGGTGCTATTTTTGTGCTTATACTGCGATGACGGGCAGCTTACTCCACCACGTCCTCGAACTGGCTGTTGTACAGATCGGCGTAGAAGCCGCCTGCTTCGATCAGCTGGTCGTGGGTGCCCTGCTCCACAATATCGCCATCTCGCATTACAAGGATGAGGTCGGCATCCCGGATGGTGGAAAGACGGTGTGCGATCACAAAGCTGGTGCGGCCCTCCATCAGGCGGTCCATGGCGGTCTGGATGCGCTGCTCGGTGCGGGTATCCACGCTGCTGGTGGCCTCGTCCAAAATCAGGATGCGGTTATCTGCCAGAATGGTGCGGGCGATGGTGAGCAGCTGCTTCTGGCCCTGACTCACGTTGGAAGCGTCTTCGTTCAGCTCCATCTGGTAGCCGCCGGGCAGGGTGCGGATGAAGTGGTCGGCGTTGGCAGCCTTGGCGGCGGCGATCACTTCTTCGTCGGTAGCATCCAGACGGCCATAGCGGATGTTCTCCATGATGGTGCCCTTGAACAGCCATGTGTCCTGCAGCACCATGCCGAAGCCCTCGCGCAGAGCGCTGCGGTCAAAGTCACGCACATCGTGGCCATTCAGGGTGATGGAACCGGAATCCACATCATAGAAGCGCATGAGCAGCTTGACCATGGTGGTTTTGCCCGCGCCGGTAGGGCCGACGATAGCCACCTTCTGGCCGGGCTTGACCTCACAGCTGAAATCGTGGATGACGGTCTTGTCCGGGGTGTAGCCGAAGCGGACATGACTGAATGTCACCTGACCGTTGATGCAGCCGGGGTCGGCCCGGCGGGCCGGGTCTGCCTGCTGATCCTCTTCCGGCTCGTTCAGAAACTCGAACACCCGCTCAGCGGCAGCGGCCATGCTCTGCAGCATGTTGGACACCTGAGAAAGCTGCTGGATGGGCTGTGTGAAGTTCTTGACGTACTGGATGAAGGCCTGAATGTCACCGATGGTAATGGTGCCGTTTGCCGCAAAAATGCTGCCCACGATGGCCACTGCCACGTAGCCCAGATTGCCCACAAAGTTCATAATGGGCATCATCAGGCCGGAGAGGAACTGGCTCTTCCATGCGGATTCGTACAGCTTATCGTTGGCGGCGTTGAAGTCGTTCAGCACCACGGCCTCGCGGTTGAAGGCTTTGACCACGTTGTGGCCGGAGTAGACTTCTTCCACCTGACCGTTTACAACGCCCAGGATGGCCTGCTGGGCCTTGAAGTATTTCTGGCTGAACCGAACTACGATGAGCACCAGCACCAGCGAGACGGGCAGGATCAGTAGGGCGATCAGGGTCATCTTCGGGCTGATGGACAGCATCATGACCAGCACGCCGATCATGGTGGTCACACTGGTGATGAGCTGGGTGATGCTCTGGTTCAGGCTCTGGCCCAGCGTGTCCACATCGTTGGTGATGCGGGACAGCACCTCGCCCACGGTGCGCTTTTCAAAGTAGGCAAGGGGCAGGCGGTTGATCTTTTCGCTGATCTGCTTGCGGAAGTCGTAGCAGACTTTCTGGGAAAGGCCGGTCATGAGCCAGCCCTGAATAAAGCTGAAGGCGCTGCTCAGCAGGTACATGCCCAGCAAAAACAGCAGGATGCGGCCGATATACACAAAGTCGATGCTGCCGGTGCCGCGCAGCTTGGCGATCCAGCCGGTGGCAAGAGCCGTGGTGGCCTTTGCCAGCACCTTAGGGCCTGCAATATTGAAGATGGTAGAAAGAATGGCAAATACAATGGCGGTAACGAGCGAAAGGCGGTAGCGGCCAAGGTTGCGCACAAGCTGCAGCAGGGTGCCCTTGAAGTCCTTGGCGCGTTCGGTCGTCATGCGTCCGGGTCTTGGCATATCACTCACCCTCCTTTTCGGTATTCAGAGATTTGAGGTCCAGCTCCTTCTGGCTCAGCTGGCTGCGGGCGATCTCCTGATACTCCGGGCAGGAAGCCATCAGCTGGGCATGGGTGCCCTTGCCCACCAGGCGGCCTTCGTCCAGCACCAGGATCTGGTTTGCGTGCAGCACAGTGGAGATGCGCTGTGCCACAATGATAACGGTAGCGTTATCGGTCTGGGCTTTCAGTGCACGGCGCAGGGCAACATCGGTCTTAAAGTCGAGGGCAGAAAAGCTGTCGTCGAACAGATAAATTTTGGGGTCCTTGGCAATGGCGCGTGCAATGGAAAGGCGCTGCTTCTGGCCGCCGGACACATTGGAGCCGCCCTGTGCAATGGGGCTTTGGTAGCCCTCGGGCTTTGCGTCGATGAACTCGGTGGCCTGCGCAATGGCAGCAGCCTTTTTCACATCGGCATCGGTGATGTGCTCCCCGCCGAACTTCAGGTTCGAGTCGATGGTGCCGCTGAACAGCACGCCCTTCTGGGGCACATAGCCCAGCAGGTCGTGCAGCTGTGCCTGCGGCATATTGCGCACATCGATGCCATCCACGGTCACGCTGCCGCCGGTGACATCATAAAAGCGGGGGATGAGGTTGAGCAGGGTAGATTTGCCACAGCCGGTGGAGCCGATGATGGCGGTGGTCTCGCCGGGCTTTGCGGTAAAGCTGATGTGCTCCAGCGCATCGCTGTCCGCACCCGGGAAGCGGAAGCTCACATCGTGGAACTCTACCTCACCCTGCCAGTTTTCGTGCTCCTGCGCGGGCTTTGCAGCAGCTTCGTCCGGGTCGTTGATGGTGGCCCTGGTGCGGATCACCTCGTCGATGCGCTCCGCAGCCACACCGGCGCGGGGCAGCATGACGGCCACCATGGCCAGCATCAGGAAGGACATGACGATCTGCATGGTGTAGGTGATGAATGCAATCATCTCGCCCACCTGCATGGTGCCGTTGTCCATGGCCTTGCCGCCGAACCAGACGATCAGCAGGCTGGTGCCGTTCATGATGAGGGTCATAAAGGGCATCATGGCAACCATGGCATGGTTGGTGAACAGCTGGGTGCTCATCAGGTCTTTGTTGGCCTTGTCGAAGCGCTCCTCCTCAAACTTTTCACGGCTGAAGGCACGCACCGGCATGATGCCGGTCAGAATCTCGCGGCTGACGAGGTTCAACCGGTCCACCAGCTTCTGCATGATCTTGAACTTGGGCATGGCCACACTCATCAGGAAGAGGATGAGCAGCAGCAGAACGGCCACATCCAGCACGATGATCCAGGAAAGGCCGGTGCTGCTGTTCAGCACATGCAGCACGCCGCCAATGCCCAGAATGGGCGCATAGGCCACCATGCGCAGCAGCATGACGCAGACGAACTGCACCTGCTGGATGTCGTTGGTGGTGCGAGTGATGAGAGATGCGGTGGAAAAATTCTCGATCTCTGCATTGGAGAACCCGATGACGCTGGCAAAGGTCTCACGGCGCAGGTCGCGGCCAATGGCGGCGGACACACGGGAGGCGAGGAAGCCCACCGCAATGGACACGGCCGCCATCAGCAGGGTGAGGCCCAGCATCTGGCCGCCTACGCGGTAAAGGTAGCGCAGCTGCACATCGTGGGCAATGCCCTGTGCCTCGTATTCCAGCTGCACCAGCAGCATGGACTGGCTTTTGAGGTTCTCCATCAGGGTATCATCCAGACTGGCAAAAGCATCGGCCAGCTGCTGCTGGACAGCTTCGCGGGTGAAGCCGGGCATCTGGCTCATAGCGGCAAACTGGGCGCATACGGTGTCCAGATCTTCGGCAGTGGGGGTGACGGTCCCGCTATCCGTGGTGGTGCTCTCAGAGGATGCCGCCTGCATGTCAGCAAGGCCGGTCATGCCCATGGTGTCCTGCCCGGCGGGGGCGTTCGCTGCCTGCGCGGCGGCCATATACAGCACGATGTCCGGCGTGGTGACGGCATCCTCCAGCGCGGTGCGCTCGTCATCGGTCAGGTCGGTGCGCAGCTTCAGCACGCCGTCGTCCTGAAGGTAATACCCGTAGGCGTTCTGGAGCGCATCGGCGTCCTCTTCGCTCATCAAAAGCGTGAGGGCGTCCAGCGTGCTCTGGCGTATCGTTTCCGGCAGGGGGCTTTCAATGCCGCCCTGCTGGATGCCGGTGTCCACGATCCTGCTGGTGTAGTCCGGCAGCGAAAGATCGCAGTACGCCTGCACGAACAGCAGCGCGAACACCACAAGACAGACGGCCCAGTGCCGGGCCAGCTGCTTGAAAATTTTCGTCATAGTTCGGTTCTCCCTTCGTTGTTTTTTGCTTCACGGGAAGCGTTTTCCGCAAGAATGGCATCCATCAGTGCGCCGCGCAAAGTATTCATCTGCTGCACCTGCTCCGGTGTCAGCCGGGCCATCACGCAGGCAAAATAATCGCTGAGGGCATCCTCACACCGGGCACAGGCGGCGTAGCCCTCCGGCGTGATGCGCACCAGCGTTTTGCGCCGGTCAGCCGGGTCCGCTTCGCGCAGAACAAGGCCGTCCTGTTCCAGCTGGCGCAGGCTGCGGCTGATGGCTGGCAGCGGCTGGTGTGCCTCCCGGGCAAAATCGGAAACGTACACCGCTCCGTTCTGCCCATGGGTACTGATCGTGTGAGCCAGACCCTCCAGCATGGGAAAGTGGCACTTGGGACAGCCCCGCAGAGCCGCCTTCATGCCGGCCCGGGATGCCTTGCTCAGCCGTCCAAAAAAATGGCACAGACCGTGAAAGCTCGCGGCGGCTTCGGTCTCGTTCAACATTCTATCCCTCCTCATTGCAAAATGCTTAACAGTTGTTAACTATTAACGCCTGACAATAATATTCCTCCGGCACCCAGAATGCAAGGGCAGTTTAGGATAATTTTAAAAAAGTTCACAAAAAGGGGAGGGCGGCAGAAAGCCTGAACCGCCCGGCAGCTGCATAAATAGAATAAGAAACGTTTCTGCGGGAGGGGCGGCGGCAGTGGAACAGAACCTGACAAGAATTTTTACACTTTTTGGCGGCTTGGCACTGTTTTTATACGGCATGGATGCGCTCAGCCACAGTCTGGAAACAGCGGCAGGCAGCCGCCTGAAAAGCCTGCTGGCCGCTGTGACCGGCAGCCCGGTGCGGGGCGTGCTGGCGGGGGCTGCGGTCACGGCGGTGCTGCAAAGCAGCTCGGCAGTCACGGTGATGGTGCTGGGCTTTGTAAGTGCGGGCCTGCTGACCCTGCGGCAGGCGGTCCCGGTGATCTTTGGCTGCAACATCGGAACCACCGTTACCGCACAGCTGCTGGCTTTCCGGCTGGAAGATGTGCGCGGCCTTGTGCTGCTGGCCGGGCTGCTGCTCTGCTTTGCCTGTGCAGGGCAGAAGGGCCGGGCCATTGGCCGGGCGGTGTTCGCCTTTGGCCTGCTGTTCGAGGGCATTGCCGATATGGGCACTGCCATGGAACCGCTGGCGCAAAGCCCGGTGTTTGTGCACTGGCTGGGTCGGGTGCGGCAGCACCCATGGCTGGGGCTGCTGGCGGGGCTTGGCATGACCCTGACAGTGCAGAGCAGCTCGGCTACCATTGCCTTGCTGCAGAACTTTGCAGCCCGCCCCGGGCTGGACGGCAGCAGTCTGTTGGGTCTTGCGGGTGCGCTGCCGGTGCTGCTGGGCGATAACATCGGCACCACCATCACGGCAGTGCTGGCATCCTTGAGCGCAAGCCGGGACGCAAAGCGGGTGGCTGCGGCCCATGCAGTGTTCAATCTGACCGGCGCGGCGGTGTTCTGCGCCGGTCTGCCGTTGTATGTGCGGCTGACGGCTGCACTTTCGCCCAAAGGGCCGGAGCTTGCCGTGATTGCCCGGCAGATCGCGAATGCGCACACCTTGTTCAATGTGGTGTGCACGCTGGTGTGGCTGCCGCTGACCCCGCTGATGGTGCGGTTTGTGTGCCGCCTTGTGCCGGACCGGGCAGTGCGGTAAGTTTTTACTGGACAAACATACCAATTGCGCATATACTGAAAGGGATGAAACCTACCGCGGAACAAAAAGGAAACATTGCTATGCGACAGAAAATCGGAAGAGTGTGTATGGTGCTGGGCGCGCTGCTGATCCTTGCGGCAGCAGCCCTGCTGGCCTATAACAAGTGGGATGCATCCCGTGCAGACAAGGCCTCGCAGGAGGTGCTGGGCGAGTTGGAGCAGACCCTGAACGCTGCCATGGAGGAAAAGGCAAAATCGGATACCGTGGCGCTGCAGCCGGAGCTGGACCCCACGCAGGAAATGACCGTGACCGAACTGAACGGCTGGGATTACATCGGCTATCTGTCCATTCCGTCCATCGGGCTGGAACTGCCGGTGATGAGCCAGTGGAGCTATGCGGGCCTGAAAATCGCACCGGGCCGTTACTCCGGTTCCACCTATGCGGATAACATGGTGGTCTGCGCCCACAACTATGCAAAGCATTTCAGCCCCATCAAGTGGCTGACCGAGGGCGCGCAGGTCTATTTTACGGATATGGACGGTATGCGCTGGACCTACGAGGTCTCCTATGTGGAAAACCTGCAGCCCACGCAAATTGAGGAAATGACCGAAAAGACGGAGGAGTCCGATGAATGGGATCTGACCCTCTTTACCTGCACCACCGGCGGCAGCGCCCGGTGCGCTGTGCGGTGCGTGCGGACGAGTTACCCGGCGCTCACAACGGAGACCGCAGAATAAGATGCAAAAAATCCCCTGTGCACTGGCACAGGGGATTTTTCATATCCGGTATTCAGTGGGCGGTGCCCATCTTCACAGGGGATTACTTGCTCTGAATGTACTCGTCAATGGCCTTTGCAGCAGCCTTGCCTGCGCCCATGGCCTTGATGACGGTGGCTGCGCCGGTCACGGCATCGCCGCCGGCGTACACACCATCGCGGCTGGTTTTGCCGTCGTCGCCGTCGGTAACGATGCAGCCGTGCTTGTTGGTTTCCAGACCCGGGGTGGTGGAGCGGATCAGCGGGTTGGGGCTGGTGCCCAGACTCATAATGACCGTGTCCACATCCAGCTCGAACTCGCTGCCCTTCTTTTCGATGGGGCGGCGGCGGCCGGAAGCATCCGGCTCGCCCAGATCCATCTCAATGCAGGTGATGGACTTGACAAAGCCCTCGTCGTTGGCGTGGATCTCCACAGGGTTGCACAGGGTCTTGAAGATGATGCCCTCTTCCTCGGCGTGCTCCACCTCTTCCTTACGGGCGGGCAGCTCAGCCATGCCGCGGCGGTAGACGATGTACACGGTCTCGGCACCCAGACGCAGGGCGCTGCGGGCAGCGTCCATAGCCACGTTGCCGCCGCCCACAACGGCGACCTTTTTGCCGGTGCGGATGGGGGTCTTGCTGGTGGGCAGATAAGCCTTCATCAGGTTGGAGCGGGTCAGGAACTCGTTGGCAGAGTAAACGCCCTTCAGGCTCTCGCCGGGGATGCCCATGAAGCGGGGCAGACCGGCACCGGAGCCTACGAACACGGCCTCGTAGCCGTACTCGTCCATCAGCTCGTCGATGGTGAGCACCTTGCCAATGACCATATTGCACTCAAAATCAACGCCCATCTTCTTCAGGCCGTCGATCTCCTGCTGCACGATGGCCTTGGGCAGACGGAACTCAGGGATGCCGTACATCAGCACGCCGCCGGCCACATGCAGGGCCTCGTAAACGGTGACCTTGTAGCCAAGCTTTGCCAGATCGCCTGCGGCGGTCAGGCCGGCAGGGCCTGCACCGATGATGGCCACCTTGTGGCCGTTCCATTCGGGCACGATGGGGGCGGTGTGCACATTCTCACGGTGCCAGTCGGCAACAAAGCGCTCCAGGCGGCCGATGCCCACCGGCTCGTTCTTGATGCCGCGGGTGCACTTGCCCTCGCACTGGCTCTCCTGCGGGCATACACGGCCGCAGACAGCGGGCAGGGAAGAGGAACGGTTGATCACCTGATAAGCGGCTTCAAAGTCGCCCTCGGCCACATGGCCGATGAACTCGGGGATATCGATGCCCACAGGGCAGCCGGTCTGGCAGGGTTTGTTCTTGCAGTGCACGCAGCGCTTTGCTTCGTTCACGGCCATTTCTTCGGTGTAGCCAAGTGCAACTTCCTTAAAGTTCTTGTTGCGCACATTGGGGTCCTGCGTGGGCATGGGGCACTTCTTCGGGTCCATATTGAAAGCCATCTTATTTTACCTCCTGATTGAGCAGATTGCATGCCGCTTCACGGGCGTGTGCCTCAAACGGGCGGTACATGGTGCAGCGGGCCATTGCCTCATCAAAATCCACCAGATCGCCGTCAAAGTCGGGGCCGTCCACGCAGGCGAACTTGGTCTCGCCGCCAACGGTCAGGCGGCAGCCGCCGCACATGCCGGTGCCGTCGATCATGATGGGGTTCATGGAAACGATGCTCTTCAGGCCATGCTTCTGGCAGGTCTTGACCACGAACTTCATCATGATCAGCGGGCCAATGGTGATGACCAGATCGTACTGGTTGCCGGCGGCCACCAGCTCGTCCAGTGCAGCGGTAACAACACCCTTGGTGCCATAGCTGCCGTCGTCGGTCATAATGCGCAGTTCGTCGCTGCAGGCTTTGAACTCGTCCTCAAGGATCAGCAGGTCCTTATTGCGGAAGCCCACCACGCTGTGCACCACACAGCCCTGCTCGTGTAGCTCACGGGCAATGGGCAGAGCGATGGCGCAGCCTACGCCGCCGCCCACGACACATACCTTCTTCAGGCCTTCCACCTCGGTGGCGCGGCCCAGCGGGCCTACAAAGTCGTGGACACTCTGGCCCACCTGCAGGCTGTTCAGCTCCATCGTGGTACCGCCCACGATCTGGAAAATGATATCCACAGTGCCCTTTTCGCGGTCGTAACCGGCCACGGTCAGGGGGATGCGCTCGCTGTCCTCAAACGGGCGCACAATGATAAACTGGCCCGGCTTTGCCTTTTTGGCGATCAGCGGGGCTTCAATGACCATCTTCGTCACGGTGGGATTCAGCGCGACTTTTTCAGTGATCTTATACATTGTGTTTGCTCCTTTATGCTGGCTTTTCCTATTTCTGCGCACGAAAACGCGCCTGTATGCCCTCAGCGGCATAACAGACGCAGCTCTTACAGGCGACAAAATGACACTTTCCATTATAATGGTTTACAAAAGGGAAAGCAAATCAATTTTCTTCGTGTATGTCGTGGCAAACTTGAATGATGACACAGGTAAAGCCCGCAAAAGTGAAGCTTTTTGAATACAGACAGGCGGGTTTCCAACTTTTTTTGCGGAAAATGCAAATTTGTGGTTGACAATTGCCGGGCGGTACGGTATAATAATCAGCGTCGCCGGTAAACAGCCCGGCACAAACACATGGAATGTGCGGCCGTAGCTCATCTGGTAGAGCGCCACCTTGCCAAGGTGGAGGTAGCGAGT
>ERZ1106939.1639-NODE-1639-length-16212-cov-11.411524_pt1 | contig 16212 bp, 8 predicted proteins | sample MGYA00403669_ERZ1106939 | MGnify/ENA primary metagenome ERZ1106939 (study PRJEB35170, sample SAMEA104062447) | human gut metagenome | biome: human gut; feature: human-associated habitat; material: faeces | place: Denmark | collected 2012-09-28 ...
CCTTTTTTCCTATCCTTTCTCCGTACTTTTTAAATATAGCATTCTCCTATCACTGAAAGAAAAAACCGGCACTATCACGTGCCGGTTTAGATTCCGTGGTAGTCGCCCGCAGCCATCCACTGCATCGGGTGACTTCTCTGCTATATTGTGTTAAATTTTCGAATATCCATAACTGTTTACGATAGCATCCAGTTTACGTTTCTCTTTGCAGTATGGGCATTCACTTGGCAGATAATTCTTGTAACTGCCAACATCATCTACATGGTAGATTGAATGAACCGGAATACCTTCAACCTCATCTACAGCTGTAAAGATCGCCGATACCCCCTGCACATTACCGCCATAATATCGAATTGCCTGTATGCTCTGCTCAACTGTCTGTCCGGTAGTCGCACTTGCTAACAGTAGTACGACATGCTTGTTGGTAAGCATAGCTTCAACATTATCGCGAAATATGATCTGTCCACTCGTATTGATCTCGGGAGTAACAATATTCACACATTCATGTGTATTCATGGACATGATCCCTGCGTCTGTAAGCTCTTCTGCCAAATATGCTCCTATAACTTCACAGCCATCCATGCACACGATGGTATCTACCGCTTTCGTATGTTTATATTCCCGCACAAATTCTTTCGCTACCAGCTGCGCTTCTGTGTGGCGACACTTTATCGGTGTGATATCAAGGTAATAGTTGATGTGTGAGTGATTGGTTGCAAAGTGACCAGGATATGCCTTCAACTCGATCTTTCGATTTGCTTTTGCCGGTATTTTAACCTGTCTGTCCAACATGCTCATAGTCCTAACCTCCTTTATGTAGTTAATATTCATATGAGTATTGCCAGACGAAATATCCTTTTTTCCTCTGGCAATACCTTACGTTCTAATTATATGATTATTCCGGTAACTCTACCGTAACTTTCTCCAAGTGCCATAACTCTGTTGCATACTCTTCAATCGTACGGTCGGAAGAGAATTTACCACTCTTAGCTGTATTGAGAAGCGCAGACTTAGCCCATGCATCTTCATTTCTGTAAGCTGCCTCTACACGCTGCTGTGCCTCCGCATAGGAACGGAAATCCTTCAAAATAAAGTACATATCCGGACGTCCGCCGTTGCCATCGAGCAAAGAATTGTAAATATCACGGAACTCTTCCGGATTACCCGGTGCATACGTACCATCAACTAACTGTGTCAGCACGGCACGGATGTCTGAATCCATGTTGTAGATTTCTCTTGGATTGTACTCATTGTTGTGCTCATATGCAATAACCTCGTCTGAGGACAGACCAAAGATAAATGCATTTTCCTCTCCAACTTCCTCGACAATCTCTACGTTCGCTCCATCCATAGTTCCCAGTGTCAATGCACCATTTAACATAAACTTCATATTACCGGTACCTGATGCCTCTTTACTGGCAGTGGAAATCTGCTCAGATACATCTGCAGCTGCGAAAATGATCTCTGCATTCGATACACGATAATTTTCGATAAATACCACTTTGATCTTATCATGAATACTCTTATCATTATTTACCACATCCGCAACACTATTGATCAATTTAATGATCTGTTTTGCGACATGATAACCTGCAGACGCCTTAGCACCAAAGATAAATGTACGTGGGTAGAAATCCTTATCCGGATTTTTCTTTAACTCATTGTACAGATACATTACATGCAAAATATTTAATAACTGTCTCTTATACTCATGCAGTCTCTTAACCTGTACATCAAAAATCGAACGTGGATTAACCTCAACTCCATTATGTTTCTTGATATACTCTGCAAGACGTACCTTATTCTGATACTTAATGTTCATGAATTCCTTACGGCTTAATTCATCCTCTGCATATACGGCAAGATTATTAATATGAGACAGATCTGTGATCCACTCATCACCGATCTTCTTCGTAACCCAATCAGCCAGCAACGGATTTCCATGAAGAAGGAAACGACGCTGTGTAATTCCATTGGTCTTATTGTTAAATTTCTCAGGCATCATAAGATAGAAGTCTTTTAATTCCTGATTTTTTAAGATTTCTGTATGTAATCTGGCAACACCATTAACAGAGAAACTTCCTACAATTGCCAAGTGTGCCATCTTAACCTGTCCATCATAAATGATAGCCATGCGTTCTACTTTACCGTAGTCTCCCGGATATGCAGACTGGATTTCTAAAATAAAACGACGGTTGATCTCTTCAACGATCTGATAAATTCTAGGGAGAAGACGTGAGAACAGCTCTAACGGCCATTTTTCAAGTGCTTCTGACATAATTGTATGGTTTGTATATGCGCAGGTCTTCTTAGTGATTGCCCATGCCTCATCCCATTCCAAACTATACTGGTCCATCAATATGCGCATCAACTCTGCTACCGCAACAGTCGGATGTGTGTCGTTCAATTGGAAACATACTTTTTCATGAATCTTACGAATGTCATCATGGTTTTCCATATATTTTGCAACTGCAAGCTGTACACTTGCGGATACAAAGAAATACTGCTGCTTTAAGCGAAGCTCTTTACCTGCCATATGATTGTCATTTGGATAAAGCACCTCACAAATCGTACGTGCAAGATTCTCCTGCTCAACAGCTTTCTGATAATCTCCTTTGTCAAAAGAACTCAAGTTGAATGTATCAATTGCCTCTGCATCCCATATGCGCAGCGTATTAACCACATTATTCTGATAACCAACGATTGGCATATCATATGGTACGGCACGAACACTCTGATAATTTTCCTGAACAAACTTGTCCTTACCATTCTCATCTTTGCGGATCGCTACATATCCACCAAACTTAACTTCTACCGCATATTCCGGACGTTTGATCTCAAATGGGTTGCCATCTTTCAACCAATCATCCGGCTTCTCAACCTGATAGCCATTCTCAATCGCCTGCTTGAACATTCCATATTTGTAACGAATTCCACAACCGTATGCAGAATATCCTAATGTTGATAATGAATCTAAGAAACAAGCGGCTAAACGTCCCAAACCACCATTACCAAGTGCTGCATCAGGCTCCTGATCCTCAATCACGTTAAGATCAAGTCCCAGCTCTTCCAGGGCTTCCTTTACCGGTTTGTACTCCTGAAGATTAATCAGATCATTACCAAGTGCACGACCCATCAGAAATTCCATGGAAAGGTAATAAACCGTCTTCGGGTCTTTCTTTTCATATTCCTGTTGTGTTTCCAGCCAGTTGTCAATAATCGTGTCCTTCACTGTATAAGCCACTGCCTGAAAAATCTGCTGGGGAGTTGCCTCCTCCAATGTCTTACGGTATAACGTCTTCACATTATACATGACATTCTTTTTGAACATTTCTTTGTCAAAGGTCAGTGTTGCCGGTGTTGTCTTCTTTACCATGTTGAGCCTCCATTCTCCCTTTCGCGTTTATTCTCATAATTATCCATATGTTATAACTCTTCAGAACTCCATTCATAAAACCGCTGTTTCACAGCTTAAGTTTTACAAACACTTCGGCACATTGAAACGTGTACACGCCAATGTGCCGAATCGCTTTCCTACCATATTTTAAACCTTATGTTAGTTTTTGGCAACTCCAATTGTGACATTTTCCCCATTGACATTCCATTCCCTGGAAATCTCAAGAGGCGTATCCACCAGAATTTCATCCGCCAGTACCTTCTGTGCGATAGCTTCTTCATTCCTGCGGACAATGTCTGCAATCCTTTCATTGCCGTTAATTGCAACGCGGATATGATCCATGACTTCAAAATCTGCATCCTTACGCATGGTCTGGATCTTACTGATCACTTCATATACAAAACCTTCTTCAATAAGCTCCGGTGTAAGGTTGGTATCCAGAACAACCGTCATGTAGTTATCTGCTTCAGACACGTAGCCTTCCTTCTGGCTCATTTCAATTAAAAGATCCTCTTCGGAAAGGCTTACCTTAGTTCCTGCAACATCAAATACAAGTGCACCCTTTGCCTTCAGCTCATCCATTGCTGCATTGCCGTCTAAGGAAGAAAGGTGTTCCTTAATTCCGCCAAGCTGCTTGCCGTATTTCGGTCCAACCGTCTTAAGCTGCGGCTTGAAGGTGTAGCTGGTGAAGTCTCTGACATCGTCGGTAAAGATTACATTCTTAACATTTAATTCATCTTCTATAATATTCACATAGAAGTCGGTAAGCGCATGGTCTGCTTTTACGAACATGCTGCCGATCGGCTGACGGTTCTTAATGTTGGCGGTATTACGGCACGCACGTCCCATAACAACGATATCCAGAACCTCCTTCATATCCTCTTCAAGCTTCCTGTCAATCAGCTTTTCGTCTGCCACCGGGAAGTCACACAGATGAATACTCTCCGGAGCGGTCTTGTCAATGCTGCGCACCAGATTCTGATAAATGTCCTCGGTCATGAACGGAATCATCGGAGCTGCGCACTTGGCAACCGTAACAAGTGCGGTATAAAGTGTCATGTAGGCATTGATCTTATCCTGCTCCATGCCCTTTGCCCAGAAACGCTCACGGCTTCTTCTGACATACCAGTTACTCATATCATCCACAAAGCTCTCCAGTGCTCTTGCAGCTTCGGGAATCTTATAATGATCCAGATCCTCATCCACTTCGATAATCATGGAATTCAGCTTGCTTAAAAGCCACTTGTCCATAACCGGAAGCTTGTCATATTCCAGGGTATACTTCGTTGCATCAAAGTTATCAATATTTGCATAAAGAACAAAGAATGCGTAAGTATTCCACAGAGTTCCCATGAATTTACGCTGTCCTTCGACAACGGCCTTGCCATGGAAACGGTTCGGCAGCCATGGTGCGGAGTTAATATAGAAGTACCAGCGGATCGCATCTGCACCATAGGTTTCAAGTGCATCGAACGGATCTACGGCATTTCCTTTACTCTTGCTCATCTTCTGTCCGTTCTCATCCTGAACGTGGCCTAAAACGATAACATTTTCATAAGGTGCTTTGTTAAACAGCAGGGTGGATTCTGCCATCAGAGAATGGAACCATCCACGGGTCTGGTCAACGGCCTCGGAAATAAACTGTGCCGGGAACTGCTGCTCAAAGATCTCCTTGTTTTCAAACGGATAATGATGCTGTGCAAACGGCATTGCGCCGGAGTCAAACCAGCAGTCAATAACCTCCGGTACTCTCTTCATGGTCTTACCACAGTCCGGACAAACCATGGTAATCTCATCAATATAGGGTCTGTGCAGTTCTACGGTCTGTGCAGCCGGGTTGCCGGAACGCTTCTCTAATTCATCACGGCTTCCGATACATTCCTGATGTCCACAGCCTTCACATTCCCAGATGTTAAGAGGTGTTCCCCAGTAACGGTTACGGGAAATCGCCCAGTCCTGAATGTTCTCAAGCCAGTTGCCGAACCGTCCCTTACCGATGGATTCCGGAATCCAGTTTACGGTATTGTTGTTACGGATCAAGTCATCCCTTACTGCGGTTTCCTTGATATACCAGGATTCTCTTGCATAGTAAATAAGCGGTGTATCACATCTCCAGCAGTGCGGATATTCATGCTCAAACTTCGGTGCATCAAAAAGCTTTCCTTCTTTATCCAGATCGACAAGGACATCCTTATCGGCATCCTTCACGAACTTACCGGCGTACGGTGTCTCTGCGGTAAGGCATCCCTTGCCATCAACGAACTGTACAAACGGAAGGTCATAGTCACGGCCGACTCTCGCATCGTCTTCACCAAAAGCAGGCGCGATATGAACGATACCGGTACCGTCTGTCATGGTTACATAGTTATCGCAGGTGATAAAGAAGCCTTTCTTGTGCTGCTTTTCGGCACATTCTCCTGCGCAGGCATAAAGCGGTTCGTATTCACGGCGTTCCAGATCCTTACCCTTATAAGTCTCAAGGATTTCATAAGCCGGCTTATCCTCTGTTGCCAGTCTGCCAAGTACGGTGTCAAGCAGAGCCTGTGCCATATAGTACGTATAACCGTCTGCAGCTTTTACCTTCACATAGGTTTCATCCGGGTTCACGCAGAGAGCCACGTTAGAAGGAAGTGTCCAGGGAGTAGTCGTCCATGCAAGGAAATACGCATCCTCTCCTACTGCCTTGAAACGCACGATTGCGGAGCGTTCCTTAACCGCCTTGTACCCCTGGGAAACCTCTGCAGAGGAAAGAGGGGTTCCGCAACGAGGGCAGTACGGCACGATCTTAAAGCCCTTATATAAAAGTCCCTTATTCCAGATCTCCTTTAACGCCCACCATTCGGATTCAATAAAGTTATCATCATAGGTAACGTAAGGGTTCTCCATATCCGCCCAGAAACCAACGGTTCCCGAAAAGTCCTCCCACATTCCCTTATATTTCCATACAGATTCCTTACATTTCTTAATGAAGGGCTCCATTCCGTATTCTTCAATCTGTTCCTTACCATTTAAGCCAAGGAGCTTTTCTACTTCCAGCTCTACCGGAAGCCCGTGGGTATCCCAGCCGGCCTTACGGGGTACCATATATCCCTTCATGGTACGGTATCTGGGGATCATATCCTTAATAACACGGGTCAGCACATGTCCGATGTGCGGCTTACCATTTGCAGTCGGAGGTCCGTCATAAAAGGTATAGGTCGGTCCTTCCTTACGGTTCTCCATACTTTTGCGGAAAATGTCATTCTCTTCCCAGAATTTCTTCGTTTCTTTTTCCCTGTCCACAAAGTTCAGGTTCGTTGATACTTTCTGATACATAGTACATTCCTTTCTTTTTATTTCCTCTCTGCCGCAGTGCAATCCTGCCCGGAGGGCTTTTATATCAAAGGAATATTACTTAGTAATATTCCTTTGATATGAAAAGCCCCGTCCTGTAATAGGACGAGGCATCATTACCACGCAACCACCTGTTACAACATACTCCCTGCTTTCGGCTTATATAAGCATACTCATAGTTTTATATGGCTTCCCATAACGGAGGATTCCGGTTTTACCTACTGGGTCTGACAAATGACTGTGCTGTAAACAGTTGTATGGAAGCAGCGCCTGCCTGTCACATACATTCAATCATTGATCAGATGGTTCAGCAAAACGGCTCAGAAGTGATCTTCCCCCTTTTCCTACTAATACCGGCTCTCACCTTCCCCGGCTCTCTTTGACGTTTGGAAAAAGGCTACTGTCTTCCTCAATGCCTTTTGTAGTCTGTCTTATTTATATATGTTAAAGTACACCACGAAAGGTATAATTGTCAAGACGTGAAAAAAAGTTGCCGGAAATCAGATATATTTTTCGTTACTGTTCATTCGTACCTCGTTCCAGTAACGATTCGCAGGCTCATTTGAAGTTTTACTTGGCAAAAGGAGCCTGCTCACTCCTGACTCATGTTCTTACGCAGCCTGAACAAACTGTTATATGGCATCACACCCGTGGCAGGTTCGGAGTGCAGGCCGGTCCTTTTTTCTCCCAGACAACCGGCACGGTCTGTCCGGCTTCGGATAGCAGCACAAACGGCACCTCCATCGGGCAGTTGTTCTTATTCTCTTCAAAGACAAATTCTGCAACAAACCGGTAGGCAGCCCGAAGCGGTTCCTCCACCAGGATTTCGTATTCCAGCTCCCGGATACCGTCACCCATATGTGCCATGCTTAAGAAAATATTCTGCTCCTTCTGCGGAAGAATCTCACAGCCTTCTCTTCCGTATAAATACACATTCACACGATCCGAAGTCACATACTTTGATTTGTTGGACAGGACAAACTTGATCTTTTTGGGTTCCCCGCGGTGAAGCACCGGATCTCCGCAATAATCCAGACGGATATTTAAGCCCGGGAATTCAAAGCGTACCACGTTCATTTCCCGGTAAATATTCCGGAAATACGGCTTCGCATAAAAATCTTCCACATCCCCGGACCACTCGGCAAGTCCGAATTCCTTCTGTGCTTTCTCATAAAGAACGGTAACCCGCTCGGTCAGCTCCTCCACCGTCTTCGGAATCTTCCCATACATCAGGAAAGGGTCAATGCTGATCGTAACAAGCTTATTGCCAATCGGCTTCGTCCACTTTTCGTCAAAAACGCTCCTGCCATACATCATTCCATACAAAGCAGCGATGGTTCCGGCAGTACAGTCCGTGTCCTCACCGTAATTCACGGCTGTGCACATGGCCTTCTCATAGCTTCCTTCTCCGAAAAGCAATCCGTAAATAATGATCATCATATTGGACGGAACATCAAAGCCCATCGGTCCTTCGTTGTAGCCCTTTTCCTCATCCTCTCTGGCTATTGCATGCCACTCCAGATGCCCGATGTAATGCTGCATCAGGTATTCTCTTGTCTGTTCCACGCTCATTCCTTCATCAAAGGTACGGATTGCGTCGCGGATTGCCTTGCTTACCGTACATTCCTCCGGAATATAGCTTAAACCAATATCGATCAGCTTACGGATATCCCTTTCATAAAAGGCTGCACTCTCCATGGCTGCCATGAATACTTCTGCATAGACGCCCTCTCCGTTTCCATGATCCACAAGCGCATCCTCAAAAGCATATTCTGCTGCCTTTTCCGGATTTCCCGGAAATAAGCATGCCCAGATATCCGAACGGATGTAGGAACCACAGCTGTCCTTAAATTTGTTGTGGAAGGTTCCTGTCACCGGCGGCTGCAGTCCCGCACGGAGATTCGTTTTCGCAACACCGTACTCCGCATGGGTGAAGATCATGTATTCATTGAAATACTGTCCCAAAATCTTACTGTCAATATGCAGTCCCTGCTCTTCCAGGGCAAGCAGCCACAGAATCTGGATATCCAGATCATCATTTGGCAGCGGATCGCCCGTGATGTCATGGGTATAATATGTAACGTCATTCTTACTGCGTTCCCACTCCATCGGCATTCCCAGCGTACCGCCAATATTCTTTCCTACAAAGCATCCCAATACACGATTCTGATATTCTTCTCTTGTCATTTGTGTCATCCTCCTGACTTATATACCCCTGTTTCTCTTTTCTTGTGGGTATTATGAATTTTTATCTGTTTCTATACCCTCTCATAGCTTTTGATCTCATGTATGCTTTCTTCGACAAGCGTCTCACACATCCAAAACTTCATATTACTCAGATATTTGGTCGTTCATGAGCTTTGCAAGCCAAATATCTGCTCCGCTGCCATTCAGTCTGTTTCACAGCTTATGTTTTGCTCATGTAGTTACTTCGCCATATAAATCATGGCATATGTCCGTCCGCTTGAATGCAAGCATTCATCGTCCATACTGCCATAATTTGCATGGCTCTGAATAGTTACAGTTTATCGATATACGATATAGTCAATTTTCGTACCTGCCACCTGGAAATAAGACCCGTACGAGGGAATATCACAGCAGATGACCGGACCTTCATTCAATACTTCCACACGGTAGCCCCGATCGGAAAGCATCACGGGAGGAAGCTCTCCTTCTTTGCCATGAATATAGCGGGCACTGCCCTTCATGGAAAATCCAAGGCTGTTACCCCTGTTCGGAATGGAAATCTTCTCTTTCTTCCAGTCAAAAAACTGCCAGCTCTTATCAGCCTCGATCAGACGGCACTCTGTTTTCCGCTCCTCGCAGAGCACTTTCCGGTCCTTCGTAAGAAAGCGGATGTTTCCTGCTCCCTTATCAATTTCAAGCAGAAGTCCCGGTGTCGTCATCTCTACCATACTGCCCTTGTCACGATATTTCCACTTTACATGCAAATCAATATACGAATCCATAGGATCTGCTGCACCGGTATGAGTCCCTGTCATGCCGGTGCGAGTACCAGCCATACCATACTGCAAACCATTTTTTTCATATATCGGCTTCTGCGCATCAAAGGTGTCCTCTCTGCGAAAGCTTACACGGACGGCTGCTTTCGAAACGGGGCAGATCCGCAGCATACCATACCGGCTTTGGAGATACAGGCCGTCCGGACGCTCATGCACCCAGCGGATGGTAAGATCAATCTTCGAATGCCCTGCCGGACGTAGCCTGTCATTCTCCGGCATGTCTCCGAACAGGGGAACTCCCGGCATCTTTTTTTTACGAAGCTTCTCCTTACGGAGCTTTTCTGCTGCCTGTGCTTTGATTGCCTCCTGTTCACGCTGCATGGCTTCAAACGCTTTCTGTTCTTTTGACTTGATTACAATGGGCTGTACACCGGTAAGCAGCATACTTTGTGACGGAGGTGTCACAACCTGTGGTTTCTTTAAGGTGGCTGTCACCCGCGGGCGTACCTGAAGCTTAGCGCCAGGCTGGGCTGTTTCCTGCCGCGTCTCCTTTTCCTGCTCATTCTCTAAAAGATTCGTTTCTGTTTTTTGTCCTGTTCCTCGTCCTATTCCTTGTCTTGTTACTTTCCCTATTTCTTGCTTTATTTTGGGTCCAGGTTCATTCTTTCCTGTTGCATTCCCATATTTTTTATTTAACTGCAAGGAACCTTTATTATCTTCTATTATATTATTATTTTCTATCGTGTTATCATATTTTGACTCTGCAGATATTCCCGAAGTGTTTTGTCTGGCTTGCTCTTCTTTTCTATCTGTAATCAATCCATTTTGATTATATGAGACTTTCTGTCCTGAACTCTGCGCCTCCCGGCTCTGCTTCGTTCCTTCTTCCTCCAACAGCTGCTGCACCTTCCGGTCAGTCTCCTTCTGTTTCTCCTCCGGAAGAGGTTCTGCAATAAGTCCTGTCAGATCCTCGCGATACAACACGCAGAGTTCATGAAGCGCTCTCGTTGCCGCCACATAGAGGAGCTTCGCATGTCCATCGTCCACAGGATACTCCTCTTTGTCCGGATCAAAAATCAGCACGGCATCAAACTCCAGTCCCTTGGTATACACGACAGGAAGAACCATGATTCCATCCGAAAAGACTGCCTTTTCCAGATTACTTTCGCAGACCGGAATAAGCCTGCCAAGCTGTCTTGCAACAAGCTCTGCCTTTTCCGGTGTGCGACAGACAATCGCAATCGTATTAAGCCCCTGCTTCTGCCATGCCCGGCATCTCCGGGCGGTCTCTTCATACAACTCTCTTTTGGTCGGAAGCTGCATAACCTCCACTTCTTTTCCATGCCGGATAATGGGCTCAACCGGGTAGGGCTCGAAGCTTCCATGATGCAGGATCTTCGTTGCAAACTCGGAAATCTCCACCGTGTTACGGTAGCTCTTTTTCAGGATTCCAAAGCTGTCCCCATCCTGGCTGCATAGCAGCTTCCGCAGCTCCTCCCAGTCTGCCAGACCAAAACCGAAATGGATATTCTGCGACACATCGCCCATGACCGTATAGGTACAGTCCTTCATGCAATATTTCAAAACCGCATACGCCATCATTCCATAGTCCTGTGCCTCATCAATCACGACATGATGCGCCTCGCTGATGACCTCCGTTTCCTTCATGCGCTTATACAGATAAGCAAGCGCTGCCAGATCATACACATCGTATGCCTGTTCCGGAACAGAAACCTCATATCCCTTCTCCTTCTGTTCCAGAAGGAATCGCTGATAAAGCTCGAAAATAGAAATATCAAAGATCTTTTTCCCAAAATAGCCGCGGTACTCCTTCAAAATTGCTTTCCGTTCCTTTTCGGAGTAACGCAGCCCATTTTTCAGGAACTCATCCTTGATCTTAATAATCAGCCGCTCGTTCAGCATATTGATCTTCGTCTGCACGGAAGCATTCGTCTGTTCTACATAATCCCGGATCGCCTTCCCACTAAGGAGTTCCACCAGATCCGTAGGCTGTGGCTCGCCTTCCCGCTCATCAAACACACCTGCCACGCCGCCCTTTAAGCCTTCCACGAACTGCCTCCGGTCAAGAACGACACTGTCCATGCAGATCCTCTCTGCCTCGATCCTTACACCAAACTCCGTCAGAGCCTGAAACCACCCAAAGGTACCTCTGTCCATGCTGCCCTGTGCAGCCGCTGTATTTTCAAGAATGGAGCAGCTCTGTTCATCCCAGTCCTCATACAGGAGCCGCACAAAAAGCTGTTCCATCGTCATCTGCCGGATGCCATACACATCCAGATCCGGCAGAACCCCGGTAATGTATTCCAGCAAAATCCGGTTGCTTCCCACAATATAGAAATCCTCCGGCCGGAAGCGTTCCGCATAATTATAAAGAATAAAGGAAATCCGGTGCATGGCTACGGTTGTCTTCCCGGATCCGGCAACTCCCTGTACAATGATGTTGTGATACGGCGTTTTACGAATGATGTCGTTCTGTTCCTTCTGGATTGTTGCGATAATTTCGCCAAGAACTGCCTGCTTATTTTTTGCAAGATACTTTGTCAGAAGCTCATCATTGGCAATCACCTCCGTGTCAAAGTAATCGAGCAGCCTTCCGTTGTCAATCTCATAAGTCCTTTTCAAATCAAGACGGATTGGAAGCTCCCTGCCATCCGGTGCATGATAGCTGCATTCCCCCAATCCGTTTTCATAGTACGCATTTGCTACCGGTGCACGCCAGTCCACAACCACCTGATGCGTTGTATCCTTCGCAATTCCTCCGCGTCCGATATACAAGGCTTCCTCCTTTTGAAGCGTCTCATCCCAAAAATCAATCCGTCCAAAATAGGGCTTCTTTGTCGCCCTTTGATTACGCTTCAGGGCAGACTGCATATGATCCCGCATCGTTACCGTATTGCTCATCTGCGTGTAGACTTCTACATCATTGTCGTGATAGTGCTGCAGCATGTCCTCAATCTGGTCACTCATCTCACGGATTTCGCTCTCATAATTTTCCACATTACGCTTCACGATATCCAGCGTCTGGTTTAAATATTTCTCTTCCCGCTGCCACTCCGCAGAGCTCTTTTTATCCGGTTCTCTCTTTTCCATCCAGTATCCTTCCCATGGCTGTGCACAAATCCAGTTATATTTTTTCAAAAGCTTTTACTTTATCCGGTAAAATAAGAATATCTGATTTTCCATGAAATAACTAGACTTTTCTTTTTCCATATGATAGACTGTATTATGAAGTATGGAATAAATTTATGTTCTTTATTTTGTTTTTTTATTATCACATATATGTTATAAATTATATGAAAGGATCCTGTTGGATCCTTTTTTGCTGCCATGCATATGAGAAAATGATCCATTGGATCATTTTTGAGTGCTCTCATCAAATATTCTTTGAAATTTAGTTTAAATCTGTCTGCTCTTTGAATTCGGATCGACCGCATCCCTCAGGGCATCTCCGATAAAGTTAATCGCAACGACCAGCACAATAATAACAAGACCGGGCGGAATCCATAGCCATGGCTGCTGTGTGAGCACGGTAAGAGACTGTGCACCGTTCAGCATATTGCCAAGACTTGCTTTCGGAGGCTGTACGCCCATTCCAAGAAAGCTCAGTGCTGCCTCATCCAGCATAGACACTGCCAGCACGGTTGTACTATATACAAGGATCGGTGCAACGGTATTTGGCAGGATTTCCGAAAACAGAATATGGGACAGCGGCATTCCTGCCACCAGATTGCTCTTAATAAAGTTTGTTTCCCGTAAGGACAGCACATTTCCGCGTACCAGCCGTGCAATCCCCGGCCAGTCCACAAATCCGAGAATCAGAATAATATTCCACAGTCCCGGTTCAAAAATCGCTGCCGCAACAAGCACCAGCAGAATATAAGGAAAGGACATCACCACATCCGTAAAACGCATAATCACCATATCTGCCACGCCGCCAAAATATCCCGCAATCAGACCAAGTACAACACCAATAGCAGTTGACAGCAGGGTTGCCATCACCCCGACCAGGAGTGAAATCCGTGTCGCATACAAAAGCCGGCTTAACACATCCCTGCCAATAGCATCGGTTCCCAGGAAGAATTCCTTCGACGGAGCCGCTCCAAAGGTACCGGCAATTGCCTGTGGATCGTAGGGTGCAAGGATCGGAGCCAGAACAGCCGCAAGACTGATTACTGCCACAACCACAATGGATACCACCGCCAGATGATGATGCCTGAACCGCCTCCAGACGGTCTGCAGATAGGTTTCATTTGATAAATTTTTCTTCATAGACCGTCCTCTCTGATCCATATCCTTCCCGGCATACGGATCTGTTGTCTGTCCTCATTCTTTCATAAGTATAGGAAAACAATTTTCCAAAGCTTTAAGCATTAATTCAGCTGAATCGTGGGATCGACCAGCGCATACAAAATATCCGTAATCAGGTTGGAAACAAGTACCACAACCGCGGACAGCAGGCATACTCCCATAATCACGGGATAATCCCTTCCCATAATTGCCGTCATAGTCATCAGTCCAAGTCCCGGCCAGGAAAACACCTGCTCTATAATTACGGCACCACCAAACAGCATCGGAATCTGCATTCCGATTACCGTTACAATAGGAAGCAGTGCATTCCGCATGGCATGCTTCCAAATCACCCGCTTATAGCCGATTCCTTTTGCCCTGGCCGTCCGCAGATAATCCTGCTGTAAAATCTCCAGAAAAGAGCTTCGGATATAACGGATGTTGCTTCCGGCTAAAGAAACTGCAAGCACAGTGACAGGCAGAACCATATGCCGTATCGTATCCGCCACACTGCCGTCCATTCCAAGGGTATTCATCCCGCCGGATGGCAGAATTCCCAGCTTTACGGTAAAAATATAAATCAGAATCAATGCCAGAAAAAAGCTCGGTATGCTGCTTCCGATAAAGGATGCTGTTACCACGGCATAATCGCCCTTCGAATACTGCTTTACCGCACTGTAAATTCCGGCAGGAACTGCAATCAGAAGACTTAAAGTAAGAGAGGCTCCCATCAAAAGCAGTGTCGGACCTATGTGGCTTCCGATCATGACACCGACCGGCTCATAAGACTTCATTGAGTATCCCAGATTTCCCTGCAGGAGCTGCCAAAGCCACACGAAATACTGTACGATAAGCGGCTTATCAAGGCCTGCCGCAATCTCCTTTGCCTGCAAAGCCGCATCAGAAATCCGGGGACCCTTTAGCATCTCAAGCGGACTTCCGGCAAGACACATAATCGCATAATCAATCAAGGTAATTCCGATCAGCACCGGAATTGCTATTAAGATTCGTTTTAAAATATATTTACCCATCAGCGTATGTTCCTTTTATCTAACTCCCTTAGCTGTCCCTGTCTTCGGAATAAGCCCTCGGTTCCAGAATGGAATTCAGCAGCATCTTCGTATACTCCTGCTGCGGATGATGAAAGACCTCTCTGGCATCCCCAAGCTCTACAATCCGTCCATTCTGCATCACTGCAATCCGGTCACTCACATAATGCACCGCACCGAGCCCATGTCCAATAAACAACAAGGTAAGCTGCAGCTCATTTTGCAGACTCTTAAGCAGATTCAGGATCTGTGCCTGCACCGATACATCCAGTGCACTCACCGGCTCATCGCATACGATAAATTCCGGTTTCAGGGAAAGTGCCCTGGCAATGCCGATGCGCTGCCGCTGCCCTCCGGATAACTGGGATGCCTTATGGCGGCTGAACTCCTGAATTTGCAGCTGCCTCAGGACGTCTTCCGTTTTGCTTTTTGCCTGTTTACCCGATATCCCCGCAAAATGAAGGGGGATCATGATGTTATCTTGTACGGTAAAATCGTCAATAAGACCGTAGTCTTGCAGGACAATCCCCATGGTTTTATTGCGGAAGGCCGCCAAACTTCCCTCGCTGATCTTGGAGAGATGTACATCGTCCACCTGCACGTCTCCGGAGGTGAAGCCGTCAATCCCGCATAGGACGTGCAGCAACGTGGATTTTCCAGCCCCGGATTTTCCCATAACCGCCACCATTTCTCCGTCCTGAATAGTAAGGCTGACGTCCTTCAGCGCGAGGCACTCATTGGGCTTGCCCTTGTTATAATATTTTGTCAGATGCTGTATCCGTATCATGCGGACTCCTCCGTTCAGCGCTCCTTATCGCGCAGAATTTGCATGGGAGAGCGAGCTTTAAGGGCAACAAAGGCCGGAATCAACGCCAAAGCCACGACCAGAAGAAGCATGGCCACGGTGGCCAGTATATTATAGCCGGTGAGCAGAATCTGCATGGAGAACAGCAGATCCTTTATCACCATATACGGCCAGAAAATCAGTGCGGCAGCGGCCACCACGGCAAACATACACAACAGATATGCTAGAATTATCCATGCGCAGTTTCGCCAGCGACAGCCGCAGATATAGTAGACGGAAAACATGGGCAGATATCGCAGGGTATTCAGCACGGTCATGCTGATAATGCCAACCAGAGAAACAGCAGAAAAACAGATA
>ERZ1106939.1648-NODE-1648-length-16148-cov-10.646492_pt1 | contig 16148 bp, 14 predicted proteins | sample MGYA00403669_ERZ1106939 | MGnify/ENA primary metagenome ERZ1106939 (study PRJEB35170, sample SAMEA104062447) | human gut metagenome | biome: human gut; feature: human-associated habitat; material: faeces | place: Denmark | collected 2012-09-28 ...
TGGTGGACGCCAAGATCACGGCCATCGACGAGGAGAAGCAGAAGATCTCCCTGTCTATCCGTGCGCTGCTGACCCCCGCCGTTGAGGACGAGGAATAATTTCTCTGCAATGGACAAAAAAACAACGGCGCAAGCGCGCCGTTGTTTTTTTGCCCATAAAAAAGTGCGGTGCAACCGAAAAATTGCGTGATGGTTGGTGGTGCAACCGGGGTGATGACGGTATACTGGCCGCAGGAAAGGAGGTTGGTGCAATGCAAGTTACGCTTATTTTGTCTGCGGTGTCCCTGGCGATCCTGGCGGTGACGATGTATGTGGTCGTGCTGCTGATCAAGGCGCTGAGAAAGTACATTCGGTCAGAACCGGTCAGGAAGGAGAAGGCAGAGAGCGCACGGTCGCTGGGCGAGGTGCTGAAAAAGCGCCGGACGGCGTGCAAGATGACGCAGGAATTTGTGGCGGAGACACTGGGCGTCAGCCGGCAGGCGGTGTCCAAGTGGGAGAGCGGTGCGTCCGATCCCAGCACCACGAATTTGATGGCGCTGGCAAAGCTGTTCGGGATGACACCGGAGGAGCTGCTGAGGGAGATGGAGTGAGGCGGGCGAGTCTTTCCGCATTTTGTCTCATCCTTGAACGACCAAAGAGGGAGGGCTGCGGCCCTCCCTCTTTGGAAACACCCTCCGGAGAGAAGGGGCGATTATCAAATCGCGCCTTTGCCGCTTCGCGGCAAAGGTAGGTGGCGGCCGAGGGCCGCCGTTTGAAATACACTTTTGCCCTGAAATGTAGGAGCAGCAGGTTCTACCGTGGCTGAGGTCAGCGGCAGCGGCGCAGACGCAGAGACAGTCCTTTTATCCCCACGATAAAATAAAATCTCCGCGACCGTGTGGTGCAAGCCACCGATAAGCTCAGAACATAGCGCGCAGGAAGTCTTGAAACCTTTGGTTTCAAGCAGACCTTTTGGTCACTTTTGGGGCTGCGGCCAAAAGTGACCCGCGCCGGAGCGCGGAATATCCCCTTTTCTCTGTTGAAAGAAAAGAGGCCGTCGGAGACAAAAAAGGACGGATTGCCACGCCAGTCTGCGGACTGGCTCGCAATGACAGGCTTTTTCGACAGCCTAAAGGGCCGCCGAAAGGCGGCCCTTTGCCTGTACTTCTACTTTTGCCTGTACTTTCACTTATATCCCGGCGTAGAGGGTCACGTCGCGGCCATGCACCGACAGCAGGTCCTCCTCCCGCATTTTCTTCAGCTCCCGCATCATGGCGCTGCGGTCGGCGGAGATATAGTCCGCCAGGGCACTGAGGGAAAAGGGCAGGGAGAAATCGCTGCCGCCGGATCTGGCGGCCAGCAGGGAGAAGTAGCAAAGGAGCTTGTCCCGGATGCTGCGGCGGCTCAGGACCTCCACCCGCTCGGACAGGGCGGTGGCCTTGTCCGCCACCAGGCGGAACATATTCTCCACCATGCGGCTGTGGTGGGCGCAGGCGTTTTCGCAGCGCTTGGTGACCTGACTGGCGGCCATGAACCACACGCGGCAGGGGCGCTCCGCCACCACGGTGATGCTGTCGCCGGCCACGTTCTCGAACATGAGCATCTCGCCGAACACGCCGCCGGCCTCCAGATGCTCCAGAATGGTGCGGCCGCCGTGGCGGTCGATGCGCTCCACCACGGCGCTGCCCTCGGCCAGGATGCCGATAATGTCGCGGTGGGCATCAAAGTCGTAGATCACCTCATCGGCGCGGAAGCGCTGCTCCCGCACGTCAAAGCAGGCCTTCATGGCGGCACGGGACTCGGGGCTGATGCCCTCAAACAGAGGGGAACGGCTCTGCTCCACGGTCATGCCTCCCTTCGGGCGGCCAGCCGGCGGTCGCGGCGGCGGCCTACGATGAGGTAGACGAAGATATAGGCGATGCAGCCGGTGAAGATGCCGGAGAGCACGTCAATGGCGGCGTGCTGCTTGACGAACACGGTGGCGGCGATGATGACAAGGCCGTACAGCGTGATGCCCCAGCGCCAGGCGGGCTTTTGCAGGCCCGGCGTGTGCCACACGGCGGCCAGCGCCGCCATGACGCCCAGCACGTGAACGCTGGGGAACACGTTGGTGTTGGTGTCGATGGAATAGGTGTACTCCACCAGCCAGGTGGCAAGGTTGTGGTGCTCCATGACGGCAGGGCGAAGATCCTGGCCGTTGGGCACGAGGATGCAGAACACCACGGCGGTGGTGAACGTGACCATGATGAACCACATATAGCGGCGGAAGCCCTCGCCGTCCTTCAGGATCAGGTAGATGCCCAGCACCACCAGCAGGGGACTCCAGGAGACGTAGGGGAAGATGAACCACTCGCAGAAGGGGATGGCGGCATCCAGCGGCGTCTGGGTGGCCCAGTAGTTATCGGTGATGAAGTGCTCGATGATGAAGAACATGGCCAGATAGACCGGCAGGTAGAAGCCCCACCAGGCGTGGGGATGGGTCTTGAAGAAATGCTTGATGGTCTGCATGGTGCGTGTTTCCCTCCAGAAACAGATTTGAGATAGCATTCCGCATTGTAGCAGATTTTACCGGGGGATGGCAAGCCCTGTGTGATATATGTCACAATTATTTTACAACTCAGGCAGGCAGGCGGAGTGTCTGACGCGCTGGACAAGCGGCAAAGAATGGGGTATACTGTCTCCATTGCATGAAAATGAGGAGGAGCACCCCTATGGAGATCAAAAAGCGGCAGGACATCCCGGAGAACCGGCAGGTGCGGCTGACGATAGCCGTGGACACGGAGACGTGGCAGCGGTCGCTGGCGCGCTGCTACGACGCCATCAAGTCCATCGCCCCGGTGGAGGGTGAGGCCACGCGAGCCAGCATCGAGGCCAAGTACGGGGCGGAGTTTCTGTATCAGGAGGCCGTGAACGACACGTATCCCCAGGCGCTGGTGGAGGCCATCCAGCAGGAGGAGCTGCTCATCGCCGGGACGCCCACGCTGACGGTGGAGGAGATCGGGCCGGAGGGGTACACCTTCGCCGCTGCGATCGACCTGTATCCGGAGGTGACGCTGGGCGCGTACAAGGGGCTGCGGGCCGCGTACCCGGAGGTGGAGCTGAGTGAGGAGGATACCCAGGCAGCGCTGGAGGAATACGCACGGGCGCATCAGGACGTGACGCACCCGGAGCGGGCGGCCATGGGCGACGAGGTGGTCATCGACTTCGAGGGCTTTCTGGACGGCGTGCCCTTCGAGGGCGGCAAGGGCGAGCAGCAGCCCCTGCTGCTGGGCAGCGGGTACTTTATTCCCGGCTTTGAGGAGCAGGTGGCCGGGGCGGCCGCGGGCGAGGAGCGGGACGTGCGCGTCACGTTCCCCGCGGCGTACACGCCGGAGCTGGCGGGCAAGGACGCTGTGTTCCATATCAAGGTGCATGAGATCACCCGGCGGGCCGCGCCGGTGCTGGACGATGCGTTCGCCGGAAAGCAGGGGTTTGAGGATGTGTCCGCCCTGCGGCGGGCGGTGATGGAGGGCGCGGTGGCCCAGAAGCAGGCGCAGGCCGCCCGGCAGTTCGCCGACGCGCTGGTGCAGCAGGTCATCGACGGGATGACCGTGACCATCCCCGACGCCATGGTGGAAAACCAGCTGGACGGGCTGATCGCCCAGCTGCGGGGGCAGCTGGAGGGCCAGGGCGCGACGCTGGAGCAGTATCTGGAGTACAGCGGCACGACCATGGAGCAGCTGCGCGAGCACGCACGGGAGCAGGCCGCCACCGCGGCGCGGTACGAGCTGGCCATGACGGAGATCGCCCGGCGGGAGGGCATTGAGATCACGGAGGAGGAGCTGGAGCAGCAGTATGGCGCGCTGTCCGCCCAGTACGGGCTGAGCCGGGAGCTGCTGCGCCAGCAGCTGCCGCCCATGAAGCTGCGGCACGACCTGAAGCTGGCCCGGGCGCGGGCCGTGGTGGTGGAGAACGCCAAGAGGATATAACGACACATAGCGCGAAAAAGAACCGCCCGGAGGCGGTTCTTTTTTATGTACTGTCACTTGGTCTTGATCAAATCCCGCACCACCAGCATGATGTGGTCCGTCTGCTCCGGTGTCAGACGTTCGATCTCGCGCAGCAGTTCCTTTGACTTCTGCGGCGCGGTGGCATCCGTGTTGAAAAACTCCTGCGGGGTGATGTTCAGGTAGTCGCAGATCGCAAATAATTCCGCCAACGAAGGCAGTGATTTCCCTGAGGAAATATTATTGATGTAGCCTCGACTATGCCCTAAATCATAGCTCATTTGGTATTCCGAAACGCCCTTCTGCATCCTCAATGCAGTGATGCGTTCACGAACAAAAACACTGTCCATATTTTCAGCCTCCTTTGAAAAAAAGAATAGCTGAATACAATGCAGAAATATTCTTTTTATAGACTTCAAAACTATTGATTAGCCCGCCAAAAGATGTTATTATCGTTTTATACAGTGCGTATCAGCACTTAGTAACATTTTAGGGATGATTTGGAGGGCGACAACTGCATGGAAAATCAGACGAACAATAACTCTGTCCCTGCGGAGGAATCACCGCAAATTGCAAATCCGCTGCTCAAGCGTGCATTTATGTTTTTGGAGGATGGCAATTGGGAAAGTGCCGATGAATACTGTGAAAAAGTATTGGATCAAAACCCCGAAGATGCGTATGCCTATCTGGGAAAGCTCATGGCAGAATTAAAGGTTGGGCGGAAAGAGACACTTGCCGATTGCGAACAGCCTTTTTCTGACAGTTCCAATTATCAGAAGGTATTACGTTTTGGGAGCAAAGCACTCATTCAGGAGGTGGAAGAATATCATAAATCCGCCATTGAGCGGCTGCACAAAGAATTTGCACAGCTGCGGGAAAAAATCGCGCCATACCAAAATGCGCTTCAGGGAATGATATGCTGCGGAAGAAACCATTTCGTAGGGCTGCGTGCCGATGGAAGAGTGGTCGCCGCGGGAGACGACTTAGGGGATCAGGATTTCAATGTGCAGGATTGGCGCGATATCATCGGGATCACGGCTGTCGGTGACGACACATTTGCGTTACGCTCCAATGGAACTGTTACGAAGGAATTACACGAAGATGAGAACGAAAATAACTGGTACGGAATTTTTGAAGAGCATCGCCAAGAGATAAAACGCTGGAAAAATATAGTCGCTATTTCGGGAGGCGGTAACGGCTTCATGGGTTGTGGCCATATTGTAGGTCTACGCGCTGACGGAACAGTGGTTGCCGCAGGGAACAACAATAACGGGCAATGCAACGTGGAGGCATGGCACGATATTGTGGCCATTGCAGCAGGTACTAATCACACTGTAGGCCTGCGCTCTGACGGCACGGTCGTATCCACTAAGTATTCGCGTAAAGATGATATTTTTGCTCGGGATCAGGTGCAGGACTGGCGGAACATCATCGCTATTGCGGCAGGAAAACACACCGTCGGATTACGTTCTGACGGAACGGTAGCAATCACTGGCGGGGACGGGGATAGGCCATTTGACCGCAATCAAATACGGGAATGGCGTGATATTGTGGCCATTGCAGCAGGTGAGTTCCATGTGATCGGACTGCGCTCTGACGGGACCGCGGTTGCACCTGAAGTGAATAGGTACTATGGCAGCAAGTGTGATGTGGAAGATTGGCGTAATGTTGTGGCCATCACGGCGTACGGGGAAAACTCCGCTGCCTTGTGTGCGAATGGCTCGGTGATCGTGGGGGATAACCTGTATGAAGGTGATGTTCAAAAATGGGATCTTTTTGGCTCTGGCGGCATCGATGGATGTATCGAACATTTTAAGGCTCGAAAGGCTCGTGCAGAAAAGGCGGAAGCCGAGCGAAAGGCTGCAATAGAAAGAGCAGAAGCCGAGCGAAAAGCCGCAGAAGAAAAAGCGCGAGCAGCGGCAGAAAAACGGCGGCAGGAAAAAATCACGGCACTGGAGGCAGAGCGCACCGATCTTCAGGCGCGCGTACTCGCCGTTCAGGACGAGCTGGCCAATCTTAAGGGACTGTTTACCGGCAGACGCCGCAAGGAGCTTGAAGAAAAAACTGCGGAAATCATGTCACGCCTGCATGAGATCAGCAAAGAATTAAAGACGCTTGGCGCAAAAAGGTAACAAACTCAATTTCTGCACAATCAAAAATACTATTAAAAAGGAGATTACAAAAATGGCAAGCAGTACATATCTTGGAATTTGTCCCAAATGTCAGATGGATATGCTTGAGGCGGTAAGCGAAAGAACCGGCGGTTTCAGTGCGGGGAAGGCCGCATTGGGTGCGGTCATTGCAGGGCCGATCGGTCTTGCGGCAGGCGCACTTGGAAAGAAGAAAACCACCTATCGCTGCCCCAAGTGCGGCTACACCGTGGAAAAATAGGACAAAGAGGAGAGCGAAATGCTCTCCTCTTTTTATGGGGATACGGATTCCCACGCCAGTGACGTCGGTTACTGGCTCGGAATGACAGCGTAGAGTCAGGGGCGAGGGAACGGATTGCCACGTCGCTCCGCTCCTCGCAATGACAACAGAGGAAGCAAGCACTGGGATACGGATTGCCGCGCCAGTGTGAGGACTGGTCGCACAATGACAGTGTAGGGGAGGGGCTCTGCCCCTCCCCTACGGAAAATCAATACATATCAATACATCTTCTGCATTACTGCGTTACACGGCGGACAGCGCCGAAGTACCACGCGCCAAGGCCGTCGTTCACCGCGCCGGCCACGCCGTCACGGAGCTGGTAGGGCTGGCGGCGGCTGTAAAGCGGGATGACGCTGCCGCTGTCCAGCAGCAGCTGCTCCGCATCCTTCAGGTAGGCGTCCCGGGCCTCGGCGCTGGCGCTGCCGGCAGCCACGCGCATAAGGATGTCATAGGCGTTCATGTGGAGCTGGGCGTAATTGCGGCTGTCGCCGCCGCGCCAGGGGTCAAGGCAGGCGGCGGCATCGCTGCAGGCGGCGGTCAGCTCCATCAGGGCCAGGGTGTACTCGCCGGTGGTCAGGAGCTGGGTGTATTCCTCGTTGGCGACGCCCTGCAGGGTGACCTGAAGGCCCAGCTTCTCGCGCCACGTCTGCTGGAGCAGGCGGGCCAGGGCGGCCTGACCGCTGCCGCTGTCGTAGAGCAGCGTCACCGTGCCCAGCTGCTCCATGGCGGCGGCGCTGGTATAGCCGGCCTGGCGCAGCTCCGTGATGGCCTGGGTGCAGCGGTCGTTATAGGTGTCGGGGTCGTTGTCGATGAGCGAACCGTTGACGGCACGGAAGTCCTGACCGCCGGTGGTGCGGATGCCGTCGGGGACAAGGCCGTCGGCGGCCGCATAGCTCGCGCCCAGGCTCTCCGCCAGGGCGGTGCGGTCCACGGACAGGCTGAGGGCGTGACGCAGGCCGTTCTTCTCCAGGTTGGTGGCCATCTGATTGACCAGCAGCAGGCCCACGGTGGGGTCGCCGCCGCTGACAGCGGGGTCAGATGACGCGCCCACCACCACGTCCACGCGGCCCGCGTTGGCGGCGGCCTGCTCCTCCGTTTGCAGGACCAGCTCCACGCGGTCCAGGGAGATGTGCTTGGCGCTGTAGTGACCCTCCTGCTTATGGAGGGTCAGGCGGTGGTAGTCCGTCCAGTCGCCGCCCCGGCGGAACGGGCCGTTGCCCACAAAATAGGTGCGGCTGGAGGCCCAGTCGTCATCGCTCTCCACCGCTTTCTGCCGGACGGGCATGGTGGCGGGGGCGGTGCAGACGCTGTTCAGGAAGTAGGCGCACGGGCCGGTGAGGGTGACCTCGAGGGTGTGGTCATCGGGGGCGCTGACCTGGAGGGCGTCAACATCGCCGGCGCGGGCCTCATCGTAGCCGGAGACTACGGAGAGAATGGCGGCGTTGGGGCTGGCGGTGTCCGGGGAGACGAGGCGCTTCCAAGCGTAGACGAAGTCCGCCGCCGTGAGGCGGCTGCCGTCGGACCACACCGCGTCGCCGCGGAGGTGGAAGGTGTAGGTCACCGTGCCGTCGTCGTTGCTCGTCTCCTGCCAGGACTGGGCCACAGCGGAGACGGACTTCTCGCCGTCCCAGCGCAGCAGGTTATCGAACACGTGGAGCACCACGGTGCGCTCCGCCGCCGTGGCGGCCATGGCGGGGTCCATGGTGGTGAACAGGCCGGTCATGACCACCGACAGCTTTTCCTCGTCGTTGGGGTCTTCGTCACAGCCGGTAAGCAGACCGGTGGTCAGGCACAGGGCCAGCAAAAGCGCCAAAAGGCGGTATATCCGTTTCATACAGTCCTCCAGGGGGGTAGATTGCTTCTATTATAAATGTAAAATGTGAAAAAGTAAAGCGGGACGGGGATTTCCCCGTCCCGCTGGTTGTATGAGATGAATGAGCTTACTCCACCAGGAGCTGGGCGATCTGCACGGCGTTGGTGGCGGCGCCCTTACGCACCTGGTCGCCGCAGCACCAGATGTTCAGGCCGTTGTCGGAGGTCAGGTCGTCCCGGATGCGGCCCACGAACACCAGGTCCTGATCGCTGGTCTCCAGGGGCATGGGGTAGCGCTTGTTGGCCAGGTCGTCCACCAGCTTGCAGCCGGGGGCGGCGGCGATGAGCCCCCGCGCCCGCTCCACGCTGATCTTTTCCTTCGTCCGCACCACGATGGAGACGCTGTGGCTGCGGACCACCGGCACGCGGACGCAGGTGCAGCTGACCTTCAGCTCCGGCAGGTGCATGATCTTGCGGCCCTCGTTCTGCATCTTCATCTCCTCGGAGGTGTAGCCCTCAAAGGCCTCGCTGCCGATCTGCGGGATGACGTTGTAGGCGATCTGATACTGGAACACCTGGGGAGCGACGCTCTTGCCCTCACGCAGCAGCTCCACCTCCTCCATTAGCTCCTTCGGGCCGCCTGCGCCTGCGCCGGACACGGCCTGGTAGCTGGAGGCCACGATGCTCTCGATGGGACTGTCGTGGTTCAGGGCGTTGATGGCCACCAGGGAGACAATGGTGGTGCAGTTGGGGTTGGAGATGATGCCCTTGTGCTTTTTGGCATCCTCCGGGTTGATCTCAGGGATGACCAGCGGCACGTCCGGGTCAAGGCGGAAGGCGCTGGAGTTGTCCACAAACACCGCGCCGGCCTTGACGATGGCGGGGGCGAAGCGCTTGGCGATGTCGTTCTCCGCCGCGCCCAGGACGATGTCCATGCCCTGAAACGCCTCATCACAGGCCAACTCCACGGCGATGTCCTGACCGTTCCAGGACAGTACCTGGCCCACGGAGCGCTCCGAGGCCAGCAGGTGCAGCTCGCTGACGGGGAAATCCCGCTCCGCCAGCACCTTCATCATTTCACGGCCTACCGCGCCGGTAGCGCCCAGAATGGCAACCTTATATTTTTCCATGGTAATGACTCCTCCTTTTTTATTTCACAAAGCTGTCGTACAAGACACGGATGGCCTTCTCAAAGTCCGGGCCGTCCACGCCCACGATGATATTCAGCTCCTCCGGGCCCTGGGTGATCATGCGGATGTTGATGCCGTTTTCACCCAGCTTGCCGAAGATCTTGCCGGATGAGCCGGGCTTGAAGGCCATCTTACGGCCGACGGCGGCCACCACGGCCATGCTGTCGCTGATGTGCAGGCTGTCGGGCTTGATCTCCTTTTCCAGGTCGCCCATGGCCTGATAGATGTACGGGGCGGACTTGCCCGTCTCCACCACCAGGGAGACGCTGTCGATGCCGGAGGGGATGTATTCCACATTGATATTGTAGCGCTCCAGCACCTCGAGAATGCGGCGGATGACGCCCAGCTCGGAGGACATACCGTTCTTGGTCAGGGTGATGACGGAGAAGCCCTTCTTGCCGGCGATGCCGGTGATCATGCTGCCGCTCTCCATGTCGGCCTGAGACTCGTCGAAGCTCTCCCGGATCATCGTGCCGGGGTGGTCGGGCTGGTTGGTGTTGCGGATGTTCAGGGGGATGTTCTTCTCCCGCACCGGGGACACCGTGCCCTCGTGGAGCACCTGCGCGCCGATGTAGCTCAGCTCGCGGAGCTCGGCGTAGGTGATGCGCTCGATGGGACGGGGGTCCTTCACGATCTTGGGGTCGGCCATGAGGAAGCCGGACACGTCCGTCCAGTTCTCGTAGACATCGGCGTCCAGCGCCGCCGCCGCCAGCGCGCCGGTGATGTCGCTGCCGCCGCGGGAGAAGGTGTGGATGCTGCCATCGGGCATGACGCCGTAGAAGCCGGGGATGACCACCCTGCGGCCGGAGGCCGCGCGGCGGAGGTTCTCGTAGCTCTGGTCCTGATCCACCGTGCCGTCCAGCCGGAACTTCAGCCACAGGGTGCTGTCCAGAAAGTCAAAGCCCAGGTAGTCGGCCATGAGCCGGGCGGCAAAATACTCGCCCCGGGACACCAGCTCATCGGCGCTGATGCCCTTTTCCATCTTGGCGCGGAGCGCGTCAAACTCCTGCTCCAGCGGAGTGGACAGGTGCAGGGCGTCCCGTATCTCCAAATACCGGCTGCGGACCATATCGAACACGCCGTCGCAGCTGACGCCGTATTGCAGGTGGGCGTGGCACAGGTACAGCAGGTCGGTGATCTTATGGTCGTTCTTGAACCGCTTGCCGGCAGCGCTGACCACCACCACACGGCGGCCGGGGTCAGCCTCCACGATGGAGCGGACCTTTGCGAACTGGACCTCGTCCGCCATGGACGAGCCGCCGAATTTCAACACTTTCAACATATCATTCGCCTCTTTCGCTGTTATTTTCCGTGAGGGCTTTTCTTCGCGGCGACAAAAAATTTCTTTTTGTCTACGAGAGAAAAACACTTGCTTTTTTGTTGGAGACAGTGTATCATAGGCCCATCGCAAATGCAAGAGTAAATTTTTCGGAGGTGTTCCTCATGAACTATCACAGCACGCGAAACGAGCAGCTTACCGCCTCCTCCACCCACGCGGTGCTGCAGGGCATCGCCCCGGACGGCGGCCTGTATATCTGCGACCCGGCCAGGCTGGGCTTCGACTGGCGGGCCGCTTTGGAAAAGCCCACACTGGACATGGCGGCGGACATCCTCCACGCGCTGCTGCCGGATTTTGACGATATGCCCGCGCTGGTGCGGGCCAGCTACAAGGACAAATTCCCCACCTCGGATCTGACACCCCTGACGCCGGTGGCGGACAAGTATGTGCTGGAGCTGTATCACGGGCCCACCTCCGCGTTCAAGGACGTGGCGCTGTCGGTGCTGCCCCATCTCATCGGCGCGGCGGCCAAGGCGGAGGGCATGAAGGGTGACGTGGTGATCCTGACCGCCACCTCCGGCGACACCGGCAAGGCGGCTATGGAGGGCTTCCACGACGTGCCGGGGACGCGGATCATCGTATTCTATCCCTACGGCGGCGTGTCCGCCGTGCAGCAGGCACAGATGGCCACCCAGACCGGCGGCAATGTGAAGGTGTGCGCCGTGCGGGGCAACTTTGACGACGCGCAGACCGGCGTGAAGGCCATTTTTGCCGACTGCCAGGGCAGGGATCTCCACGGGGCGATGCTGTCCAGCGCCAACTCCATCAACATCGGCCGGCTCGCGCCCCAGGTGGTGTACTACTTCCGGGCCTACGGCGATTTGGTGAGGGCAGGCCGCATCCAGCTGGGTGACAAGGTGGACTTCACCGTGCCCACCGGCAACTTCGGCGACATCCTGGCGGGCTGGTTCGCCAAGTGTATGGGGCTGCCTGTGGGGCGGCTGGTGTGCGCCAGCAACGCCAACGACGTGCTGACGGAGTTCCTGCGTACCGGGCGCTATGACCGGCGCAGGCCGTTCTACAAGACCACGTCGCCGTCTATGGACATTCTGGTGTCCAGCAATCTGGAGCGGCTGCTGTATCTGCTCAGCGGCGACGCGGCGTATGTGGCGTCCCTGATGGCACAGCTCAGTGAGCAGGGCTGGTATCAGGTCAGTGACCAGCTGCTGGCCAAGCTGCAGGAGAGCTTCGGCTGCGGCTGCTGCGACGATGCGGGCGCGGCCAGGGTCATCGGCGAGCTGTGGCGGGAGGAGAAGTATCTGTGCGATCCCCACACCGCCGTGGCGTGGGCCGTGGCGCAGGAGCAGACCGGCAATGCGCCCATGGTGGTGCTGTCCACCGCGTCGCCCTATAAGTTCCCCGCCGCCGTGCTGGGCGCGCTGGGCGAGGACACCGGCGACGATGAGTTTGCCATGATGGAGAAGCTGCACGACATCACCGGCGCGGCTATCCCCGCCAACCTGCGGGGGCTGGAGGGCCGGCCTGTGCTGCACAAGGACGTGATCGACAAGACCGCCATGGAGGACTACGTCCTGGCGGAGATTTTGAAATAATAGTTCCAATTCGGGATGCCTTCCCGCGCTGTCATTGCGAAACCAGTCCGCAGACTGGTTGTGGCAATCCGTTCTTCACTACCTGGGAATACGGATTCCCACGCCAGGTGACATCGGTCACTGGCTCGGAATGACAGATATTCCATAGCGCGGGAACGCAGAGCAGAACTGGGAGTAAATAAAAAACAGGAAACGAGGTAAGTACCATGAAGATCGTATGTTTGGATATGGAGGGCGTTCTGACCCCCGAGATCTGGATCGCGTTTGCCGATGAGATCGGCATTCCCGAGCTGCGCCGCACCACCCGTGACGAGCCGGACTATGACAAGCTGATGCGCTGGCGCATCGACCTGCTGCGCAGCAGGGGCATCAAGCTGTCCCAGATCCAGGACACCATCGCCCGCATCGACCCGCTGCCCGGCGCGAAGGAGTTTCTGGACGAGCTGCGGAGCATGACCCAGGTGCTGATCCTCAGCGACACCTTCGACCAGTTCGCCATGCCGCTGATGAAGAAGCTGGGGTATCCCACGCTGCTGTGCAACACCCTGAAGATCGACGCGGAGGGGTATATCACCCGGCACGTCATGCGCTGCGAGCACTCGAAGCTGACCACGGTGAAGGCGCTGCAGTCCATCGGCTACACCACCATCGCCAGCGGAGACAGCTATAACGACCTGGATATGCTGCTGTACAGCAAGGCGGGCTTCCTGTTCCGCGGGCCGGAGAGGATCAAGCAGGATTACCCCCAGATCAAGTGCTGCGAGGACTTCAGCGAGCTGCTGTCCCTCATCCGGGCGGAGCTGTAAAAAAAGACGCGCGCCGCGGGGGCGATCCGCCCCCGCGGCGTGATTTTTTTGCTTGCAATCCGCGGTATCTTACGCTATAATAAGCGGGTAATATCTGCCGGTGTGATGGAATTGGTAGACGTAGTGGACTCAAAATCCACCGCTGGCGACAGCGTACCGGTTCGAGTCCGGTCACCGGCACCAAAAAGAGGAGACACGCGAAAGTGTGTCTCCTCTTTTTGTGAAATACTGTCAGGCCGTGACCGTGCCGAAGACGCTGACGCCGGCCAGACTCAGTGTTCCCATGATAAGGCCCGCCAGCAGCACGCCGCCCATGCAGGCCAGGACACTCTTTTTGAAGTCGAAGTGCAGCAAACTGGCCGCCAGCGTACCGGTCCACGCGCCCGTTCCCGGCAGGGGGATGCCCACGAACAGCAGCAGCGCCCAGAACAGGCCGCGGCCCGCCTTGGCCCGGAGCTTTTCGCCGGCGTGCTCGCCCTTTACCAGGCAGAAGGTGAAAAACCTGCCGATGATGGGCTTGTCCTCCCCCCACTCCAGCACCCGGCGGGCAAAGAAATAAATGATGGGGACAGGGAGCATATTACCGATGATGGCGACGATATACGTCAGCCACAGGGGCAGGCCGAAGGCCACGCCGTAGGGGATGGCGCCGCGGAGCTCAATGACGGGGACCATGGAGACGAAAAAAACGATGATGCAGTGCTTCAACATACACGGATGCTCACTTTCACAAAATGCAGTGGTATTATACCCTTTTCTCCCGCTCTTGACAAGACGGACAAAGAAAACGTCAAAAAATCTTAAAATTTTTACGGCCTTTTCTCACGGTTGCAGTCGACAAACGCTATCAGCTCCTGTTATACTAAATATGAGCATAATTTATCATGGGAGGAAATGGGCTTATGACCATCGCGGACGTTGTATCGCTGCTGGGCGGCATCGCACTGTTCCTGTTTGGTATGTCCCTCATGGGCGAGGGCCTGAAGAAGGTGGCGGGCAGCCGGCTGGAGCTGGTGCTGTATAAGCTGAGCAGCACACCGCTGAAGGGCGTATTGCTGGGCACGGGCGTCACCGCCGTGATCCAGTCCTCCTCCGCCACCTCCGTGATGGTGGTGGGCTTCGTCAACTCCGGCATGATGAAGGTGCGGCAGGCCATCGGCGTGATCATGGGCGCGATTTTGGGCACCAGCGTCACGGGGTGGATCTTGTGCCTGTCGTCCCTGGAGGGCGGCAGCGGCGTGGTGCAGCTGTTCAGCACCGACGTGATCACCGGTGTGGTGGCCGTCATCGGCATCATCCTGCGGATGTTCAACAAAAAGACCACCAACCGCCACGTGGGCGAGATCCTGCTGGGCTTCGCCGTGCTGATGTACGGGATGTCGGCCATGTCCGGCGCGGTGTCCCCCCTGCGGGAGAGTGAAGCGTTCATCCGCATTCTGACCAGCTTTTCCAACCCGCTGCTGGGCATTCTGGTGGGCATGGTGTTCACCAGCGTTTTGCAGAGTGCGTCCGCCGCGGTGGGTATTCTGCAGGCGCTGGCCGTCACGGGAGCGATCACCTTTGAGATCGCGCTGCCTATCGTGATGGGCATCGCCATCGGCGCGGCTGTGCCGGTGCTGCTGTCCGCGCTGGGCGCGAACCTCCACGGCAAGCGTACCGCCTTCGTCTACCTGCTCATCGATGTGCTGGGCGTACTCATCTGGTCGCTGGTGTTCTACGCCGCCAATGCCGTGGTGCATTTCACGTTTTTGAACACGGTGATGACCTCCGTGTCCATCGCCCTGATGAACACGCTGTTCCGGTTAGCCACCGTGGTGGTGCTGCTGCCGTGCATCGGGCTGATGGAGAAGGCGGTGGAGAGGCTGTTCCCCGACACCGGAAACGGGGACGAGGGGCAGGACATGGACCGGCTGGAGGAGCGCTTTTTGCAGCACCCGGCGCTGTCCATTGAGCAGAGCCGCCTGGTGACCAACTCCATGGCGGAGAAGGCGGCGGGCAACCTGATGCTGGCCATGTCCCTGCGGAGCAAATTCTCCGAAAAGGACTTCCGGCAGGTAAGCGAGATGGAGTCGGTCATCGACCGCTACGAGGACAAGCTGGGGACGTACCTGATGAAGATCACCAGCAAGTCCCTTTCCGAGGCCCAGAGCGAGGAGGTCAGCAAATATCTGCACACCATCTCCGACTTTGAACGCATCTCCGACCACGCGGTGAACATCTCCGAGGCGGCCCACGAGATCCACGACAAGGAGATAGCGTTCTCCCCCGAGGCCCGACACGAGCTGGAGGTCATGGAGAGCGCTGTGGGTGAGGTGCTGACGCTGGCCATTTCCGCCTTTGTGGAGAACGACATCCAGCGGGCCGCCAAGGTCGAGCCGCTGGAGGAGATCATCGACGGGCTGTGTGACGAGATGAAGTCCCACCACGTGGATCGTCTCCAGTCCGGGGCGTGTACGCTGGGGCAGGGCTTCGTGTTCAACGACCTGCTGACCAACTACGAGCGGGTGGCCGACCACTGCTCCAACATCGCCGTGGCCATCATTGAGCTGGAGTCTGACTCCTTCGACACCCACGAGTATCTCAGCAGTGTGCGGGCGCTGAAGTCCCACTCCTTTGACAAGTATTACGAGGAATACAAGCAACAGTATCATCTGTGATAAAGAAGGACGCCCGGCTCTGCCGGGCGTCCTGTTTTATTTCTTTTCGATGGGCGTCACATGGCCCGTCTCATCCACCGCGGCGGGGATGATCTGGCTGCGGGTGTTGCGGGCGATGTCGTCCAGCCGCATACGGCTGGGGAAATCGCTGAGCAGCGTGTAGGCCACGCCGTGGCGCTTGGCACGGCCCGTGCGGCCGATGCGGTGGATATAATACTCGTTCTCCTCCGGCACTTCGTAGTTGAACACCGCGTCCACGTCGTCCACGTCGATGCCGCGGCTGGCCACGTCGGTGGCCACGAACACACGGAGCTTGCCGTCCCGGAAGCGCTGCATGACCTCCTCCCGCTTGCGCTGGGGGATGTCGCCGTGGATGCACTGGGCGTCGATGCCCCGC
>ERZ1106939.1649-NODE-1649-length-16130-cov-23.513406_pt1 | contig 16130 bp, 16 predicted proteins | sample MGYA00403669_ERZ1106939 | MGnify/ENA primary metagenome ERZ1106939 (study PRJEB35170, sample SAMEA104062447) | human gut metagenome | biome: human gut; feature: human-associated habitat; material: faeces | place: Denmark | collected 2012-09-28 ...
TGGAGGCGTCCGTGCAGAATCCAATGGCAGGCGATGCCTACGGCGTCGGGGCATCGGAGCCGTATGACATTTGTATTTTTGACGGCGTAACAGAAAGCTGGATCAACAACGGGCCGCTTCAGGGCGCGCGAGGTGAAAAAGGCGACAAGGGAGAGCCCGGCGAGGCCGGGACTCCGGGACGGGACGGTGCGGATGGTACAGACGGTCAGAATGGCGAACCGGGGCAGAACGGCGCGACCTTTACACCCTCCGTATCCACAGACGGCGTTCTCAGCTGGACGAACGACGGTGGAAAGGAAAATCCGGCAAGCGTGAATGTCAAAGGCCCGGCAGGAGCACCTGGGAAAGACGGCTCCGCCGGTGCGCCCGGCGCAGACGGCGAACCGGGGCAGGACGGCACGACCTTTACACCATCTGTATCCGCAGACGGCATTCTCAGCTGGACGAATGACGGCGGGAAGGAAAATCCGGCCAGTGTGAATATCAAGGGGCCTGCAGGGGAAGCGGGACCAGGTTCGGAGTTGTTCTATGTCGGCTGCGGTATTCATGCCGAGGATACTTATGATCAAAGTGTCACGCACACCAAGACATATGACGAAATCCTTGCAGCTTATAAGGCTGGGAAAGCGTGTTATGCAAGAGTGAAACTCTTTGGGGAATACAATACGAACCTCCTGCTTCTTCCGCTTGCGGAAGTGGATGAAGCGTTTGGGTATGTCAATTTTGCATTGACAAAGATGACGCAGGGCGATACGTCGGAAAAACTGATGATTTATTACGTCCATATTGACTCGGATGGCAATGCAGAAGGCTACTGGGGTGCACGGTATACGCTATCCGGCAGCGAGAAATTCCTGCCGAGCGTCACAGCGGCCGATAATGGGAAGTTTATGTGCGTTGCGAACGGGGCGTGGAGCGCCGTCACGGTGCCGGATGCGGAAGGAGGGTCTTACTGATGTCACGATGTATGACGGACACGGATAATCTGACTGCAGTTGCCGACGCGATCCGCACCAAAGGCGGCACGTCCGCGCAGCTGGTCTATCCGGCAGGGTTCGTTTCCGCGATTCAGGCAATTCAGACCGGCGTCACGCCGAAGTTGGTCGTGACCACCTCTGCGGGGGCGGCTGTCACAGCGATAAAAGGCTCAAAAACAGTCAGCGGAACTGCCGACACAGATGGAACATGCACGCTGGAAATCCCGGAGGCGGGAGAATGGAGCGTAACGTCAACAGCAAACGGACTGAGCGACACGCAGAGCATCGTGATCGGAACGCAGAGCATGTCGCTGTTTTCGGTCGATCCGGTTTTTGCAAACAACTCCTGGGCAGGAGTTGTAACGGCCTGCCGCAGAGGGAACGTGCCGTCCGCATGGGCTGTGGGCGACAGCATGCTTATGACGATCGGCGGTGTAGATTATCAGGTCGATATCATCGGCAAGAGCCATGATGATTATGCAGACGGCTCCGGCAAGGCCCCGCTGACGTTCCAGTTACATGACTGCTACGGTACGGGGTACGGCATGAATGACACAGAAACGGTCGTAGGCGGCTGGAAGAGCAGTAAAATGCGGACAGAGTATCTGCCGTCCATTCTGGCGCTTATGCCAGAAAGCGTTAAAAACGGCATCCGGGAGGTCAGCAAGAAGAACGCAGCAACAGCATCTTCTATTGTAACCTCGGCGGACAAACTGTTTCTGCTCTCGGAAATTGAGATTTTCGGCAGCCGGGTCGTATCCGCTGCAGGCGAGGGAACGCAGTACAGCTATTATGCGAATGGTAATATGTCTGGCGGAGAAAAGGTGAAGACGATGAACGGTGCCGCTGTAACGTGGTGGCAGCGGTCACAGAACTTTGCAGGCGCAGGCGGCTTCGGCTTTGTCGGACAGCAGGGCGGCACAAACGGCGGCGATATTACAAATCTGTACGGCGTGAGTTTCGCATTCTGCTTTTAAGGAGGAGACGCATGGAATATCTGAAAGCAAACGGAACAGAGATTCCCGCACAGGTCTGCGGAAAGCAGATCGACCGCGACTGGGACGGCCGCGCGTCCAGAACGGTGACGCTCACCATGGCGTATGCGCAGGCTGCGCAGCTGTTTGTGGACGGACTGAACTGGGCCATTGTGCGGCGCGGGGATGACGCGGATGGAACAGCACAGGAGCAGGACTGCTCCGACTACTGTGTTGCAGGGCCGATTACAGACAACCGGGATGGGACGCTCACGGTTAAAATGGGCCAATATACACAGCTGGAGAAAGCGCTGCAGGAACTGGAGGAAGCACTGACATGACGAGACTGGAGCGGGAAATGCTCGCGCGGATCAAAGAGCGGCTGGCTGGGCTGGATCCCGCTGCGGCTGAAAAACTCGCGGCGCTTATGCCGGTGCTTGCGCGCTTCGCGCAAAGTTATGAAGCGCTCGGTGCGGCGGCAAAAAGAACCATCGGGACGCTTCTGCCGGAGTTAGCTGCGCTGCTTGCGGCAGCGGAAGGAGCGATGCGATGAATGCAGAGCAGGCAGGTGCGTTTTTCGTGCTTGTGAGTGTGTGCAGCGGACTCGGCTCCATTTTGAGTCTGCTGCTGCTTCTGGCAAAGCCGATGCGGGAACGGCTGTTTGGCCTCAGCGCAATCCGCGATGGACAGAAATGTATGCTGCGCGCGGACATGCTGGCGGCATATTATAAACACAGAGAAGAAAAAACCATCCGGCAGTATGAATATGAGAATTTCCTCTATGAATATAAGGCTTACAAGGCGCTGCGCGGCAATTCGTTCATCGAGCGCATTGCCCGTGAGGTCGCCGAATGGGAGATCGTGACATGAGTAACCGCAGGCAATTTGATCATCGGTTGCATGAAAGGAGTATTTGAAGATATGGAACAGTTTTTGAAGCGCATTGAAAACCTGCTGACGGTCAAGTCGATCGTGACGCTGGCGCTGACGGCAGTTTTCGCCTGTCAGGCAATCAAGGGTGAGGTCAGCCGGGACTTTATGATGATCTATACGACGGTCATCGCGTTTTACTTTGGAACGCAGGCGCAAAAGCTGCAGAGCGGCGCGGATGTACGGCATGACGACGGCGCATCCGAGTAATTACACGAAGGGCCGCAGCGCGCGCATTGAGTTCCTTGTGCTGCACTACACGGCCGGGCACAACGACTCCGCCGCGGGGAATCTTCGATATTTTGCGTCCCCGCGCGGGGCCTCGGCCCACTATTTTGTTGACCGGGACGGCTGGCGGCAGTCGGTCAGCGACGAGGACACGGCGTGGTCTGTCGGCACGGCAGGTATCTATACGCAGAAGCACCCGCGCTGCCATAACGGCAACTCGATCTCCATCGAGATGTGCTGCCGGTATGACGCGGGGCGGTACTGGCTGGAGGATGTGGTCGTGGCGAACGCGGCGCTGCTGACAAGAAAGCTGATGCGCAAATACGGCATTCCGATCGAAAACGTGCTGCGGCATTATGACGTGGTCAGCAAGCGGTGCCCCGCGATGTGGGTGGACGATGAGAACGCGTGGTTCGCGTTCAAACGGCAGGTCATGGAGGTGATGGAGATGACGAAGGAGGAGTTGCTTTCTCTGAAGGACACGGGCGACTATCCGTCCGACTGGGCGCGGGAAGCGACACAGTGGGCCAAGCAGACCGGTGTTTTTACCGGCGACAGCGCGGGCAACTTTGGCTGGCAGCAGCCGGTCACGCGCGAAGCCGTGGCAAAGCTGCTGTACGAATATGATCAGATGCGCAGCGTTGACAGCGGTGCGGCGGACATGGTAAAATAAGCGAGAAGAAAGAAAACGCGGAAGGGGGGAGAGGCGGATGCTGGAGATCCTGCTCATCAGTGCGGGCGCGGTATTGGAGACGCTGTTCATCATGCGCTCTTATAAGCGGCGCGATGTTTCGTCGGTGGTGCTCAAGACGGCGGCTTCGGTGGTGTTCGTGCTGCTGGGGCTGCTGGAACTGCGGAGGATGGGGCCGAGCGTGTACGAGTGGTATGTCGTGGCGGGACTGACGCTCGGAATGCTGGGCGATCTGCTGCTGGCGCTGCGATTCTTGTCGGAAAAGCTGCATCGGCTGTTCTTTGCGGCTGGCTCTATGTCGTTTTTTCTGGGGCATATTGTCTACATTCTTGCAATTCTGACGCTCTGCCCGGCGGCGTGGCTGTATGCAATCCCCATCGCGGTGGTGGCGCTGGGCGCGGCCTGTTTTTACGCGTATGCCAAGGAGGTGCGCGCGGGCAGAATTACGCCGCTCGGCGTGGTCTATATCGGCGGCGTTCTGTTTATGACAGCCTGCGCGGCGACAGGCGCATTCATCGAGTCCAGCCGGGCGCTGTTCCTGTTTTTTGTCGGCGGTATCTGCTTTTCTGCGAGCGATAATATGCTGGTTGTGCTCTCCTTCGGGAAGAATGACAGTCCCTACCGCAATGCGGTTTTGCATGTGCTGTACTACATGGCGCAGATCTTTATCGCATTGACGATTCAGTTCGCATAAGCTGCCCGGCAAGGCGGCACAGCGGGCCTCAACAAAAAATCGGGCGCAGCCGGAATGCGGCTGCGCCCTGTTTTTATGCGTCCAGTGCGGACATCACATTGTCCCAGACACCCGGGAAGGTGCAGTACTCGATCAGGGTCAGTGCGCTGGTGGGATCTTCGCCGGACGACAGCGCAGTCTCAAATGCGGTTTGGTTCTCCAGAAGGTAGATCGCGCCTGCGCCGCTTTCCCCGTACAGCGCCGCAACGCCGCCGGATTCAAATTCCAGCCAGATCACGGCCTCGCCCTGCACATCGCCCGGCTCCGGGTCCATGATGTTGAGCGCAATCACGAGCAGCTTTGCCCGCTTCTCTGTCAGAATCTGCTTCTCCCAGCCGCTTTCCGTGCGGGTATAGGCCGTGACTGTCCCGCCGGAGAGGGTGTCGTAGGGGGTGAAGGTGTACGGGTCGGTGGGAGCGGGTTCGTCCTCATCCAAGAAGTGCTCGGCGTTCAGACCGCCGAAGCTGATGTGTGAGACTTCACCCGCTTCGACGCGGATCAGCATGAACAGGTCGCCGGACGTGAGCTCGTACAAGTCATACGGAATCTCCTGATCGTTCTCGATCATTGTTTCATGCGTCCACACGGCGTCCGGGTATGCAGCCTCGACGGCCTCCTGCGGGCTTCCAATGTCGATGCCGGTATCCAGCGTCCAATCGCAGGGGCTTTGCGTCCAGACCTCGCTCAGCACCGAGCCGCTGCCGTCGCGCATGCCGGTGTTCGTGAATCGCAGACGCAGATCATACTGCACATCCGCGCTGCCGGAGGTATTATAGAACCAGCAGACTTCCCACACGCCGTCCTCACGCTGGATCTCTCCCGTGTTGCTGACGCTGTCCGGCTCGCCGAGCATGGCCTGCACGTCCTCACGCTTCATCCCCAGCCGCAGCCCGCCGAGCTCCGTCGTCAGAATGCGTGCGGCCACGGAATCGCTGTCCTCCCAGCCGCCGTCCGCTTCGGGGCTTCCGTCGCGCGACGGGTCGGGTGAACCGGAAATGCCGCTCTCCGCAGGCTTTTCATCGCTCGCCGGGGATTCCGTGGTGGGCGTTTCGGCATCGGCGGCACTCTTGTAGCCAAGGTTCCGCACGGCCAGCGGGATGGAGATGGCCAGCACCGCGCAGGCGGCCAGCGCCGCGATGGGCAGCCAGCGCTTTTTCCGCCGGATATCGGCGGCCTCTTCTATCATCGTATCGCTTAAGTCCCCGATGCAGCGGAACAGATCCTGTGTCGTCATACTGCGATCCCCTCCTTCAAAAGCGCGTCCCGCAATCCCGCGCGCAGGCGGAACAGCCGGGACTTGACCGTGTTTTCCGTCAGGCCGAACAGGCCAGACAGGCGCCGGACAGAGTCGCCGTAATAATACCGGCGGAGAAACAGCTGCCGGTTCTCGCGCGTCTGCGCCTGCAGGAACAACTCAATCGTCAGCGTGACGGCCTGTGCGTCCAGCTGTGCCTCGGGCCGTTCGCCGCCCGGCAGACAGTCGGCAAGTTCGGAAAGCAGCAGCTCCGTCTGCCCGCCGCCGCGCTTCTGCGCGCGGGCCGCCTCCCAGCGCGTAAAGGACAGATTGCGCGTGATACGGCCCAGAAACGCCCGCAGACAGCCGGGCCGCGTGGGCGGAATGGTGTTCCAGGTATGCAGATAGGTGTCGCTGACGCATTCCTCCGTGTCCTCATGGCTGTGCAGAATGTTGAAGGCAATGGAGCGGCAGTAGCTGCCGTATTTTTTCCCTGTTTCGGAAATGGCCCGTTCCTCGCGGGCAAAGTACAGATCAATGATCGTTTCATCTTCCATGTTGAATCCTCCTCTATTCTTCCAGACCGGTTTTTTTCGCGTTGGTTGCGAGGATTTGGGTTGATTTTTTTCGTCTTCCGTGCTATGCTCTGCATGCAATTTGCATGGATTCGTTCACATGGAGCGGGAGGAAAGAGAAAAATGCAAGAACCGTTGCAAAAAACTGCATTTTCAAAGCAGGCGCTTCTGCACTGCGCGGGTATCGTCGGCGCAGGACTGCTGTATTCGCTGGGAATTAACCTGTTTGTGGTCCCGGCGGGGCTGTATACGGGGGGAATTATGGGCTTTGCGCAGCTGCTGCGCACGCTGTTTTTGTATCTGACAGGGCTGGAACTGAAGATCGATATTGCAGGTATCATCAACTATGCAATCAACCTCCCGATTTTATTCATCGCGTGGAAACGGCTCGACCACCGCGTGGTGTTCAAGACGCTGCTGTCCGTCACATCGACGACTATTTTTTTGTCCCTCGTCCCGCGCACAGGCATTCTGCACGGTGACAAGCTTGCCGAATGCCTCATCGGCGGCATACTCTGCGGCTGCGGCATTGGCATCACGCTCTGGATGGGCGGCACGTCGGGCGGCATGGATGTGATCGGCATGATGCTCATCAAAAAGGGCTCGCATACATCCATCGGCCATGTAAACCTGTTCTGGAACATGGCGCTCTATGCGATCTGCGCCGCTGCGTTCAATCTGTCTACGGCGATCTATTCAATCCTGTTCTCGTTCATCTCCACAACGGCGATGGACAAGCTGCATATGCAGAACATCAATGTCGAGGTTACAGTCGTGACCAAGATTCTGAGTCCGGAAATGGAGCATGAAATTCTTGTTGACCTGCACCGCGGCATTACGCGCTATGAAGGCATCGGCGAGTACACCGGCGAACCGGTTCATATTTTCTATATCCTCGTTACGAAATACGAGATCAGCCGCCTGCGCGCCATCGTCTGCAAACACGACCCCCACGCCTTCATCGTCGCCAAGGACGGCGCGGTTGTCTATGGGAATTATAAGAGAAAGCTGTAAACGCATGCGCCAAAGGCTCCCCTGAAAGGGGAGCTGGCGCGAAGCGCCTGAGAGGTCGCAGCAGGCAGCGGAGAGAAGCGGAAGCCTTACAGCGAATACGTAGGCATTTTCCCATTTGAGCGTAGGGGCCGATGCCCACATCGGCCCGTTGGGAAGTTACGAATTTGCCGCAGATTTTCGTAATAACAGTGCATTCTGCCGGGTCGATGTGGGCATCGACCCCTACAAGCGGTGCAGTGAAAGGCGACAGGGTTCCTGCAAATTCATCATGCGCCGCAAAAAACCGGGCCATGACGGCCCGGTTTTTCTGTTTACAGCACACGCTCGACTGCGTGGTATAAGCTGCGGATGGCAAGTTCGTAGTCCGTCTCCTTGACGGCAATGATGATGTTCAGTTCGCTTGAGCCCTGGTCGATCATGCGGATGTTGATGTTCGCGTCGGCGATCACGCGGAAAATGCGCGCAGCGGTACCCTTGGCGTAGATCATGCCCTGGCCGACGACGGCGATGAGGGCCAGCCCATCTTCCACGCTTACATGGTCGGGCTGCAGCCGCTCGTGAATCTGCTGCAGGATTTCCTCGCGCGCAGGCGCCAGCGCCTCGGTCGAGACGAGGATAGAGACGGTATCAATGCCGGATGGGCAGTGCTCAAACGAAATGCCATGCTCCGCGAAAATCTGCAGCAGCTTTGCCACGAAGCCAATCTCACCGTTCATCATGGATTTCTCTACATATACGCTGCTGAAGCCTTTGTGGCCCGCGATGCCAGTCACGATGCGCTTGTGCGCGTTGGACGGAAGCGAGGGGACGATAAACGTGCCGGGGTCGGACGGGCGATTGGTGTTGCGGATGTTGATGGGAATGTTCGCCCGGCGGACGGGGAAGACGGCGTCCTCATGTAAAACGGACGCGCCCATGTAGGAAAGTTCGCGCAGTTCGCGGTATGTGATGTAGTCGATCACATGCGGGTGTTCGATGATGCGCGGGTCGGCGGACAGAACACCGGAAACGTCTGTCCAGTTTTCATACAGGCCTGCGCCGACGGCACGGGCAACAACCGAACCAGTTACGTCCGACCCGCCGCGCGTGAAGGTATGCACGGCTCCGTCAGGCATTGCCCCGTAGAAGCCGGGGACCACGGCACGCTCAATGCTTACGAGCGTATGGCCGATGGCGGTGTTCGTCGCGTCCGGGTCGAACGAGCCGTCGGCATGGAACAGAACCATCTGCGCCGCATCGACAAAGCGGAAGCCGAGATAGGCGGCCAACAATTTGGAATTGAGATATTCGCCCCGGCTGGCCATATAATCGCGCTGGGGGCTCTGGCGCAGATGCGCCTCGATGGCGGTAAAGTCCGGCTCGAGATCGACGGACAGATGCAGCGCGTCAACAATGTCGGCAAAGCGCTGTCGGATCTCGGAGAGCACAGGCGCAGGATCCTGTCCTGCGCAGGCGGCGTCATAGCAGCGGTAAAGAAGATCCGTGACCTTCGTGTCGCCGTCAAAGCGCTTGCCCGGCGCGGAAGCGACAACATAGCGGCGGGCTGGGTTTTCCCGGATGATTGCCGCAACCTTTTCAAACTGTGCGGCGGTTGCCAGCGAACTGCCGCCGAATTTCACAACGATAGGATTCATGGGGAACTCCTTTCAATGGGGGTGCTAGCGTTATTTTCGCATAAAGTCCCCCGCCGCGTCAACCATGTTTTCGCAGAAACCTGCTTTTTCGGCAAAAAATCTGCGCACAGGAGAAAAACATCTGTCTTTTTATCAGGAACGCACAAAGCCGCCGGACAAACATCCGGCGGCTTACAGCAGTGTCGGCTGAAGCGTGCAGCCTGTAAGCGTTTTAAACACAGTTTGTGATAGGGACGGGGCCGCCCGATTGGCAGCTGTGAAGCTGCGTGGCAGTCTGTATGGGACGATGCCTCTGCCAGCCTCTTAAATGCTGCGAATTCTCCGATATTTTCAAATAAAAGGTGCTGCTTTCTGCGGGTGGATAAAGGCAACCGCTCCCTCTGATAAACCGTGAAGAATATAGAAAACTCCGGGCCCAAATGAGCCCGGAGTTTTTTCGGCAGGACGCATGGCAGGACTGCACACCCTTCTCTGAATGGATGCTACACCCGTTACCCGGACAGCCAGCTCCGAAACGGCAACCTTGCGGCACACAGGGTGGACTGCTTAGTGCTGCTTGGTTCCCCACCTGACACGATTCACAGAGCCCTATTGCGCAAGACCAGATCTTCAACACCGCTTATCCGGGTCAGACGACACAGCATACACCCTCGGTCGGGAATTCCTCCCCGCTGTAGCGGATTGCGGGTAACAGGGCACCGCTATCTCCCCAAGTAGTGCAGCCTTGCCATGCGTCTCGCCGGTTTGCGTTCAGTCAAGCTTGCTCTCGACAAAATCGACCAACTCGCCGACGGTTGCGATTTTCTCTTCCAGTTCCAGATCGACACCGAGTTGCTCTTCCAGATCCATGACCATCTCGACGGTATCCAGCGAATCGACGCCGAGACTTTCAAATGTAGTGTCACGGGTGATCTCGTCTGCCGGAATGTCGAGTTGCGAGGCAAGATACGCCTGAATCTTCTCAAACATCTTGAATTCCTCCGTTGTTACGGTTTCAAATAGCATAAGACTATGATACGAATATTTTTTCGGATGTCAAGCACAAAAGTGTAAATAATCTGTAATTTTGAATTTCTTTAATTTAAAAAGTCGCGCAGCTTTTTGCTTCTGGACGGGTGGCGCAGCTTGCGCAGCGCTTTGGACTCGATCTGACGGATGCGTTCGCGGGTCACATCGAACTCCTTGCCGACCTCCTCAAGCGTGTGCGGCTTGCCGTCGGTCAGACCGAAGCGCATGCGCAGCACCTGCTCTTCGCGCGGGGTCAGCGTGGAAAGAACCTCTTCCAGCTGCTCGCGCAGCAGGGTATACGTCGCCTCCTCTGAGGGCTGCGAGGCCTCGTCGTCCTGAATGAAGTCGCCGAGGTGACTGTCCTCCTCCTCGCCGATCGGCGTTTCGAGGGAAACCGGCTCCTGCGCAATCTTTAAGACCTCTTCGACCTTGCTTTCCTCGATATGCAGTTCGTCCGCGATCTCCTTTGTCGTCGGCTCGCGGCCCAGCTTCTGCACCATGGAATGCGATGTGCGCAGCACCCGGTTGATCGTCTCGACCATATGCACCGGGATACGGATCGTGCGCGCCTGATCGGCGATGGCGCGGGTGATGGACTGGCGGATCCACCAGGTTGCGTAGGTGGAGAATTTGTAGCCTTTGGTATAGTCGAATTTCTCAACGGCTTTCATAAGCCCCAGATTGCCCTCTTGAATGAGATCGAGCAGCTGCATGCCCCGGCCCACATAGCGCTTTGCAATCGACACAACGAGGCGCAGATTGGCCTCAGACATGCGCTTGCGCGCCGCTTCGCGCGTTGCCTCGTCGCCTTCAACCATTTTCCTGGCGACATCCTGTTCTTCCTCCGGCGAAAGCAGCTTGATGCGGCCGATCTCCTTGAGATACATGCGAACGGGGTCGTCCAGCTTGGCGTTTTCCACGTCCTCGGGCAGCGCCTCCGGCTCATCCAGATCCTCAGGCAGTCCCTCGTCCTCAATGGCCTGCATTTCGCTGAGTGTGGGATTGTCCATGTCGGCCGATCCGATGAGATCCAGCACGTCGGAGACGTCGATCTCAATGCCGCTCTGCTCGAGAATGTTATAAAACTGTTCGGTCTGCTCCTGCGTGGCGTCCACGTCGTCGAGTGTTTCAACCAGATGCTTGGAGGATACCTTTCCGGTCTTTTTTGCCTCGGTAATCAGCGTTTCGAGTTTTTGCCGGTTTTCTGCCGTGAGATCCATCTTCTGCAGAAGTTCCAATTCTTTTCCCATTGCTTACCCTCCATACTGTTTTGTTGATTTCATCTGCTCAGCCAGCAGCCGCAGGCTGTCCTCTGAGCGTGTCAGACTCCGGTCTTCATATTCTTCCTGAATCACGCGCAGATAATCCGCGAATGCTTCATCGGAAACGGGAGCGGTATCCCGGCTCATAATATAGGAAAGATGCGCCATCTCTTCCGGGGTAAAATCCGCCTCCAACGCGGAAAGCGCCGTGGGACGGCCCGCCTGCATCCGCTGGCGAAGATCTGCCAGCACCCGGCCGAACAGATCGACTGAAAATGCCTCGGCCGGAAGCGTCACGCTTGCAATCAGTTCCGGCTCGCGCAGGAGCATGCAGATGAGTCCTTCCTCGGCGGAGGCGGAGCGGAGATTGTCATAGCGGATGGCGCGCGATTTCGGCGCTCTTTGGCGTGCGATATCGAGATCCTGCGACTCCTGCTTTTTCTGCTCAATGGCGCGGGCCTTTCGGTAGGCTTTTTTGATCTCCAGCTGCATGGCTTCCGGCGTGATGCCGGCGGCCTCTGCTGCGCGGCGGCCATAGACCTCGCGCTGCACCGCGTTCGGGAACGTGGCGATGAGCGCGGCGGCCTGGTTCAAAAATTCCACGCGTTGATCGTCGAGCGTCAGGTCATATTTGCGCTTGAGACTGTCCAGCCGGTATTCGGCCTGATTCTGGCAGGCATCCAGCAGCACCTCAAAGCGCTGCGCGCCGTATTTTTTCAAAAACTCGTCCGGATCCTTTGCACCCTGCATGCGCAGGACGCGCACCTGAATGCCGGTCTTTTCGAGCATGGGGATGGCGCGGCGTGTGGCGTTCTGCCCGGCCTCGTCGCCGTCGTAGGTCAAAATGACCTGATTGGTGTATTTGGCGAGGATGTTCGCGTGCTCCTCCGTCAAGGACGTGCCGAGCGACGCGACGGCGCAGTCGAACCCGTACTGGTGCAGCGCGATGGCGTCCATATAGCCCTCGGTCAGAATGATGCGCCCCTGCTTGCTCTTGCGGGCAATATTGAGTGCGAACAGATTCTTGCGTTTATTGAAAATGATCGTCTCGGGCGAGTTCAGGTATTTCGGCGTGGAATCGTCCATCACGCGGCCGCCGAAGCCGATGATATTGTTCCGGATATCGATGATGGGGAACATGAGCCGGTTGCGAAACCGGTCGTACACGCCGCCGTTTTTGCCCCGCAAGGCAAGCCCTGCGTCGATCAGTTCGTCGAGTTTATACCCCTTTTCCTTCATCGCGTCCGTGAGCGAGGCCCACGCATTCGGGCTGAAGCCGAGACCAAAGCGCTTGACCGTCTCCATGCTGAGCGCGCGCTTTTGTATGTACGCCTGCGCTTCTGTTCCGACAGGAGAGAACAGCTGCTGGCGGAAAAACCGCGCCGCATCCTTGCACAGTGCCCAAAGCCGCTCCTGCTTCTGGTACTGCGAGTGGTAATTTTCGTCCTCCGGGACCTCAAGTCCCGCGCGCTTTGCAAGAAACCGTATCGCGTCAGGATAGTCCAAGCCCTCAATCTGCATGATGAAGTTGATGACGCCGCCGCCCGCGTGGCAGCCGAAGCAGTAAAAAATGCCCTTGTCCGGCGCGACGGAGAACGAGGCGGTCTTTTCCGAGTGGAACGGGCAGAGCCCGAAGAGGTTCGAGCCCCGGCGCGTCAGGCTTACATACTGCCCCACGACCTCATCGATGGGATTGCGCTCAGTGAGCGCATCCAGAAACGGCTGCGGAAACGCCACGGGATCGACCTCCTTTCAGAATGTGTGGGCATCTGCCCCTGCAAAAATCGCGCGCAGCAGCGACTCAGCGTACCTGCCACGTCGCGGGAATAAACAACTCCGAATACTTATAGACCGCATAGCGGTCGGTCATGCCGGCAATGTAGTCGCAGACAATGCGCTCCATGCCGTCAAAGTCCAGCTGCGGCAGGAAATCCGGCGGCAGCTTTTCAGGGTTTTTCATGTAATATTCAAACAGCCTGCACAGCATGTCCTTTGCCTTCGTCTCCTCGCCTTTGGCGACAGGGTTTGTGTAGACGCGGGCAAACATGAACGTGCGCAGCTGATCCATGGCCTGCGCCACGTCCGGCTGCATGCCGAGCGTGCCGGTCAGCATCGTGTTTTCAACCATATTCTCGACCAGCGTATTGATCCGCTGCGAATGCGAGTGGCCGAGAATTTCCGCGATCTCCGGCGGGATATCGGCCTCGGTCAGGATACCGGCGCGCATGGCGTCGTCAATGTCATGGTTAATATACGCGATGCGGTCGGATGTGCGCACGATCTGGCCCTCGAGTGTTTCAGGGATAAAATCTCCCGTGTGGCCGAGAATGCCCATGCGCACCTCGTAGGTCAGGTTCAGTCCAGCGCCGTCGCGTTCGAGCTTGTCCACCACGCGAAGCGACTGTTCGTTGTGGCGAAAGGGCTTATCCAGCATGCTGGACAGCGCCTTTTCTCCCGCGTGACCGAACGGCGTGTGGCCCAGATCGTGGCCGTAGGCCGCGGCCTCCGCCAGGTCCTGATTGAGCCGCAGTCCGCGGCAGATCGTCCGTGCGATGCGCGCGACCTCCAGCGTGTGGGTCATGCGCGTGCGGTAATGGTCGCCCTCTGGAGACAAAAACACCTGCGTCTTGTGCATCAGGCGGCGGAAGGATTTGCTGTGGAGAATGCGGTCTGCATCGCGCTGGTAGCAGGTGCGCACGTCGTTGTCAGCCTCCGGCTCCGGCCGACCCTTTGTCTCGGCAGCTTTCTGTGCCTGCGGGGATAAAAACTCGTATTCCTCCTGCTCCATCCGTTCGCGCACGTTCATAAAACCCCACCTTACCTCGTCAGAATACCTGTTAGTTTTGAATTCCCTGTGGAATTTGCGTGAATTTTCTTTAAAAACTTATCGGATTTTAACGCCGTGCAGTTCCGTCCCTGCCCGTTCCGGGCAGAGGCTTCCGGCAGAAAGTTCCCGCAGAGCAGCGGTAAATGCAGCTTCTTCCGGCTCAGGCAGAAGGACGGTCATGGCGATCTCTGCGCTATAGTCCGTGTCCCGGAGAAGCCCGCTGTGCTTTTCCAACTCCAGCTTTACACGCTCAAAAAGCACATAGGGGCAGGCAAGATGCAGCACGCTCCACGGGCGCAGTTCGGAGATGCCCGCGTCGTCCAGCGCGTCCTTCGCAGCTTTTGTGTACGCACGGCAAAGACCGCCCGCGCCCAGCAGAATCCCGCCGAAATACCGCGTCACGACGCACAGCACGTCCTGCACGCCCTCGCGTTCGAGTACGTTCAAAATCGGCTGGCCGGCTGTGCCCTGCGGCTCGCCGTCATCGCTGTAGCGCTTCTGGCCGGAATGCAGGATGTAGGCCCAGCAGTTGTGCCGGGCGTCATATTCCTGCTTTTTGACGGCCTCCAGCCGCGCTCTGGCCTCGGCCTCTGTCGTGACAGGGACGATCAGGCCCAGAAAGCGCGATTTCTTTTCCATATATTCCGATGCGCCTTCTCCGGCGGGGACCAGGAATTGTTCCATTATACTTCCTCTATTACATACTGACGCAGTTTGCCGAATAAGGTTTCGTCCAGCACTGCGTCGATCTGAATTCCGTTGTCTGCATACTCGCTGGAGAGCACCTGTGCCGTGTCGTGGAGTGCCGCAACCATGCTGCCCTGCTGATACGGCAGCAGCAGCTTCACATGATGCTTTCCGCGGCCAAGCTGCGTCTCGATTGCCCCCTTGAGCGCATCCAGCCCGTATCCGTTTGCTGCCGAGATTGCGACTTTATCGCTTCCGCGCGGGATTTCATCATCCGGGACGAGGTCGCACTTGTTATAGCATTCGAGCACGGGCGTGCCGGGCTTTGCAAGTTCTGCAATCAGGCGGTTCACGACCGCGATATGATCCTCGCGCTCGGGATCAGCGCTGTCGATGACATGGACGAGCAGATCGGCGTATTCCAACTCCTCAAGCGTGGCGCGGAATGCCTCGACCAGATGGTGCGGCAGCTTTGCGATAAAGCCGACCGTATCCGACAGCAGCGCCTGACAGGTATCGGAGACAGTCAGCTGCCGTGTCGTGGTGTCAAGCGTGTCGAACAGTCGGTTGTTTGCCGGGATGTCCGCGCCCGTGAGTGCGTTCAGAAGCGTTGATTTGCCTGCGTTCGTATAGCCGACGAGCGCCACGACGGGCAGCTCGTTTTTCTGCCGCCTGCGCCGCTGTTCGGCGCGGGTTTTGCGCACGAGTTCGAGATTTTCGCGCAGCTTCTGGATGCGTGAACGGATATAGCGCTTGTCGGTTTCCAGCTGCGTTTCGCCGGGGCCTCTCGTGCCGATGCCGCCGCCAAGACGGCCCATTTCCTCGTTCCAGACCGTGAGCCTTGGCAGATAATACTGATACTGTGCCAGTTCGACCTGCAGCTTGCCCTCACGCGTTTTGGCGCGCTGGGCGAAAATATCGAGAATGAGCGCACTGCGGTCGAGCACAGCCGTTTTTAAAATATCCTCGAGCGTCCGCGTCTGCGAGGGGGTCAGGTCATTGTCGAAAATGACCATGTTCGCGCCCGTTTCCAGAACCAGCTGGCGGACCTCCTCGGCCTTGCCCTCGCCGATGAACGAGCGGGGATCGGGCGTGTGCTTGTTTTGCAGGACCTTTCCGGCGCACTCGCCGCCTGCGGTATTGAGAAGGGCCTCCAACTCGTCAAGCGTTGTCTCCGTCGCGGTTTCTTCCTTTGTAAAGCAGTCCGCGTTGAGGCCCACGAGCACGGCCCGGTCGATTCTTTTTCGGTTCAGTTCTTCCATGATTTCACTTCCGCCAGTTTCTTACAAATTGCGACAAGCATGAAAAAAGTCCGCACCGATACGCGGTGCGGACTGTCTTCTTACTTCAGGCCGT